>OGZD01000220.1_pt1 | contig 69814 bp, 64 predicted proteins | sample 1576701 | NCBI WGS metagenome assembly OGZD01 (sample SAMEA3541487, study PRJEB24748) | human gut metagenome | biome: human gut; feature: human-associated habitat; material: faeces | place: China | collected 2012
GGTAAGCCATAAAACACTTATCATCTATTTCTTTATATGGAGAAATAGTGGTATTATAATAATGAGAAGAATGGAAAAAACATATATAAGAAAGAGGGAAAAGAAATATGCAATATATAGTTTATTTGATAAGAAGAGATTAACAAAATATTATGATAATATAGAAGAATTAGAAGAAAATGTATATATTGCTAAAGATGAAAAAACTAGGAAATTTGCATTTTTAAGTTCAAGATTTTCTACAAAAACTGAATATAAAGAGATATTTAAGATATTAGATACAGAGATTAATGAGTATCTTTATATAGGAATTGTAGCTGAAGAGGAAAGAACAGATATTTTAACCAAGATAGATAAAATAAATATAAAAGAGTTAAGTGAAAAAGAATATAATAAAATAATTAATTTACTTCCAAAAAATTAAGAAGAAAAAGGATTTTAGCCTAAGATACTGTTTTTAGAAAGGATTTTTTTAGTTATAAAATCTTAAAATAGTAATAGTTCTTTGAGTCTAAATATAAACAATCTATTTTTCCTTATACTATTAGTAATTATTTGACAATTAATAGTAAATAGAGTAAAATTATTTAAGAAAAAGGTATATTATAGGAGGAAAAATGGTAAACAATGATATATTAAGAAGAGTGAGATACGCTTTAAATATAAAAGATAGAACTATGCTAGATATATTTAAATATGGAGAAAATCCAATTACTCATGAAGAATTATTAAATCTTTTAAAAAGAGAGGGAGAAGAGGACTTCTTAAAATGCAGTAACAAAGTATTAGAAGCATTTTTAGATGGATTGATTATTTTAAAAAGAGGAAAACAAGAGCCAAAAGATGGTAAAGAGTATACTCCAGTAAAGATAACTAAAAATAATATAAATAATATAATCTTAAAGAAATTAAAAATAGCACTTTCTTTAAAAAGTGATGATATGTTACAAATATTTAAACTTGCAGGATTAGAACTATCTTCTTCTGAATTAAGTGCAGTATTTAGAAAAGAGGACCATAAGAATTATAGAGAGTGTGGAGATAAATATATTAGAAATTTCTTAAAGGGATTAACTATTTATTATAGAGGATAAGAGGAGGATAAAATGGCAAGAACTTTAATTTTTAACATATTGTTAGTAATAACTTTTGAAGTTTTTATGTTTTTAAATGGACAAAAAAAATATAGGGGATATGTTACTTTAAGGCACTATGTTTTAACTTTAAAGATGCCACTTTATCAAAAGGTTTTGATGGGAAAAATTTTAGTTGTTTCCTTTCTGACAATTTTATTTCAAACATTGTTTTAAAAAAATCGGCTCATATTATAATGAGTCATTTTTTTATTTTTATGAAAAAATATTGTTCAGTATATGTAAAAAACAAAAAAAATACTTGAAATTTTATGTAATATTAGTTACAATAATACAGAGTATATAGTAAAGTATTATTTTACAAAGTTAAGTAAGTTTTAAAAATTAAGTAAGTTTTAAAAGAGATTTTAATAGGAGGACAGATGTCAGACAAAGGATTTATTCTTCAAAGTTCATATGGTTCAGTTTTCTCAGTAGTAGAAGATTTAGAAGAGAAAGTAGTAGAGCAAAACAATGAAAAATTAGTAACAATAGCAGGTAGGGTAAACAACCCAGGAACTATTGAAATTCCAGAAAATTCAACTTTAAGAGATGTAATTGGATTAGTTGGTGGAATTAAAAATAAAAAGAATTTTAAAGCTGCTCAATTTGGACTTCCATTTGGAGGATTTTTAACAGCTGGAAGCTTAGATAAAGTTATAGATTTTTCTCTTTTCCCAGAAGGAGTAGAAAAAAATATAATTATTTTATCAGAAGAGGACTGTATAATTACTTTTGCTAAATTCTATGTAGAGTTTTTAATTGCTAAGGTAAAAAATAGTGAATATGAGCAATATTTCCAAGTAGAAAATGAGATAGAAAGAATTTGGAGAATATTAGATAGAATCTCTAAAGGTAAAGCAACAATGAGAGACGTTTACCTACTAAGATATCTATCAGATATAATCAAGACAAAATTAAACCAAAGACACAACCTAATTTTAGAAAGTATAGAGCAATTCTATGATGAGATAGAGGAGCATATTGAAGAGCATAGATGTCCAGCAGGAGAGTGTATCCATCTATTAAAATTTAGAATTACAGAAAAATGTATTGGATGTACAGCTTGTGCAAGAGTGTGTCCAGTAAAATGTATAGATGGAAAATTAAAAGAGAAGCACACAATAGATACTGACAGATGTACTCACTGTGGACAATGTGTTGCTGCTTGTCCAGTAGGAGCAATATTTGAAGGAGACCATACTTTAAATCTATTAAGAGACTTAGCAACTCCTAGAAAGAAAGTTGTTGTACAAGTAGCTCCAGCAGTAAGAGTAGCTATAGGAGAGGCTTTTGGATTTGAGCCAGGAACAAACGTTGAGAAGAAATTAGTAGGAGCTCTTAAAAAATTAGGAGTAGACTATGTATTTGATACAACTTGGGCAGCTGATATGACAATAATGGAAGAAGCAGCAGAGTTCCAAGAAAGATTAGAGAGATACTATAAAGGGGACGACACAGTAAAACTTCCAATACTAACTTCTTGTTGTCCAGCTTGGGTAAAATTTATCGAGCAAAACTATCCAGATATGATGGATGTACCATCTACAGCTAAATCGCCTATGGAGATATTCTCTACAATAGCGAAAGATATCTGGGCAAAAGAGCAAGGATTTAGAAGAGAAGAGATAGCTTCAGTTGCTATTATGCCTTGTCTTGCTAAAAAATATGAAGCAGCTAGACCAGAGTTCTCAAGAGGAGATAACTATGATACTGACTATGTAATCTCTACTAGAGAGTTAATCAAGATATTTAAAGAATCTGGAATAGATTTAAATAATGTTGAAGAGATGGAATTTGATAATCCATTAGGACAATATTCAGGAGCAGGAATAATTTTCGGAAGAACAGGAGGAGTTATTGAAGCTGCTACTAGAACAACTGTTGAAATGATTACAGGAACTCATTTAGATAACATAGAGTTTAATGAGTTAAGAGGTTGGGATGGATTCAGAGTTGCTGAATTAACAATAGGACATATTGAGCTTAGAATTGGAGTTGCTCATGGATTAGAAGAGGCAGCAAAAATGCTAGATAAGATAAGAGCTGGAGAAGAGTTCTTCCATGCTATTGAGATAATGGCATGTAAAGGTGGATGTATCGGTGGTGGAGGACAACCAAAAGCACTGAAAAAACAAATCACTTTAGAGAAGAGAGCAGAAGGATTAAATAATATAGATAGAGGATTAGAGATAAGAAGATCTCATGAAAATCCATATGTAAAAGCTATGTATGAAAAATACTTAGATTATCCATTAAGCCACAAAGCACATGAGCTATTACATACAAAATATTTCCCAAAAATAAAATAATTTAAGATTTATTAGGAGCTATTGAAGAGATGGCTCCTATTTTTTTATTAAAAAATTACTCTAAATAAAAACATATAAAATTTATATATATAATTTTGAAAAAACATTGATAAAAATAATTGACATATTTTGTAAAAAAGTTTATCATATATGGAGATAAGTATTTATAAAAATTATTAGGAGGAGATTTGTGGAGCTGATACTAAATTTTTTTTATGGACTAAATAATTTTCTATGGTCTTATGTATTAATTATTATGCTAGTAGGATTAGGATTATATTTCACTGCTAGAACAGGTTTTGTACAATTTAGAATGTTAAAGGATATGTTTTTATTATTAGGAGAGGGAGCTGTAAAAGGAAAAGAGGGACACAATGGAATATCATCTTTCCAAGCTTTCTGTATTTCAACTGCATCAAGAGTAGGAACAGGAAACCTAGCTGGAGTAGCCATTGCTATTTCAATCGGAGGACCTGGAGCAGTATTTTGGATGTGGGTTATGGCAATTATTGGAGCAAGTTCAAGTTTTATAGAAAGTACACTTGCTCAAATATATAAAGAGAAAGAGGGAGACCACTTCAGAGGAGGACCAGCTTACTATATGGAAAAAGCTCTTGGTCAAAAATGGATGGGAGTACTTTTTTCAATAATTATCTCTATTGTTTTTGGACTTATTTTTAACTCTGTACAAGCTAATACAATAACTTTAGCTTTTGAAAAAGCTTTCTCAATAGATAGAACAATATTAGGAGTTATTTTATCAGTGATGACAGCAGTTATTATTTTTGGTGGAGTAAAGAGAATTGCTCAATTTGTTGAGTATATAGTTCCAATAATGGCTGTAGCTTATGTAATAGTAGCTTTAATAGTAATAGTAAAAAATTTCAACCATATACCTGCTGTATTTTCTCAAATAATAAGTGGAGCTTTTGGATTTAATCAAGCTGTAGGTGGAGGAATAGGAGCAGTAATTATGCAAGGAGTAAAGAGAGGACTTTTCTCTAATGAAGCTGGAATGGGAAGTGCTCCAAATGCTGCTGCAACTGCTAATGTATCTCACCCTGTAAAACAAGGACTTATCCAAACTTTAGGAGTATTTACTGATACATTATTGATATGTTCTGCTACTGCTTTTATTATTCTTATCTCTGGTGAGAGCTTAAAAGGAGTTTCAGATGGAATACAACTTACTCAAGATGCTCTTGTATCTGAAGTGGGAAGTTGGGGAGCAATATTTATAGCTGTGTGTATATTTATGTTTGCTTTTTCTTCTGTAATTGGAAACTACTACTATGGAGAAGCTAATATAGAGTTTTTAAATGGAAATAAAGTATGGCTTAATACTTATAGAGTATGTGTAGTTGGAATGGTAATGTTTGGAAGTTTAGCTAAAATTCAAGTTGTTTGGGATATGGCAGATCTATTTATGGGAATTATGGCTGTAATCAACTTGATAGCTATTGGACTTTTAGGTAAAATTTCAATAGAAGCTTTAAAAGATTATAGAGCTCAAAAAGCTCAAGGATTAGATCCGAAATTTAGAAAATCTTCTATTCCTGGTTTAAAAAATGTAGAGTGTTGGGAAGATTAAGAAAAAATTAATAAAAGAGGCTGTTGTAATTTAAGAATTTGCAATAGCCTCTTTTAATATTTAAATAAAAAATTATTTTGGGATATGAACTGAAGAGTCTTGTGTAATAATGATATCCATTTTATTTGTAGGAAGTTTAATATCATTTTCAGCTAAATAATCTTTTAAATTATTCATTACTTCCCAGTAAACTTGCCAATAATTTTCATTTTTAGTCCAACCTTTTAGAGCAATATTAATAAATCCCTCTTCATATGACTCCACATGAGAGAATATAGGTGGGTCATTTATTACAAGAGGATTATCTCTAAGAAGTTTTTCTAAAGCTTCTCTTGCTGCTTTTATATTACAATCATAAGATACTCTAATAACAAATTTTAATCTTCTAATTGGTATTTTAGTATAATTAATAATTTTATCAGATATTATTACTCCATTAGGAACTATAATTAAATCGCTGTTATAGGTTCTAATTGATGTAGAGAATACATCAATCTCATATATAAACCCTATCTCTCCATTGATATTAACTTCATCTCCAACTTTATAAGCCTTAAATATAAGAATAATTATTCCAGCTGCTAGATTAGAAAGATTATCTTTTAAGGCTAATCCTATACCTATTCCTAAAGTACCAAAAAGTGCTGCTAAGCTACTTCCCTTTATTCCTAATATTAAAAGACAGATTGTAATTAGAAAAAGATGTATACCAATATTTAAAATAGATTTGATGAAACTTTTTAAAGATTGATTTCTAATAAGTTCCTCTTTATTTTTAGAAAGTAAAGGAGATAATTTTTTTATAATCCTAGTGGCAATATAATAGACTAAAATACAAGCAATTAGTTTTATTATAAAAATAATAAAATCTACAAAAAAATTAAGTAAAAGCTGTTTTTCTAAAATTTTTCTTAAAATCTCTCCAGTAAATAAGTTAATGTGTTCTATCATCAATTCAACTCCTTTTTTAGCTAAGAGTATTATACTAAAAAAATAAATTTTGTAAAGAAAATCTTAAAAAAATAAAATTATATGGAGAGAAATGGAGTAAAATCGAATTTTAATAAGATAACTACGAACAAAAAATTAAAACTTATTTATTAAAAAATATAGAAAAATTAAGGGGTTTTATTTTCAGTGAGGAACAAATAATAAAAATAATTGTTATCTACACAAAAAAAGATTTTAGTAGTATTATAAATCTATAAATAAGACATCAGGGGGGATCAAAATGAAAAAACTAGCAATGGCATTATTATTACTTTCAACAGTGGTTATGGGAAAAGAGATAAAAGAACCTAAAAATATAGAAATAGGAGTTACGCAGATAATGGAGCATCCAGCTTTAGACTCTGCAAGAGTAGGATTTGAAAAAGCTCTAAAGGATAATGGATATGGAGAGGTAAAAATAGAGTATCAAAATGCTCAAGGGGATTTTGGAACAGCACAGATGATAGCTAATTCATTTGCACAAGGTAAAAAGGATTTAATCTATGCTATATCTACACCAAGTGCTCAAGCAGCTTATAATGTAACTAAAGAGATACCAATAGTTATTACAGCAGTAACAGATGTAAAGGCAGCTGGACTTGTAGGGGATAATATTACAGGAACAAGTGATGCAACATCAATATATAAACAATTAGAAACTATCACTAAGATATTACCAAATGCTAAAAAAGTTGGAATAATCTATAACACAAGTGAACAAAACTCTCAAGTACAAGTAGCAAGTGCTAAAGAGGAAAGCAAAAAGCTTGGATTAGAAATAATAGAAACAGGAGTAACAAATGTAAATGATATGGCTATGGGGCTTGACTCATTACTTGATAAGGTAGATGTGCTATACACACCAACAGATAACTTAGTAGTTTCAGCTACACCACTTGTATTAGATAAAGCTAATAGAAAAAATGTACCAGTAGTTGGTTGTATTGAAGACCAAGTGGCACAAGGGGCTTTACTAACTGACACTATTGATTATGAAAAATTAGGATATCAAACTGGAGAGATGGCAATAAGAGTTTTAAAAGGAGAGGAGCCAAAAAATATGCCAGTTGAAACTTTAAAAAATACTCAACTTATAGTAAATAAAAAAGCAGCAGAGAAATATGGAATAGATTTAGGAGCTTTAGAGGGAGCTAAGTTGTATTAAGAGAGGTAAGAGAGATGTTATTAGGAACTATTGAACAGAGTTTTATATTTGCAATAATGGTATTAGGAGTCTATATATCATATAAGATATTGGATTTCCCAGATATGACAGTAGATGGAAGTTTTCCATTAGGGGCAGCTGTAAGTGCTGCACTTATAGTAAAAGGAGTAAATCCATTAATAGCTTTAGTTGTAGCTATGTTAGCTGGAGCAGTAGCTGGACTTATAACAGGTATGATTCATGTAAAATTAAAAGTGACTAATCTACTTGCTGGAATTATAGTAATGACAGGATTATACAGTGTAAATTTAAGAATAATGGGAAAATCAAATATACCACTATTTATGTCAAAACATCTATTCAATGGAACTGTATCAGCAATAGTAGTTGTAGTTATCTTTCTACTAATAGTAAAATTAGCAATAGATTTTTTACTTAAAACAAAATTTGGATTTGTACTAAAAGCTTTAGGAGATAATGAGAGCTTAGTAACAGCTCTAGGGCTTGATGGAAACAAATTAAAACTTTATGGACTTATGATAGCTAATAGTTTAGTAGCTCTTTCTGGTGGAATACTTGCTCAATATCAAGGATTTGCTGATGTGGGAATGGGAACAGGAACTATCATTACAGGTCTTGCTTCTATAATAATAGGAGAGGCAGTAATAGGAAAGAAAAAAATTATAAAAGCTACTACAATGGTAATAATAGGAACTGTAATATATAGAGCAATAATAGCTCTATCATTAAAATTGGGAATGAATGCTAGTGATTTAAAACTTATAACATCTATATTGGTAGTAATTATTATATATTTAAAACTAAAAAAAGAATCATTGAAAAAAGGAGGAGTTGTAAATGCTTAATATAAATTCTATTGAAAAAAGCTTTGTTACTGAATTAGGAACAGTGAAAAAAGTATTTAGAGGTTTAAATCTTCAAGTGGAGAAAGGAGATTTTATCTCTATAATAGGAAGTAATGGAGCAGGAAAATCAACTCTTCTAGATACAATAACTGGAAATGTAGTAGTAGATAGTGGAAGTATTGATATAGATGGTAGAGATATTACAAAACTACCTAAATATAAAAGAGGAGGTTTCATCTCTAAAGTTTATCAAAATCCATCTATGGGAACAGCTCCATCAATGACAGTATTCGAAAATCTTTCTATGGCAGATAACAAAGGAAAAAGATTTGGATTTACTATGGGACTTAATAAAAAGAGAAAAGAGTATTATAGAGAGCTTTTAAAAGAGCTTGATTTAGGAATAGAAAATCAAATGGATACAGAAGTAGGTTCTCTATCTGGTGGACAAAGACAATGTCTTGCTCTTATAATGGCTACTCTTAATAAACCAGAGATACTACTATTAGATGAGCATACAGCAGCTCTTGACCCTAAGACTTCTAAAATTATAATGGATAAGACAAAAGAGATAGTAGAAAAAAATCAAATCTCTACACTTATGATAACTCATAATTTACAAGATGCTATAAACTATGGAAATAGACTTATAATGTTACACAATGGAGAGGTAATCATTGATATCAAAGGAGAGGAGAAGAAAAAACTTACTCCTGAGAAACTTTTAAAAATCTTTAATAATAGAGAAGCCTATCTAAAAGATAGTGAACTTTTCTCAGCATAGCTATATAAAACATTAAAATAGATGTAATATTAACTTAGGAAAATATTACAAAGGAAGATTGAATTAAAATTAGAAACTAGATTTCTATTAATTCAATCTTTTTTATTTGTGAAAATTATGATATAATAGAAAAATAGTATTGGAATGGGGGAAAAACTATGAAGAAGATAAGGGTAACTGTTCCAGAGGATATATGGCGTCTTATGAAAAATGATACAGAGGAATTTGGTATCAATAATAATAAACTATGTAATTATATTCTAGAAAGATTTAAATATAATAAAAAAATGGAAGTAGAGAAACTTCTTGAAACTCAAGGGCGTCCTCTGAAAAAGATTATACAATTTGATTTAAATGTTTCAAATAGGGAGATATACTATGATGTTTTAAAAGCTAATGAAGTAGATATAGAGGCTGAATATTTTAGAGAGCTATTTGAACTATATACTTCAAAATTTAAATATCAAAGGGAGCTTTTTATATTTGAAGACAGAGTAAAAGCTATATTAGAAGCGATTAAAGAAAAAAAGAAAATAAAGATAAAATATTTAAAGAGAGTTTTTAGTGTAGAGCCGTACTTTATTAAAAGAGAGGAAAGAGGAGATGAAAACTTTCTCTTTTGCTACGATGAGGAAAAAAAAGAGTATGCTAACTTTAAATTAAAAGAGTTGGAAATAGTTTCTATTTTAGAAGAAAAGATAAAAGGTAAGGATAAAAAATATATAGAGAATATGAGAAAAAACTTTGACCCTTTCTTAGGAAATGGAAATATTGTTAAAGTAAGGCTTACAGAAGAGGGAGAAAGCCTTTTAAAAAGTTTGACTAACTATCGTCCAAAACTTGTAAAGAAAGAGGGACATATCTGTTATTTTGAGGTAGCTAATGAAAATGCTAAACTCTATTTTAGACAGTTTTCTAAAGAGGCAGAGATTTTAGAACCAAAGCAGTTACGTGAAGAGATAAGAAAAGAGTATTTAGAGATACTTGAATTATATAAAGATTAATTTTTTAATGAAAAAGACAATTTATTGAAAAAATTATTAAATTTTTATAAAAAATTTGAGAAAAAATCTTCTATTATATATATCTTATATTTGACAGGAGATAAAAAATTTTTTTGAGGCTCTCAAATCAAAAATAAGAGGAAAAAGAAGTCTTAGCACTATATAGTGTTAGGATTTTTTTTATTTGCCACTATATATTGTATATATTTTTCTTTTTACTTAAAAGGTTGTATAATAGTTTAGGTAAAAAAATGAGTGAGGTTGATATAGATGAAAGAAGTTATAAAAAGAGATGGGACTATTGTAGAGTTTGATAGAGATAGAATAGTAAGAGCTATGACAATGGCTTTCAAGCAAAGTTCTGGAACTGTAAATAACGAACTTGTTGAAAAAATAACAACACAGATAGAAAACATGGATAATAAAAGAATGCACGTAGAGGATATACAAGATATAGTTGTAAAAAAACTTATGGCTTCTAGTGAGAAAGATATAGCAATAGCTTATCAAAGTTATAGAGCAATTAAAACTGAGATAAGAAATAAGGAAAAAGGAATCTATAAAAATATAGCTGAACTAGTAGATGCTTCTAATGAAGATATATTAAGTGAAAATGCTAATAAAGATGCTAAAACAATATCAGTACAAAGAGATTTATTAGCAGGAATATCTTCAAAGGATTACTACTTAAATAAAATTTTACCTAAACACTTAAAGAAAGCTCATGAAACAGGAGAGATTCATATTCACGATTTGGATTATCTTCTATTTAAAGAGACTAACTGTGAATTAGTACATATAGAGAGAATGTTAAAAGGTGGTTGTAACATAGGAAATGCAAAGATGTTAGAACCAAATTCTGTAGATGTAGCAGTAGGGCATATAGTACAGATTATAGCTTCTGTTTCATCTAATACATATGGAGGATGTTCTATTCCATATTTAGATAGAGCTTTAGTTCCATATATTAAAAAAAGTTTTAAAAAGCATTTTACTAAAGGTTTAAAATATGTAGAAAGAGTAGATGAAGCTACGATAAAAGAGATAATAGATAGAGGAAATATAGAGTATTCTAATATGGAGTTAAAGGAAAAATATCCATTGGCATATGAGTATAGTTGTGATTTAACAAGAGAGTCTGTAAAACAAGCTATGCAAGGATTAGAATATGAGATAAACTCTCTTTCAACTGTAAATGGACAAACACCTTTTACAACAATAGGTATAGGAACAGAAACTTCTTGGGAAGGAAGACTTGTACAAGAGTTTGTATTTAGAACTAGAATGGAAGGGTTTGGAGCTAAAAAAGAGACTGCAATATTTCCTAAGATAGTATATGCTATGTGTGAAGGGCTAAATATGAATGAGGAAGACCCTAACTGGGATATAGCACAACTTGGATTTGAGTGCATGACAAAATCTATCTATCCAGATATTTTATTTATAACTAAAGAGCAACTAGAAAAGGGAACAGTTGTTTATCCTATGGGATGTAGAGCTTTCCTATCTCCTTGGTTTGATGAAAAAGGAGAGGAAATTTACTCTGGAAGATTTAATATAGGAGCTACAACTATTAATCTTCCTAGAATAGCTATAAAAAATAGAGGAGATGAAGCAGGATTTTATAAAGAGCTAGATAGAGTGATGGAGATGTGTAAAGAAAACTCTGTATTTAGAGCTCACTACTTAGAAAAAACTCAAGCTGAAATGGCACCAATTTTATGGCAATCTGGAGCATTAGCAGAGAAACAACCTAAAGAAACAATAAAAGATTTAATCTGGGGAGGATATGCTACCGTTTCTATTGGATATATAGGACTTAGTGAAGTATCTCAACTTCTTTATGGAGAAGATTTTGCTTATAATGAAGAGATCTATGAAAAAACATTTAATATCTTAAAATATATATCTGAAAAAGTAGCTCAATTTAAAGCTGAAACAAATTTAGGATTTGCACTATATGGAACTCCATCTGAATCACTTTGTGATAGATTTGCAAGAATAGATAGAGAGGAGTTTGGAGATATAGAAGGAATTACAGATAAAGGATATTATGATAACTCATTCCATGTATCTTCTCATATTAATATCAATCCATTTGAAAAATTGAGATTAGAGGCTTTAGGACATCAATATTCTAAGGGTGGGCATATCAGTTATATAGAAACAGACTCTTTAAAAAATAATTTAGAAGCAATAATAGAGATATTAAGATATGCAAAAGAGATAGGAATACACTATATGGGAATAAATCAACCAGTTGATAAATGCCATGTATGTGGATTTAAAGGAGAGTTTTTAGCTACTGAGAGAGGATTTGAATGCCCACAATGTGGAAATCATGAGAATGATAAGATGAGTGTAATAAGAAGAGTATGTGGATATTTGAGTCAACCAAATGCAAGACCATTTAATAAAGGAAAACAAAAAGAGATAATAAGTAGAGTAAAACATAACTAGGAGATGCAATATGAATTATTCTGGAATAAAATACTCTGACATGATAAATGGAAAGGGTATAAGGGTTAGTTTATTTGTGAGTGGTTGTACTCATAGATGCAAGGGATGCTTCAATAAAGATACTTGGGATGCTAATTATGGAAATCCTTTTACAGAAAAAGAGGAAGAGGAGATATTTTTATACTTTAAAAAATATGGAAAGGCAGCAAAAGGTTTATCTTTATTAGGAGGAGATCCTACCTATTGTAAAAATGTAGAACCACTGATAGAGTTTTTAAAAAAATTTAAAAGTCAATTTCCAGATAAAGATATTTGGATGTGGTCAGGATTTACTTGGGAACAGCTAGAGAAAGATAAACAGAGATTTGAGTTGGTTTCTTTATGTGATGTACTAATAGATGGAAGATTTGACATAGAGAAAAAAGATTTGAATTTAAAATGGAAAGGTAGTAGCAATCAAAGAGTGATAGATGTACAAAAAAGTATCTCACTTGGAGAGATAGTGGAGTATCACTAATTAAGAAAGTTACTAGAGATATAAAAAATCAAGAGTGACAAAGATTGATAAAAGTCATTCTTGATTTTTATATTTTTTGATATCTATAATTAAAATATCTTAAAAAAGAAAATTTAAAAAAAGAAAAGTATTAAATAAAAAGAAAATTTGAAATAATATTTTTATATTCAAAGGTTTTCTATTGACAAATTTTTATTTATATTTTATAATTATTTCATAGAATGAAGAAGTATTTCTGAAGGAGAGGATTGATATGGTACCTTTATGTTTTGCTCAAATGAATAAAGATTTTTTAATAAAAGAGATAAAGGGACAAAGAGGTTCAAAATGTTGTCTTTTAGATAAAGGGCTCTGTGTAGGAAATAAGATTCGTGTAATGAATGGAAGCAAAGATTGCTTCATAGTAAAAGTTAATGATAAGATAAAATATGCTTTAAACTTTGGAGTAGCAAATAAAATAATGTTACAAGAGATATAGAAGATATTAACAGCCTGAAAGGGCTGTTCTTATTTAAAATAAAATTTTGTATATCAAAGGATTTAAAAGTTATATATGGAGGAAAACAAATGAAGTTATGTGATTTAAAAAACGGGGAGAGAGCAAGAATTATCAAAATAGGAAGAATAGGGGAGCTAAAAAAGAGATTAGTCGATATGGGAGTTACAGCTGGAGAAATAGTTAAACTAGAAAGAAATGCACCATTAGGAGATCCACAGGAGTATATAGTAAAGGGAACAGGAATAGCTATAAGAAAAGAAGATGCAAAAAATATAGAAGTAGAGAAAGTTGAAGAATAATTTATAGAGGGAGAGAAGGTTATGATAAGATTAGCATTTACAGGAAATCCAAATGTTGGAAAATCAGCTTTGATTAATGCTATTGCAGGTTCAAAGTTAAAAGTAGGAAACTGGCCAGGGGTAACAGTGGAAAAGAAAGAAGCAACTTTTACTTACAAAGGTGAAGAGATAGAGTTAGTTGACTTACCTGGAGTATATAGTTTGAGTCCATACTCATTAGAAGAAAAAATTACAAGAGATTTTATACTTGAAGAGAATCCAGATGTTGTAATTAACGTAGTAGATTCTACAAACTTAGAGAGAAACTTGTATTTAACTTTTCTTATAAAAGAGCTAGAAAAACCTACTATTATGGCTCTAAATCTATATGATGAGTTTGATAAGTTAAAATATAAATTAGATATCAAAGAGTTTGAAAATTTTATGGAGATGAAAGCTATACCAGTATCTGCTCTAAAAGGAACAGGAATAACTGAGCTTATGGATAGAGCTTTAGAGCTAGCTAAAGGAAATAAAAAAGAGAAGTTTTCTCTTCCATTTGATGAAGGGACAAGCACATTAATAAAGGATATTGTAAAAACTATTGAGTCAGATAAAAATTATGAAGAAGCTTTAAAAGTATACTCATCAGAATTTTTAGCTATAAAATTAATAGAGAGAGATACTCATATAATTGAAAAATTAAAAACTAGATTTAATATAGATGCAGAGAAGAGTTTTGAAGAGAAAATATTAAAACTAGAAGATAAATATGATAATGATAGTGAAACAATATTAGCAGAGCAAAGATATGGAAGTGTTAATGGAATTTTAGCTAAGACATTTACTACTTCAATGAAATCAAGATTAGATTTTACTGATAAAGTAGATAAATTACTTTTAAATAGAGTATTGGGATTACCACTATTTTTCTTAATAATGGCTGGAGTAATGGCTTTTGTTTTCAATGGAAGTGCTCCATTTATTGATTGGGTAGATGGATTCTTTGCAGACTTTGTAGGAAAATATGTAGGTATGTTAGTAGAGGGAACTCCAGATTGGTTAAGCTCTTTAGTTGTAGATGGAATAGTAGGAGGAGTAGGAGGAGTTCTTACATTTGTTCCTGTTATGGTATTCCTATACTTCTTCTTAGCGATTTTAGAAGAGAGTGGATATATGTCAAGAGTAGCTTTCTTAATGGATAAAATAATGAGAAAGCTAGGATTAAATGGAAAATCATTTGTACCTATGGTAGTGGGATTTGGATGTACAGTACCAGCTATATATGCTACTAGAACTATGGAAGATGAAAGTTCTAGAAAGATGACAGCAGCAATGACACCGTTTATGTCTTGTGGTGCTAGATTACCAGTATACGGATTATTTACAGCAGCTTTCTTTGGGGCTAAAGGTGGACTTGTAGTTGTATCTATCTATTTACTAGGAATAGTAATAGCAATTTTAGTAGGACTTGTATTAAAAAATGTAAAAGGGTTTAAACCAGAAAATAGAGCTTTACTTATAGAGTTACCTCCTTATAGAATACCAAGTTTAAAAGTTATTTTGAATTCTACTTGGTTAAGAGTATTTGATTATATTAAAAGAGCAGGAACTGTAATATTAGGAATTATGATGATATTATGGGCTCTTACATATTTCCCAAATCATGGAGATTCAAACTCTTCATATATAGCTAAATTTGGACATACTTTTGCACCTATTATGAAGCCTACTGGTTTTGGAGATAGATGGGAGACAGTGGCAGCTATTCCACCTAGTATAGCAGCTAAAGAGGTAGTAGTAGGATTCTTAGCACAAGCATTACCATTAGAAAATGGAGATGAAGAAGCAGCTGAAGAAGTTGTAGAAGAAACAACTTTTGGACAAGATTTAGCTGAACAAGTAAAAGGACTTGGGGTGGCTATAAAAGACTCTGTAACAGGAATGTTAAGTCTAAATGTATCAGGACTATTTACAACTCCAGAAGCAGATGAGATAGAGGAAGAGGGAAGAGGAATAGTTCAAGCAACTGCTAATCTATGGCCTAATGATGAGTTAGCACCATTAAGAGCTTACTCTTTCATGACATTTATTCTTCTAGTTGTTCCATGTGTAGCTACATTAGGAGCTATCAAACATGAGTTTGGTTGGGGATATTTAGGAAAAGTTGTAGGAATAATGTTGGTAGTACCTTATATAGTATCTACACTAGTATTCCAAATAGGAAGATTTTTCTTCTAATATTTTGTGAAAAATTATCTCTAATGAAAGGAGAACTATTATGAAAACAATTATTTTAATAATAATCATAGCTATAATTGCTTTCTTTGCTCTAAGAAGTGTTGTTAGAGCTTTTAAAGGAGAGGGATGTAGTTGTGGAGATGGTGGTTGTAGCTCTGGAGGATGTTCTTGTGGAGGACATAACCATAGTTCTAAGGAACATAAGTGTAACTGTGAAAACCATCATAATTAAAGATAAAAAAGAATAGTCTAAATTCTTAAATTGAAATCAGAAAATAAAATTATTCAATAATATAAAAGGAAAAAAGTTTACTTTCAATCGCTGGTGCTTACGCAATGCTCATTACAGTAAATTTTTTTCCTTTTCATTTGTTTTTACTTTACCTTGATTTCAATTTAAGAAGATTAGTAGAGACATAAAAAATCAAGAATAACGAAGATTGAGAAGAATAAATAGAGCAAGTCAGCGAAAGTAAACGCTAAAAAACACAACTGTTTGAGTGAAACGAGTTTTGTGTTTTTAGTGAGCTGAGCAATACTTGCTCTTTATTCTTTGAACGAAAGTTAGTCTTGATTTATTTTTATAATTTCTTAAATTACAACATCCTTTATGTTTTGACATAATCAGGACACAAAGTTAATAGATAATAAAAGAAAAAAATATTATAGGAAGGGAGTAAGATGAAGAAGGGGATTTTTTTATTTTTTCTATTGGGGATAATGAGTTATGGAAAAAATATAAGTTTAGATACAATGCTAAAAGAGTTAGATGAAAAATCTTACAATAGAGAAATTTATGAGATACAAAATAAGATAAACAGTGATAAAGAGAAGTATTATAAATTAGATGATTTTAATGGAGTTGAAACAAGTGCTACCTCTAACTATAGTAATAGAGAGGATGCCTTTGAAACAACTGGTAGAGTACAGTATGGACCTATATATTTTGAAGGAACAAAAAATTATAACTCAGAAGATGAGGCTGTATATGGAATAGAGAAAAGTTTAAAAGATTTGATTTATTCAGAAAGTAAAAATCAATTAAAGCAGTTGGAATATACAAAAGAGATAGATAGAATAGATTATAAAAAGAATTTAGAGACACAAAAAATAGATTTACTCAATCTATATAAAGAGTATAAAAACAGTGAGTTAGAGATAGAGATAAAGAAAAGTGGTATCGAAAAACTAAGTGTAGAAGAAAAGAAAATGAAGAAATCCTATGAGTTAGGAGCAGTTGCTAAGATAGAATTAGATAGTATTCAATATAGTATAAAAAATATGCAACTAGAAATAGATGTTTTAAAAAGAAATTTATTAAAGTTAAAAGAAAAATTTGCCTATGATTTTGGAATAGAGATAGGAGATAACAGTTTACAGGAGATAGTTCCACCTAGTAAAAATTTTGATATTTATGTAGAGGAGTATGGAAAAAAGGATATAGAGTTATTAGAGTTTCAAAAGAGAAAAATCGAGGAAAATATAAAGTATTTGAACTATGATAATACTATGCCAGATATAACTTTAGGGGTAGAACATAGTAATAAATATGATGAGAACAGAGTAGTTTTAAAGTTTTCTAAAAAATTATTTGATTTGAATATAGATTTAGAAAATGAAAAGGATAATCTACTACAACAAGAGATAAACTTAAAACAAAAAATAAATGAGAGAGAGGGAGAAAAATTAACAATACTCAATAATTATGAAAATTATTTAAAAGAGTATGAGGTAAATAAAAATAATTCTGAATTAGAGTTATCTAAATATAATATAAAAAAATTGGAATACTCTTTAGGAAAAGTTGATTATGTAGAGGTAATGGAATATTTTAATTCATATATAAACTATGAAGTGGCTAAAGAGAAGGCTAAGAATAATCTAAATGGATATATTTATGAAATAATGATAAGGGGAGAAAAATGAAAAAGATAAATTTTAAGATTGTAGGAATAGGAGTAGTAGTTTTAATTCTGTTAGGATTAGAGTTTATAAGATATAGTAATAGTAAAAAGGTAATGGAAAATCTTACTACCTATAGTGCTATGAAGGTAGGAAGTGGAAATGTAAAAGGTTATATAGATGTAAATGGTAAGGTAGAAGTAAATGATACGAAAAAAGTCTTTGTAGATAAAAAATTAAAAGTAGATGAGGTATTTGTTCAAGAGGGAGATTTTATAGAAAAGGGACAACTTTTAATGACTTTTGATGAAACAGAGAGAAATAATATAGAAAGAAACTTAGAGAGAGAGAAGTTAGCTCTATCTAAATTAAAAAGAGATTACAATGTTGAAAAAGAGCTATATAAAATAGGGGGAAGTTCAGCTAATAGTGTAAAAGAGTTGGAAGAGGAGATAAGAAAAGTAGAGATAAATATAGAGGAGTATGAAGAGGATCTAGCAAAAACAGCTGAGAAAATATTGAGTCCAGTAAGTGGGACTATAACCTCTCTTACAGCTCAAGAGAATTATCTAGTTGATACAGACTCTCCACTTATGGAGATAGCGGATTTATCAGATATAAAAATAGTTTTAGAAGTACCAGAGTATGATGTAAAAAATGTGTATATAGGACAAAAAATACTTTTAAAACCTGAGGCTTTTGAAAAGAAAAAAAGTTTTCCTGGAAAAGTAACAAAAATATCTAAGATTTCAGAGGTGTCAGAGACAACTTCAGAAAATATATTAGAGACAGAGGTAAAACCAGATGAAGTTATTCCATATATAGTTCCAGGATTTAAAGTAACTGCAACTATATATTTAGATGAACAAGAGAGCGAGATTATTGTGCCTAAAACATCTGTATTAGAAAGTGATAAAAAATATTTTGTAGTGGTAGCTAATAGTGATGGAATTGTAAAAAGACAGGAAGTGGAGATAGAAAATCTTGAAGGAGATAATGTAATTGTAAAAAAAGGATTAACAGGAAGTGAAACTATACTCATAACTCCAGATGAAAGTTTACAAGATAATCAAAAAGTAATACTACAAATGAGAGGTAGAGGTAGCCAAAATGTTAAAAGTGGAAATGCTAAATAAATATTATGTAAATGGCGAGATGAAGCTACATGCTCTAAAGAATATAAACTTTGAAATAGGAAAAGGAGAGTATGTAGCTATAATGGGAAGTAGTGGAAGTGGAAAATCTACAATGATGAATATTTTAGGTTGTTTAGATAGAGAGTTTGAAGGGGAATACACACTAGATGATATAAAAATATCTCAGATAGATGAGAAAGATATCTCTAAAATAAGAAATCTGAAGATAGGGTTTGTGTTCCAAGCTTTTAATCTTCTCCCTAAATTGACAGCCCTACAAAATGTAGAGTTACCATTAGTATATGCAGGTGTACATAAAAATGAAAGAGAAAAAAGAGCCAAAGAGATGTTGGAGAAAGTAGGATTAGGTGAGAGAATACATCACAAACCAAATGAGTTATCTGGAGGACAGAAACAAAGGGTAGCAATAGCTAGAGCACTGGTAAATAATCCAGCTATAATTTTGGCAGATGAACCTACTGGAAATTTGGATAGTGTTTCAGAAAAAGAGATAATGGAACTTTTTACAGAATTAAACTCTCAAGGAAAAACTATAATAATAGTTAGCCATGAACCAGAGGTAGCTCAATATGTAAGAAGAATTCTACTCTTTAAAGATGGGGAGATAATAAGAGATGGTGATAGCAGATGAATTTTTTAGAAAGTTTAAAAAGTGCTATTCAAAGTATAAAAGGAAATAAGATGAGGTCATTCCTTACAATGTTGGGAATAATAATAGGAATCTCTTCTGTGATAACTATGTCATCTATTGGAAAGGGAGGACAGGAGAGTATAACAGGAGATTTAAAAGAGGGGGGATATGGAAAATTTAATATCACAATAGACAAAACTGATGAGAGTTTTAGATGGAAATATCTTTTAAATGAGGATATAGTTGAAAAATTACAAGCAAGTAATAAGTTTAAAGCGGTAAGTCCTAAAATAAATAGTAATTTTGGAATAAAGATAGGGGAAAGTAATAGAAGACAGATGGTAATGTTCAATGCCACAACTCCAGATTATGAGGAGATAGATAGAGTGAAAATACTCTATGGAAGAAATTTACTCCCTTTTGAATATGAAAATAGTGAGAAGGTAATAACTATAGATAATATTACAGCAAAAGATTTATTTGGAAATGCTAGAGCTGCTTTAGGACAGAAGTTAGAGATTTTTAAAGGAAGATTTGGAAATCCACAGACTTATAAAATAGTAGGAGTATATCAAAATCCATTGGAACAGATGATAAAAGTAATGGGAGGGAAAAGAGTACCTAGATTTGGAAGAATGCCTCTTCCTACTTATGAAAAATTATATGATAGTTCTCAAACAGGATATACTACTATAATATTAGAATCTAAAACACCAGAGGATATGGCTCTTAGTATGACAGAAGCTAGAACACTATTAGAAACAATAACAAGTGAAGCTGAATTATATGATATAAATGTAGAAAATAATGGAGCTGCTTCTTTTGATAGCATACTTACTACTCTCAATATATTTGTTACTTTTGTAGCAGGAATCTCTCTTTTTGTAGGAGGAATAGGAGTAATGAATATAATGCTTGTAAGTGTTGTAGAAAGAACTAAGGAGATAGGAATAAGAAAAGCTATAGGAGCAACAGATTTTGATATTTTATCACAATTTTTAATGGAGTCAATTATATTGACTGGAATAGGAGGAGTACTAGGAATAGGTTTTGGAGTTTTGTTAGCTGTAGTTATAGGATATTTTATAGAGATAACTCCAGTTTTTTCTCTAGTGACGATACTTATATCCCTAATAGTATCAATGGGAATTGGAATAATTTTTGGAGTTACTCCAGCAAAAAAAGCTGCAAAATTAAATCCAGTAGATGCTCTTAGAGCTGAATAAATAAAAAAACAATAGAATAAAAAAATAAAGTAACAAGAATTTAAAAAATTTGGTATAATTAAATAAACAAAAACTATGGAGGAAAAAAGTGAAATACCTAAAGATAATTACTCTACTTTCAACTTTAATGGGGATAGGGGTTTCAGTTTATTATAAATTATATCTATTAACTGTTTTTTTAGTCTTGTTACTTTTTTATTTTTTACATATTTTTATGAAAAAAAGAGAGTACCATAGAGCTAATAATTTTAATAAAAGAACAATTTTAGCATCTAATGTTATTTTGTTTGTAGTTTTATTAATAGTTGTAAGATTGACTCAAGTTCAACTTTTTAACTATGAAACATATGAGAAAAAAGCTATTGAACAGATAAGAAAAAATGATAAAAGTTATGGAAATAGAGGAAATATTTTTGACAGCAATGGAAAGAGTTTAGCTTTTAATAAAAACATATATATGTTGGGAATAAATCCTAGTGCTATATATGATAATGAAGATAATTTAAAAGGAATAGAAAAAATATTAGATGAGCCTTATATTAGAAAAAATAAAGAGAAACTTTTAAGGGAGATAAAAGAGGGGTATGAAAAAAATAGAAAGTATAAGGTAATAGCTAAAAACTTAAGTGAGAAACAAAAAGAAAAAATTCAAGAGATAGTAAAAAAATATAAAATTACAAGAAATATAGTACAGTTTGACAGAAGTATAGAGAGAACTTATTATAAGCCTGAAATTTATAAAAATTTAGTTGGATTTATAGGCTATACTAATAGTTCTAATGCCTATAAAATAGGAGTATTTGGTTTAGAAAGACAGTATGAGAGATATTTAAAAGAGAAGATTTTGGAAAGACAAAATATCTATACAAAAAATAGGGGAATGAAGTTGCCATTTTCAAAAGAAAATATAAAAGTAAGTTTAAATGGTAAAAATCTTCATACTACAATAGATAGTGATATACAATTTATTTTAAATGATGAGGTTAGAAAAAAATTTATCTCTTCTGGTTCAGAAGAAGCATATGGAATAATAATGGATCCAAATAATGGAAAAGTACTAGCTACTTCATACTATACTATTTTTAAAAATAGAGCACTTAGAAATCCTATATTTCAAAATCAATTTGAACCAGGTTCTATTTTTAAGCCTATAATTGTAGCTTCAGCCCTTGATGCTGGACTTGTAAGTAAATATACTAAGTTTGATATAGGAGATGGAAAAATAACAAAGTATAGACATACTATAAAAGAAGCTAGTAGAAATACTAAAGGAGTTTTAACAACAGAAGAGGTACTGAAAAAATCTAGTAACGTTGGTATGGTTATGATAGGGGACAAATTTACTAATCAGGAATTTGAAGAGTATCTTAAAAAATTTGGCTTCTATGATAAGACAGGAATAGACTTTCCTGGAGAGATAAAACCATACACCATACCTTATAAAAGATGGGATGGATTAAAAAAGAGTACTATGTCCTTCGGACAGGGGATAGCTGTTACGCCAATTCAGATGATTACAGCTTTTTCTGCCCTTGTAAATGGGGGAATTTTATATGAACCACGTCTTGTAGAAAAAATAACAGATGAAAATGGAATAGTGGTAAGAAGAAACCCTGCTACCCAAGTGAGAAGAGTTATTTCAGAGAAGCTTTCTAATGAGATGAGAGATATGTTGGAAAAAGTAGTTAGTGATGGAACAGCTAAAAGAGGAGAGGTTCCAGGATATAAGGTAGGAGGAAAAACGGGAACAGCTCAGTTAAGTACAAAGGGAGGATACTTAAAAGAGAACTATCTTTCTTCATTTATTGGTTTTTTTCCAGTAGAGAAACCTAAGTATGTTGTCTTAGTAATGTTTTTAAAACCTAAGGGAGAAACTGTATTTGAAAAATTTGGAGGAGCAACTGCAGCTCCAGTTTTTGGTGAGATTGTAAAAAGAATAACAAAAACAAAAAATATATTATCAGAAAATATATCCAGCCTTTCTCAAGTAAAAAACTTTGAAAATGGATATAAAGAGGAGTTAAAGGATATATTGATGCCAGATTTAAAAGATTTAAATCCTAAAGATGTAATACAGATTTTTAAAAATAGTGGAATAGAAGTGAAAGTAAAAGGAACAGGACTAGTTAAGGAACAGTATCCTAAAGCTGGAGAATCACTACAAGATGTCAAAGAGATAAGAATAGTTTTAAAGTAGGAGATAATATGAGATATTATAAGATTTATGTGGACAATACTAGAGAACTATATACATATGAAGATAGAGAAGATAAATATGAGGTAGGAGATAGAGTAATTATATCTTTTAGAGGAAAACAAAGGACAGGACTTATAATAGCTCAAGATACTAATGAAGAGAAAAATTATAGAGTTTTACCTATTCAAAAAAGAATGGAAAACTCTATAAAACTTTCAAAAAATTATATAAAACTTTTAGTCTGGATAAAAAATTACTATATGAGCAGTTATGAACAAGTTATAACTTCAGCTATTCCAAGTGGATTAAGTGTAAAATATGAAAAATTTTATTTTCCTAGAGATATTGTGGAATTTTTAGATACAGAAGTAATCAGTCCTGAGATAAGAGAGTATTTTAGAAAAAGAGTGAGTATAACTAAGGGAGCTCTAAGTAAAAATTTTGGTCTAGATAAAATAAATTCCCTTTTGAAATCTGGATTACTTCTAAAAGATGGAAAGGTAAATATAGTAGTAGATTATTCAAAAATTTTAGATTTAGAATTGGTGGAAAAAAATATCTATGAATATTTTAAAAGAAGAGGGAAAGTTAAAGAAGAGACTCTTGAAAAAATATTCCCTAAAAAAGAGTTAGAAAAGCTTTTAAAAGCTGGAGATTTAAGATTAGAAAAATTTATAAAAGCTGAAGAGGAAAAAGTAGAAGAGATAGATGAGATAGAGATTGAAAGTAGAGATAGGGAGTTAAATGAGGAACAAAAAAAAGCAAGGGAAATAATAATCTCTGGTATAGAAAAAAACTATCTTTTAAAAGGAGTTACAGGTTCAGGAAAAACAGAGGTATATATTAGTATTATAAAGTCAGCTTTTAATGAGGGAAAGGGAAGTATCTTTTTAGTTCCAGAAATCTCTCTTACTCCACAGATGATAAATAGATTTAAAGGGGAGTTTAAAGAAAATATTGCTATACTTCACAGTAAACTTACAGCAAGTGAAAGAGCAAAAGAGTGGTATAATATCTATATAGGAAAGAAAAAGATTGTATTGGGAGTTCGTTCAGCTATATTTGCTCCTGTTGAGAATTTAGGATATATATTTTTAGATGAGGAGCACGAAACCACTTATAAACAGGATAATAATCCTAGATATAATGCTAAGCAGGTAGCTATAAAAAGAGCAGAATTAGAAGGAGCAAAGCTCATTCTTGGTTCAGCTACCCCATCTATTGAAACCTATTATTTTTCACAAAAAAATCTTTTCAAACTGGTTGAATTAAAAAATAGATATAATAATGCACTTCTTCCAGAGATAGAGATAGTAGATATGAAGGGAGAAGAGAGTATATATTTTAGTAAGAGACTTTTAGAAGAGATAAGAAAAACTCTATTAAAGGGGGAGCAAGTTCTTTTATTGTTAAATAGAAAAGGCTATTCTACATATATTCAATGTAAAGATTGTGGATATGTAGAGGAGTGTTCTCACTGCTCTATAAAATATAGTTACTATGCAAGTCAAGGGGTACTTAAGTGTAATTATTGTGGAAGAGTAAAAAAGTATACAGGCCATTGTAGTAAATGTGGAAGTTCTAACCTTATACATAGTGGAAAGGGAGTAGAGAGGGTAGAAGAGGAGATAAAAAAATATTTTGATGTAAGAGTCATTAGAGTTGATTCTGAGATGTCCAAGGATAGAGAGTTTTTTGAAAAGATGTATTTTGATTTTTTAGAAAAAAAATATGATATAATGGTAGGGACACAACTTATATCAAAGGGATTGCATTTTCCAGATGTAACTCTAGTAGGAGTTGTCAATGCTGATACAATACTAAATTTTCCAGATTTTAGGGCTGGAGAGAAAACTTTTCAATTGGTTACACAGGTAGCTGGAAGAGCTGGAAGAGGGGATAAAAAAGGAAGAGTTATAGTTCAGACCTACCAAAGTGAGCATCCAGTATTTAAAAAAGTGAAAACTAATGATTATGAGGGCTTTTATAAAGAGGAGATATATAACAGGGAGCTTTTAGAGTATCCACCTTTTTCTAAAACTATAAATATTGGAATATCATCTAAGTATGAGAAGTATTTAGAGGAGTTTGTAAAGGATTTTTTTAGGGATATAAAATATGAAAATGTAGAGATGTATGGACCTATGAGAAGTATGGTTTACAAGGTAAAGGATAGGTTTAGATATAACATCTTTATCAAAGGAAATATCAAAGAGATAAATATTTTTAAAAAGAAATTAAAATTAAAGATTACAAATTATGAAAAAAATGATAAAATTAGAATAGTGATAGATATAGATCCTATCAATTTAATTTAAAAATAAAAAATTTATATAGAGGTGAATAGATGATTTACGAAATAAAAAAGTATGGTGAAGCTGTACTTAGAGAGGTAGCTCAAGAAGTAGAAAATATTGATAATGAGATACTTGAGATACTTGATAATATGGTAGAAACTATGCATGAAGCTAAAGGAGTAGGGCTTGCAGCTCCACAGGTAGGAATTAGTAAAAGAATGTTTGTATGTGACCAAGGAGATGGAGTTGTAAGAAAGGTTATTAATCCTATTATTACTCCAATGACAGATAAGCTTATGGATTTTGAAGAGGGATGTTTAAGTGTTCCTGGAATTTATAAGAAAGTACAAAGACCAGAAAAAATAAAAATTGATTACTTAAATGAAAAGGGAGAAAAGGTTTCAGAAGAGGTTGAAGGATTTTTAGCAATAATTATGCAACATGAATTTGACCATTTAGATGCGGTATTGTTTGTAGATAAAATTTCTCCTATGGCTAAGAGAATGATAAATAAAAAATTACAAATGTTAAAGAAAGAAACTTTAAAAGAAAATAAGTAAGGTGTAAATGATGATAGAAAATAGGGTTGGAAAATTTTTATTATATGGTATAATCCTTTTGAACATATACTTTTTTGTACCCTATATGTATAGAAGCTATGTAAAAATGGAAAAATTACAGAGAGAGCAGAATGATATAAAGGAAAAAATAGAGCTAGCAAAAAATAAAATAGAGGATTATAATAGACGAATAGATAAACTTGAAGATGATTTTCAAAGAGAAAAAATTGCTAGAGACAAACTTCAAATGGTAAAAGAAAAAGAAGAAATCTATAGATTTATTAATAATTAGGAGGAAAAGATGAAAAGAGAATTAGCACTAGAATTTGCTAGAGTTACAGAGGCAGCTGCATTAGCCGCTCACAAATGGGTAGGAAGAGGAGATAAAGAAGCCGCTGACCAAGCAGCAGTAGATGCTATGAGAACTATGTTAAATAGAATCTCAATAGATGGAGAGATAGTTATAGGAGAGGGAGAGATAGATGAAGCTCCTATGCTATATATTGGAGAGAAAGTTGGAAGAGCTAATCAACCAGAAAGTGAATTAGAAGAGGGAGAAACATTAGATGGATGTTCTCCAGTAGATATAGCTGTAGACCCAGTAGAAGGAACTAGAATGACTGCTCAAGGACAAGCAAATGCTATTACAGTTCTAGCTGTTGGAAATAAGGGAAGTTTCTTAAAAGCTCCAGATATGTATATGGAGAAATTAATAGTAGGTCCGGAGGCAAAAGGGGTAATTGATTTAAATAAACCTCTTATAGAAAATATTCATAATGTTGCTAAAGCATTAAATAAAGATTTAAAGGATATGATGGTAGTTGTATTAGATAAGCCAAGACATACACAAATTATAAAAGATTTACAAAAATTAGGAATAAAAGTATATGCTTTACCAGATGGAGATGTAGCTGGTTCTATCCTTACTTGTATAGTAGATTCAGATGCAGATATATTATATGGTATAGGTGGGGCTCCAGAAGGAGTTATCTCTGCTGCTGTAATTAGAGCTTTAGGTGGAGATATGCAAGCTAGATTAAAACTTAGAAGTGAAGTTAAAGGAGTAACTTTGGAAAATGATAAAATCTCTAACTTTGAAAAACGTAGATGTGAAGAGATGGGATTAAGAGTTGGAGATGTATTAAAGATGGATGACTTAGTAAAAGATGATGAGGTAATATTCTCAGCTACAGGAATTACTAGTGGAGATTTATTAGAGGGAATAAAAAGAAAAGGAAATATTGCTAGAACTCAAACTTTAGTAGTAAGAGGAAAAAGTAAAACAATAAGATATATTAATTCAGTTCATAACTTAGATTATAAAGATGAAAAAATAAGCCATTTAGTAAAATAGTAATAAAGAGGAGTTATTACAGAAAGTAAGAGTAGTTGTAATAACTCCTTTTTCTAAAAAAGGAGTTAAGTTAATGTTATTTTATGATGAATTTTTAAAAAAATTAGATGAAGAAAAATTTCAAATAGATGAGATAGAAAAATTTTCACCAGAGATAAAAAAGGTAGTTGTTGGATTAGGAGTTTCACTACCACTTATTATAATTGCTATGGCTCAGCTATATATGGCTAAGGTAGATGGAAATATGGTAAGAGTTGCTTTTGCTATAGCTTTTATATTTATGGGAGTAAAGCAGTTAAAAACAACTTTTTCTTATAAAATTCAAATAGATACTAAAAATAAAAAAATGAAATTTATGAATGTAGATATAGATTTGATGAGAGTAGAAAGTTGTACATTAAAAGAGGGAAGAGTTGGGAAAAAATTAGAGGCAGTATTAGATATAATTACTTTTGATAAACAACAATATATCATTCCATTATATATGAATAAAAAATTAAAATTTGTATGGATAATGAGGGAAATTTTAAAGGGTGTTTTTATAATAAAAAAATAATTTAAAAAAATGAAAAAAATATTTGACAAAAAATAATTAATATGATATTATAATTCTTGTCTGCGGGAATAGCTCAGTTGGTAGAGCGTCAGCCTTCCAAGCTGAATGTCGCGAGTTCGACCCTCGTTTCCCGCTCCAGACAGATGCGCCATTAGCTCAGTTGGTAGAGCATCTGACTCTTAATCAGGCGGTCGCAGGTTCAACTCCTGTATGACGCACCATATTAAGATGCCCCGTTCGTTCAGTGGTAAGGACATCAGATTTTCACTCTGGAAACAGGGGTTCGATTCCCCTACGGGGTACCACTAAGGTCTCATAGCTCAGTTGGGAGAGCACCTGCCTTACAAGCAGGGGGTCACAGGTTCAAGTCCTGTTGAGACCACCATAATGGGGGTGTAGCTCAGTTGGTTAGAGCGCATGCCTGTCACGCATGAGGTCGCGAGTTCGACCCTCGTCACTCCCGCCATATTTATTGTGCCGCTTTAGCTCATCTGGTAGAGCAACTGACTTGTAATCAGTAGGTGATTGGTTCGACTCCGATAAGCGGCACCATTTTTTTTAAAAATTGAATAGTGCGAGGATGGCGGAATTGGCAGACGCGCTAGACTTAGGATCTAGTGTCCCAGACGTGAGAGTTCAAGTCTCTCTCTTCGCACCATACATGTATATGATACTCCATAAAAATGGAGTTTTTTTTATTCTAAAATAACTTATTCTTTACCACAGCCTCTAAATATAAAAAAGTTAAAATTATAGAGCTAAAGATAGGATATTGTCTATTTTTTTGTACTAGTAGTACTTTACAAAACCGATAAAAATATATTATAATTAATAGAAAGAAATGAAATTAAATTTAGGAGGATAATAGATGATAAATAGAGAAAGAATGGTAGAGAATTTTATAAATATGGCAAAAATTTCTTCACCATCATTAAAAGAGAGAGAAGTAGCTGATTATATAAAAAAAGAATTAGAAAGTATTGGATTAGAGGTAATAGAAGATAATGCTGGAGAAAAAACTGGAGGAAATTCTGGGAATATAATAGGAATATTAAGAGCTCCTGGAAAGAAAAAGGTTTTATTAAGTGCACATATGGATACAGTCTTACCTTGTGATAAGGTAAATCCTATTATAGAAAATGGAATAATTAAAAGTGATGGGACTACTGTATTAGGTGGAGATGATAAAGCTGGAATAGCCAATATAATAGAGGCTATAAGAGTTATAAAAGAAAATAACTTTGATCATCCAGAAATAATAGTTGTGTGCTCAATAGCAGAAGAGATAGGGCTATTAGGAGCTAAAAATTTTGATATAGAAAAATATGCACCTGATTATTCATTTATTTTAGATTCAAGTGGAAAACCAGGGATAGCAATAATTCAAACTCCTTATTCTGCAAAAGGAGAGATGAAAATAATAGGAAAACCTGCTCATGCAGGAATAGCTCCAGAAAATGGAATAAATGCTCTTACAGTGGCAGCACATGCTATAACTAAAATAAAATTAGGAAGAATAGATAGTGAAACAACTTCTAATATTGGAGTAGTAAGAGGTGGCGAAGCTGTAAATATAGTTATGCCAGAAGTTACTCTTCACTATGAAGCAAGAAGTTTCTCAGGAGAAAAATTAGATAGTCTATTAAAAGAAACAAATGATATTTTTGTAGAGGTAGCAAAAGAGTTTGGTGCAGAGTTTGAAAATAATGTTGTAAAGGGATATTCTGGATATCATTTAGATAAAAATGAAGATATATTAAAATATTTTGAAAAAGCTTGTATGAATGCTGAGGTAGAGTATATAACTAAATCTACTGGTGGAGGAAGTGACTCTAATATCTATAATGAAAAAGGATACAAGGCTCTTACAATAGCTGTAGGAATGACAAAAGTTCATACAAAAGAAGAGTATATAGAGATAGAAGATATGGTAAAAACAGCAAAATTAGTTGTAGAAGTATTAAAGGAAATAGCATAAAATGTTTCATAAAAATAAAAATTCTCATAGTGTTAAGAGAAGAAAAATATATATAATTTCACTATGTCTACTCTTCCTTTTTTTAGTATTCAAAGGTGCTATTAATCAGGGAATTGATTTATTAAGTTATATTGTTTTTCCAGTGCAAAGAAAAATATATCAAATTGGAAATTATGTTAAGGAAACTAAAGAAGCTGTAATAAGTTATCAGAGAGTTTTAGAAGAGAATAGAGAGTTAAAAAATGAACATATAAAATATGAAATGTTAGTATCTTATAATAAAAGATTACAAGAGGAAAATAAAAGATTAAGAGATATTCTTGGAATAAAAGAGGAGAAAAAAATTAATTTACGAGTGGCTAAAATTAATTTTAGAAATCCAAGTAATCTTTATGTTAGATTTTATATAAATCAGGGTAAAAAAGATGGAATTAAAAAAAATATGATAGTTCTATCGGGAGAAACTCTAATAGGGAAAATAGGTAGAGTGTATGATGATTATTCAATAGTAGATATGGTCACTTCAGAAAATTTTAATGTAAGTGCTATGACAGAAAGCCAAATGTTAGGAATAATCAAAGGTAGTGATGAAGATGATGGAACATTGTATTTTGAAGCAAATACTTTCCAAAATAGTATAGTTGTAGGAGAAAAAGTATATACCTCTGGAATTAGTGAGATTTATCCAAAAGGTTTATATATAGGAAAGGTATCAGAGATAGATAATAGTGATGGAGAGATATTTAGAAGTATAAAGGTAAAAAATGATGTTGATATTCTAAATATGACAGAAGTATTAATTTTGATGTTAGAAGATAAAAAAGAGGAGAAAAATGGTAAAATTTAAATATCTTTTTCTATTTTTAGTTGTAATATTTATATCTTTTGCTAAAAATATAGAAGAGATAGAGGATATGACAATCAATATAGAAGAGAGACTTTCTTTGAATGGAGATATAAAAAAAAGTGAATATATATTACAATATATTAAGCCAGATTTTATTAGAAAGGTTATCTTGAGTCCTGAATTAAATAAAGGAGAAATATATATATATGACTCTAAAAAGAAAGTTATGTATCTTCCACTTTTTGATCAAGTTAGTGAAGAAATTTTAAATGAAGAAGAGGATAGTACTTTAGAGGCTATTAACTATATTTTAAAAGAGAAAAAAGAGTTTAAAGAGGGAAAAATTAATCTAAAAGATGGATTAATAATAGAGTTAAAAAAGTTAAAGAAATTTTCAGAATATACTTTACCAGAGATCATTATAATTTATGATGGAAATGTAAAAGTAGGAGAATTAAAGATAAAAAATTATAAAATTAATAGTAAATTGAATAAAGAGGAGCTGTCACTCCATGATTAAATTTATAAATGACAATGGTATAGTTATAAATAAGAGAGATTTTGGAGAAGCAGATAGATATGTAAGTGTATTTACCGAAAATTTTGGGAAATTAGTTTTTCTTTTAAAAGGAATTAGAAAAAGTAAGAAAAGAGAGTTAAGTTCAGTAGATATACTTACTCTTTCTAAATTTACATTTTATAGAAAAGGAGAAAATTATACAGTTTCTAGTTTTAATGAAGTAGATTCTTATTTAGAGATAAAGTCAGATTTAGATAATTTAGGAATTGCTTTATATATTCTTGCTATTTTAAATGAGATTTTAGTAGAAAATAATAGAAAAAAATCTTTGTATAATATTACAATAAAAACACTTAATTACTTAAAAGAGAGTGAAGATAAAAGAAAAAATTATATTTTATTAGGATATTATTTATACTATCTTATAAAAGATGAAGGATTAAAAATAGATATAGGAGAGGGAAATAATTTTTCCTATGAAAAATCAAAGTTTTTAATAGAAAATGAAAAATATAGTTATAAGGTATCACAAGAGGAAAAAGAGATCGTAGAGTTGTTTATTACTGGAAAAGTAAGAAATATAATAGAAGGTAGTTATTTATTTGAAAATATTAAAGAAGTAGTAGTTCTATTTGAAAAATATATAAATTTTCATTTAGGAGTACAACTAAAATTAAAAAATTATGTTATGGGGGTAGAGAATGATTAATATAGTAAAAATAACTGATTATATGTCAGAAGAATTAATTTCTCTTAATCTAAAAGCAAGGACAAAGGATGAGGTATTATTGGAACTATCAAAGTTGATGGAAGCTTCACCTAATATTTCTAAGGAAGGTAACAACATATACAAATCTCTTGTGGAAAGAGAAAAATTAGGAAGTACAGGAATAGGAAAAGGAGTTGCTATTCCACATGCTAAGACAGAAGCAGCTAAAAGTTTAACAATAGCTTTTGGAATTAGTAAAGAAAGAGTAGATTTTAAATCTCTAGATAATGAAAATGTAAATATATTTTTTGTATTTGCTTCTCCAAATAAAGATAGTCAAGTGTATTTAAAAGTTTTAGCAAGAATATCACGTTTAATAAGAGAAGAGAGTTTTAGGCAAGGACTATTAGATTGTAAAACTCCTAAAGAAGTAATAGAGTATATAAATAAAAAAGAATCAGTGTAGGTGAGGGATATGAGATGTCCATTTTGTAATTCAGAGGATACAAAAGTAGTAGACAGTCGTTCTTTTATGGATGGCTTCTCTATTAAAAGACGTCGTGAATGTATAAAGTGTGAAAAAAGATTTACTACTTATGAAAAAATAGAAGAAACTCCTTTATATATTGTAAAAAAAGACAATAGAAGAGAAAAATTTGATAGGAATAAACTTTTAAATGGTCTTATCAGAGCTACCATTAAAAGAAATATAAGTAGAGAAGAGTTAGATACTTTTGTTCTTGAGATAGAGAAATATATACAAAACTCTCTTAAAAATGAAATTAGTAGTAGAGAATTGGGGGAGTTAGTAATGGAGAGATTACTTGAAATGGACGAAGTAGCTTATGTTAGATTTGTTTCTGTATATAAGGAGTTTGATGATATAAAGTCTTTCATAGAGTTGGTAGAAAAAATTAGCAATAGGAAAGGTGAATAGATGAGAATATTATTTATGGGAACTCCAGAGTTTGCAGTTCCATCTTTTGATGTATTAAATTCTGAATATGAGATAGTAGGAGCTTTTACAAAGATAGATAAACCTAATATGAGAGGGAAAAAAATAAAATTCACTCCAGTAAAAGAGTATGCATTAGAGCATAATATACCTGTATATCAACCTAATACATTAAAAAGTGAAGAAACTCAAAACTTAATAAAAGAATTAAATCCAGATTTAATAGTAGTAGTAGCTTATGGGAAAATTTTACCAAAAGAGATAATAGAGATGCCAAAATATGGAGTAATAAATGTACATTCATCTTTACTTCCAAAATATAGAGGAGCAGCTCCTATAAATGCAGCTCTTATACATGGAGAAGAAGAAAGTGGAGTAAGTATAATGTATATAGCAGAAGAGTTAGATGCAGGAGATGTGATACTTACTGTGAAAACAAAAATAACTGATGAAGATACTTTCTTAACTTTACATGATAGGTTAAAAGAGTTAGGAGCAAAGGGATTAATAGAAGCAGTAAGACTTATAGAAAAAGGCGAAGCTCCAAGAATACCTCAAAATCATTCAGAGGCCACATTTGTAAAGCCTTTTTCTAAAGATGATTGTAAAATTAATTGGAGTAAAACTGAAAGAGAGATTTTTAATTTTGTAAGAGGAATGAATCCTTTTCCAAGTGCTTTCACTATTTGTGAAGATAAGATTTTTAAAATTTATGGAGTGAAAGAAAATTTTAAAACTTATGAGAGTGGAGTGTGTGGAGAAGTAGTAGATATCAAAAAAGGTGAAGGAGTAATAGTAAAAACTGGAAATGGAAGTGTAATACTAACTCAAGTAAAACCAGAGAATAAAAAGCTTTTAAATGGAGCTGATATAATTAATGGTGGAATATTAAAAGTTGGAGATATCTTAAAATAAAATAAGAGAGGTAATACATAAAAGGATGATAAGATTAGATGGAAAAGAGCTATCTCAAAAACTAAAAGCTCAGATAAAAGAAGAAACTTCTCAATTAAAAGAGAGAATAGGTAAAGTGCCAGGACTAGCAATAGTTTTATTAGGAGATAATCCAGCTTCAAAAATCTATGTGAATTCTAAAATAAAAGGATGTAGTGAGTTAGGATTTGAAAGTTTTGCACATTTTTTACCAGAAGATACTAGTGAAGAAAAAGTTTTAGAGTTAATAGAGAATTTAAATAATGATGAAAGAGTAAATGGAATCTTAGTACAATTACCATTGCCAAAGCATATAGATGAGAAAAAAGTAATAGATAAGATAGCTTTAGAAAAAGATGTAGATGGTTTTAAACCAGAAAACTTAGGACTTTTAATGTTAGGAGATAAGAATTCTATGCAGCCTTGTACTCCAGCTGGAATTATGGAGATGTTAAAAGCCTATTCAATAGATTTAATTGGAAAAGATGTAGTGGTAGTGGGAAGAAGTAATATTGTAGGAAAGCCTATGGCAAATCTTATGATAAATGCTGGAGCCACTGTTACTGTTTGTAATAGTAAGACTAAAGACTTAAAAAAGAAAACAAGTGAAGCTGATGTTGTAGTTATGGCAATAGGTCAAGCTAAATTTTTAACTGAAGATATGGTAAAAGAGGGAGCTATAATAGTAGATGTAGGTATAAATAGAACAGAGGAAGGGTTATTTGGAGATGTGGATTATGAAAATGTAAGTAAGAAATCTTCATATATTACTCCTGTACCTGGTGGAGTTGGACCTATGACAGTAGCTATGCTATTTGCTAATACTATGAGAGCTTTTAAAAATAATAATATAAAATAGAAGCAAGGGAGAAATTATGAAAAAAAATGAAAAAAGAGAGTATTATATAGTAGATAAAAGAATACTTCCAAATTCTATTCAAAGTGTAATCAAGGTAAATGATTTAGTACAACATACAAAAATCTCAAAATATGAGGCTATAAAAAAAGTTGGAATAAGTAGAAGTACATATTATAAATATAAAGATTACATAAAACCTTTCTTTGAGAGTGGAAAAGATAAGGTGTTTAGTATTCATATGTCTCTAGTAGATAAGCCAGGAATATTAGCAAGTATATTAAATATAATAGCTGGAGAGGATATGAATGTGCTTACAATAGTACAAAATATAGCTGTAGATGGAATAGCGAAGTCTACTATTTCAATTCAAACTACTGAAAATATGCTAAGAAAAATAGAAGGAATGTTAGAAAAAATTTCAGAAGTAGATGGAGTAAAAGACTTAAGAATAATAGGAAGTAACTAATATAAAATATCACGGAGGACATAAAGAGATGAAAATAGATGTAAAAACTATAAGAGAATTAGCAGAAAATATAGAGAAATACAATTTAAATGAGGTGGCACTAGAGAGTGAAGGAGTAAAATTAGTGCTTAAAAAAGAGAAACCAGTAAAAGTAGAGGCTATTCAAGTTCAACAACCTTTAGTACAACAATATGTAAATAATAATGATGAGATAGAAACTAAAGAGGAAATAGTAGATTGTGGAGAAAAAGAGTGTATACTAGCCCCTATGGTAGGAACTTTTTATAAATCATCAGCACCTGGAAATCCAGCTTTTATAGAAGCAGGAATGAATGTTTCAGTAGGAGATACTCTATGTATAATAGAAGCAATGAAACTTATGAATGAAGTAAAAGCCACAAAAAATTGTAAAATTGTAAAAATTCTAGTAGAAGATGGTCAAATAGTTAAAAAGGGAGATAAACTATTCGAAATAGAGTAGTTTGTATTTTCTATCATTCTATGGTAAAATAGTATTATATAAAATAAGAAATCTTGAGAAGGAGAGTGTAAAAACGAATTGGACACGTACCAAAATATTTTGTTGTTAGTCGTATTGATTATGTTATCTGGTTTTTTCTCAGCTTCAGAAACTGCACTTACATCATTTAGAAGTATACATCTAGAAAAGTTTGAAGATGGAAAAAATGCTAAAAAAGTGGAACTTTTAAAAAAATGGTTAAAAAATCCTAATGAGATGTTAACAGGACTTTTAGTAGGGAATAATATTGTAAATATACTAGCTTCGTCAATAGCAACTGTTGTTACTATTAATATAATGGGAGGAACATCAAGTTCATCAGTAGCGGTTGCAACTGTTGGAATGACAATAATTATTCTTATTTTTGGAGAGATTACTCCTAAAATTATAGCTAAAAATCAGTCTGTAAAAATAGCAGGAGTAGTAGTTAGCATTATTTATTATTTTGCTTGGGTTCTAAAACCAATAATAAAAATATTAATGATGATATCAAAATTTATTGGAAGATTGATGGGAATAGAACTACATGATGAAGGACTTATGATAACAGAAGAGGATATTATCTCTTTTGTAAATGTAGGAGAGGCTGAAGGTATCATTGAAGAGGAAGAAAAAGAGATGATACACTCAATTGTTGGTTTTGGAGAAACAACAGCTAAAGAGGTAATGACTCCAAGAACATCTATGTTTGCTCTTGAGGGAGAGGATACATTAGATGATGTTTGGGATGAAATAATAGAAAATGGATTTTCAAGAATACCAGTGTATGAGGACACTATAGATAACATAATTGGTGTTTTATATGTAAAAGATATATTAAGTGTTATAAAAAATGGAAAAACAGATGTACCTGTAAAAAATTTTGTAAGACCAGGATATTTTGTTCCAGAAACAAAATCAATTATAGAGATATTACAAGAGTTTAGAAGTATGAAGGTACATATTGCTTTAGTATTAGATGAATATGGTGGGATAGTAGGTTTAGTTACAATAGAAGATTTAATAGAAGAGATAACTGGAGAGATTCGTGATGAATATGATACTGAAGAGGAAGAGCTTATTCACAAGATAGATGATAATACTTATGAAGTAGATGGAATGATAGATATAGAGACTTTAGATAAAGAGTTATCAATAGGATTACCAGAATCTGAAGATTACGAAAGCTTAGGAGGACTTATTATTACACAAATAGGAAGAGTGGCAGTAGTTGGAGATGAATTTATGTTAAATGATGTAAGATTAAAAGTATTAGAAGTAGATAAGATGAGAGTATCTAAAGTATTAATTGAACTAAATGTAGGAGATAACTCAAATGATTAAAAAATTTAAAGCTTACTTTTATACAGGATTGATAGCTTTATTACCAATTGTATTGACTGTCTATATTTTTAACTGGATAGTTGGAATTATGATGAGTTTATTAGGAAACTCTTTTGTTACTATAATTATAAAAAATATTCTTCTAGTATTTGTAGAAGAAGGGGATATGGATTATTATTTTCAACTATTAGTGTATTTTATATCATTAGTTACTATGATAATAGGAACTTGTTTGGTAGGATTTACTTTAAAAATAGTTTTCTTTGCTAAAATTATAAAAAAAGCTAAGGAGTTATTTATAAAAATACCATTAATAAAACAGGTATATACAACAATCAGTCAAATAATAGAGGTTGCAGTTTCTGATAGAGAGAAGTCATATCAAAAAGTTGTGATGGTTGAATATCCAAGAAAAGGAATTTATAGTATAGGTTTTTTAACTTCAGAAGATAACTTTTTAATAGGTAGTGCTATTGGAAGAGAAGAAAAAGTGTATAATGTTTTTATCCCAACTTCTCCAAATCCAACATCAGGAATGTTTATAGTAGTACCAGAGAGTGAAGTAAAAATATTAGATATAAAAATAGATGATGCTATAAAATTGATTATTTCTGGTGGAGTAATATTACCAGAAAAAAAGGAGATAGAAAAGATTGAAGATTAGACTTTTATTTTTTTTAGGAGTATCAGTATTTTTAGTAAGTTGTAGTAATGTGCAAAAAAATAAAGAGATGGAGTATTCTCTTTTAAGAGGAGTAAATTACTCTCAACAAAATCAATATGAAAAAGCAATAATTGAATATCAAAAAGCTTATGTATTAGATTCGAATAATGTAATTCTTTTAAAGGAAATGGGTTATTGTTATTATCAATTTGGAGATTACACAAAAGCTGAAGAGTTTTGGTTAAAAGCTTTAAAACAGACTCCTAATGATGAAAGTTTAATAAAAAATTTAGCTACTCTTTATTATGAAAATAAAGATTATTCAAAAGTTAATAATATAATAAAAAATAGTTATAATCCAAATGATGATTATTATCTAAAATTGAGAGCTCTTGTGCTATATTCTAAAAATAATAAACTAAAATCTTATGAGTTATTAAAAGAAATAGATACTGAGAAATTTGATGTAGATACAGCTATAAAATATATGGAAATTTTAAAAGAGTTAGATAAGAGAGATGAATTATATTATTTTATGAAAAATAGTTATTCTCTTTTTAAAGATAACAAAGAATATATTATAGCTTATGCACAGAATTTATCTGGTGTTTATTCTATGAATAAAGAAGCTCAAAATATATTATTGGACTATATTGTAATAAATGGAAATGATAATGATATATATCTTCAGTTGAGTGGGATATATTTAAAAATAGGAGAAAAGAAAAAAGCTGAGGACACTTATAGATTAATGTCCTATTAGATATTGAGGGGAAAATATCAAAATAAATGGAGTGAAGAGAAATGGATTTAAAAAAATATGTAGCAAATGTAAAAGATTTCCCAAAGGAAGGAATATTATTTAGAGATATTACTCCTTTAATGAATGATGGAGAAGCTTTTAAAGCAGCTACTGATGAAATAGTTAAATTTGCTAAAGAGCAAAATGTAGATTTAATTGTTGGACCAGAAGCAAGAGGATTTATATTTGGTTGCCCTGTTTCTTATGCTATGGGGATAGGATTTGTTCCAGTTAGAAAACCTAAAAAACTACCTAGAGAGGTTATAGAGTATTCTTATGATTTAGAATATGGTTCAAATACTTTATGTATGCATAAGGATGCTATAAAGCCTGGACAGAGAGTATTGATAGTAGATGACCTTTTAGCTACTGGTGGAACTATGGAAGCTGCTGTAAAATTAGTAGAAGAATTAGGTGGAGTTGTAGCAGGATTAGCTTTTTTAATTGAGTTAGAAGAGTTAAATGGAAGAGAAAAACTAAAAGATTATCCAGTTTTAACGTTGATGAAATATTAAAATAAAAGAGAGTGAATGGATTAGTCTAAAACAACTTCTTCTAAAAAATTTAGATTATAAAATCTAATTTAAAAGTTGTTTTAGACTTTTTTATTTATCACTCTCTTTAAAATTATGGATAGAAAAGAGGAATTTTATGAATTATTGGGAAGAGATATTAAAAGAGATAGAAAAGAATAATTTAAAAGTAGATATTGAAAAAATTAAACTAGCTTTTTTCTTTGCTGAAGAGTGCCATGAAGGACAATATAGAAAATCTGGAGAAGATTATATAATGCATCCAGTAGAAGTTACTAAAATATTAATAGATATGAAAATGGATACTGATACCATAGTGGCAGGGATACTCCATGATATAGTAGAAGATACACTGATAACCTTAGCAGATATTAAATATAATTTTGGAGAAACAGTGGCTACTCTAGTAGATGGAGTTACTAAATTAAAAACTCTTCCCAATGGTACTAAAAAGCAAGATGAAAATATAAGAAAAATGATTTTAGCTATGGCTCAAAACTTGAGAGTAATAATTATAAAATTAGCAGACAGACTTCATAATATGAGAACTATGAAATATATGAAGCCAGAAAAACAAATATCTATATCTCAAGAGACTTTGGATATCTATGCTCCACTTGCACATAGATTAGGAATAGCTAAAATTAAATGGGAATTAGAAGATTTAGCACTACGTTATTTAAAGCCAAAAGAGTATATGAATATAAAATCTCTTATTGACTCTAAAAAGAAAGAGAGAGAGGAATATATTCAAGGATTTATAGAAACAATAGTTAATCTGCTCCATGAAACTGAAATAAAAGGAAGCGTAAAAGGAAGGTTTAAACATTTTTATAGTATCTATAAAAAAATGTATGAGAAAAATAAAGAGTTTGATGATATTTATGATTTGATGGGAGTTAGAATAATTGTAGATACTGAGGGAGAATGTTATAATACCTTAGGAGTAATACATAGCCATTTTAAACCAGTACCAGGAAGATTTAAAGATTATATTGCTGTTCCTAAATCAAATAACTATCAATCAATTCATACTACTATTGTTGGACCACAAGGAAAATTTATTGAGATACAGATAAGAACAGAAGAGATGGATAAGGTAGCTGAAGAAGGAATAGCAGCACACTGGAGCTATAAAGAACACACGAAGGTAACTAAAAGTGATCAAGTGTATGGATGGCTTAGAAATATTCTAGAATTACAAAAAGAAACTGAAACAGCTCAAGAGTTTATAGATAGTGTAACTAAGGATATAATGAATGAAACTGTATTTGTTTTTTCACCTAAGGGAGATATTACTGAGTTACCACAAGGGGCTACTCCACTTGATTTTGCTTTTGCTATTCATACACAGATAGGATGTAAATGTGTAGGTGCTAAGGTAAATGGAAAAATAGTTACATTAGATTATAAACTACAAAATGGAGATAGAGTTGAGATTATAACTTCTAAGAACTCTAAAGGACCAAATAAAGATTGGTTAGACATAGTTGTAACTCATGGAGCAAAGAGTAAAATTAAAAAAGTTCTAAAAGATTTAGTAAGAGACCAAACTATAAAAAATGGTAGAGAAAATCTTGAAAGAGAGTTGGGAAAACTTGGAATAACTCTAAAAGAGATGGAAGAGGATCCAATTATTAAAAAACATATGGAAAAAAATAATATCACATCTTTAGATGAATTTTACTATCATGTAGGAGAAAAGAGAAGTAAAATAGATATTATTATAGATAAACTTAGAAAAAAAATAGAAAAAGATAGAAAAATAGAAAATATAAATATTGAAGAGTTAATGGAAAAGAAAAAAGACAAAGAAAAGAGCTCTTCAAGTAAAAATGATTATGGAATAATAATAGATGGAGTTAATAATACTCTAATAAGATTTGCTAGATGTTGTACACCTCTTCCTGGAGATGAGATAGGAGGATATGTAACAAAACTTACAGGAATAACTGTGCATAGAAGAGATTGTAAGAATTTTCAAAGTATGATAGCTCAAGACCCAACTAGAGAGATAGAGGTAGAATGGGATAGTAAAGTAGTAGAGCAAAAAGAAAATAAATATAAATTTACTTTTAATGTACTTGTATATGATAAACCAAATATACTTATGAATATTATAAATTTGATAGCTAATCATAAAATTCATCTGGTTACAATTAATAGTAACGAGATAAATAAAAATGGAGGAAGCTATATGAATTTCCAAATAACAATAGAAATTTCAAATAAAAATGAATATAAATATCTATTGAATAATATGTTAAAAATGAAAGAAATAATATCAGTAGATAGGACATAGATAGGAGAAAAGATGACAAAAAAACTACCAGTAACTTATGAGTTACAAAAGAAATCTGGTAAAGCTAGAGCTGGGAAAATAACTACTCCTCATGGAGAAATAGAAACACCAGTATTTATGCCAGTAGGAACACAAGCTACAGTAAAAGCAATGACACCAGAGGAGCTAGAAGCTATTGGTTCGCAAATAATTTTAGGGAATACTTATCACTTATATTTAAGACCAAGTGATGAATTAGTAGCAAAATTTGGTGGACTTCATAAGTTTATGAATTGGAAAAAGCCTATACTTACAGATAGTGGAGGATTCCAAGTATTTAGTTTAGGTGCTCTAAGAAAGATAACAGAGGAAGGAGTAAGATTTAGTTCTCATTTAGATGGCTCAAAACATTTCTTAACTCCAGAAAAATCTATCAATATTCAAAATAATTTAGGTTCAGATATTGTTATGTTATTTGATGAGTGCCCACCAGGACTATCAAGTAGAGAGTATATGATACCATCAATAGAAAGAACTACAAGATGGGCAAAAAGATGTATTGAGGCTCATAAAAGACCAGATGAGCAAGGGTTATTTGCTATTGTTCAAGGTGGAATATATGAAGATTTAAGAGATAAGAGCTTAAGAGAGCTAAGTGAAATGGATGAACATTTCTCAGGTTATGCAATTGGAGGGCTTGCAGTAGGAGAGCCAAGAGAGGATATGTACAGAATCTTAGATTATATAGTGGAAAAATGTCCAGAGAATAAGCCAAGATATCTAATGGGAGTAGGAGAGCCACTAGATATGTTAGAAGCAGTAGAGTCTGGAATAGATATGATGGATTGTGTACAACCTACAAGAATAGGAAGACATGGAACAGTATTTACAAAGTATGGTAGATTAGTAATAAAAAATGCTATGTATTCAGAAGATGATAGACCTCTTGATGAAGATTGTGATTGCTATGTTTGTAGAAATTTTAAAAGAGGATATATCAGACATCTATTTAAAGTAGAAGAGATACTAGGGCAAAGACTTGCTACATATCACAATTTATATTTCTTAATTAAACTTATGAAAAATGCTAGAGAAGCTATTTTAGAAGATAGATTTACAGAGTTTAAAGAAGAATTTATAAAAAATTATAATATGGGTAAAGAATCTGATTGGATAAAGCCTAAGAAAATAGGAGAATAGAGTAGAATTAATTAAAGAAGAGGATGTTACAATTTAAAAGTTTGTAACAACCTCTTTTTTTTAATTTTTACTTTTTTTTTACATAAAATTAATAAAAAATTAACATCTATTTAATAGAATAAAAGACAAGAAAAATAGGAGGGAAAAGAATAGATGTTAATAAAAGGAAAATTTGATTGTACAAAACCTATTGAAAAACTAGAATATAGTTTTTTAGTTGAAACTGAAATAAAGGAAATAGAATTTAAAATAAAAAATGGACCTTTTCAACATGTAATAATTCAAATAGAAGATAGTAATGGAAAGTATAGAGCATTAACGTCATTTAAAACATTTGAAAAAACATATTGTATAAGTGAGGATAGAGAGAGAACTTCAAATTGTTGTATAGCAGGAAATATTCCTTCAGGAGAATGGAAAGTAAGATTTTTAAAAAATTATATAGTTGATAGTGAATTTGAAGTTGAAATTTTAGAAAATAGAGAGATTACAAATGAAAATAGTAATTTTAAAGAGATTGTGTTAAATGAAAAATTTGAAAGTAAAAAAGAATGGTATTTTGGTGAATTACATAATCACACAAGAGTATCTGACGGACAAATATCTTTAGAAGAGTTAGAGAAGGAGATAATTGAAAAGAAATTAGATTTTATTTTTCCAACAGAACATAATAGTGTTTTAACTAAATATCCAAATATAAATATCCCTGTAATACCATCAACAGAATTGACACTAGATGATTTAGGACATTTTAATTTTTTCGGTTTAAAAGAGTTTATTGATTATTATTCATTGGTGGAAGAGGGAGAAAAAAAGGAAGAAAGTTTAAGAAAAATTTTTGACAGAGTAAAGGAAATAGGTGGCTATATCTCTTTAAACCATCCATTTCATAATAGTCGTAAAATGTCACTGGGTCTAATGTATGATATAGAATTAAAATATTTAGATTTCTTAGAGGTAATAAATTCTCCTATTTCTAATGGAAGAAATCCTTATTATGATAAAAAAGCTTTAGAAGCTTTAGATATATTATGGTGTAATGGTTATAAAATATTTGCTGTTTCAGGAAGTGATAACCATGGAATGATTATTGGAGATCCATTAAATTATGTAAAATTAGATGAATATTCAACAAAAAATATTTTAGAAACTTTTAAAAAGGGAAGATGTTATGTTTCTAGAATTGGTGAATTGGAATTAGAATATAAAAATAATGGAAGAGTAGTTTATCCAGGAGAAGAGGTAGAAGGTAAAGTTGAAATAAAAGTTAGAGGAAAAGAAAATTTAATTTGGAAAGTTATAAAAAATAATAAGGTTATAGAAACAGTTATAGGAAATGAGATTATAACAGAACAAGTGGTTAATGAAAAAGAGTATCTAAGAATAGAAGCCACTGACATAGAACATGAAATTTTTGCAGTAATAAACCCAATATATAATTCTATTGAAAAAATTGAACCTCAAATAAAAAGATGGTTTGAGATAAAAAATTCAATTTGGAGGGAATAGGGATGAGAAATAGAAGTAATGAGATAAATGGAAGAATATTTTTCTTACCAGCACTTATAATAACATTGATTTTCTATATTTATCCTCTATTAAAAACAGTGATATACTCTTTTTATTTCACTGGAAATAGTGGAGAGTTAATAGAGTTTGCAGGATTAGAGAATTTTATAGAGTTATTTAGTGATAGTGATTTTTATTATAGTTTATTTGTAACTTTTAAATTTGTATTTTATACAACTATATTTAGTATAGTAGTAGCATTATTTTTAGCAATTATTTGTAATGAGAAGTTAAAGGGTATACCTATATTTAGAACATTTTTTTCATCAACAATGGGAATATCAGTATCAGCTGCTTCAACGATAGTACTTTTTATGTTTCATCCAAGTGTTGGAATAATAAATACTCTATTAACAAAAGTAGGTATCTTACCTATTAACTGGTTTACAGATAGTAGATATACATTGATGGCTGTTATAATTTCTACAGTGTGGATGAACATTGGATTTGGTTTTATAGTTTTAACAGCAGGATTACAAAATATAAGTACAGAAGTGGAAGAGAGCTGTATGATAGATGGAGCAGGATATTTTTCCAAACTATTTAAAATAACTCTACCATTAATAAGTCCAAGTTTATTCTACTTACTTATAACAACAACTTTAAAATCTTTCCAAAGTTTTGGACAGATAGATATTATGACTGGAGGAGGACCAGCAAACTCAACTAATATCTTAGTATATAGTTTATATAGGTCAGCCTTTGTAGATTATAGATTTGATTATGCAAGTGTAAAAGGAGTTATATTACTACTAATCATTACAATAGTGATGTATATTAAGTTTAAATTAGAAAGGAGAGTACATTATTAAGATGAATGGTAAAATAAATTTTAATAAAAATGATATTAACAAAATAATATGTTATACAATATTGATTTTAATGACAATAATTGTATTCTCACCAATTATATATGCTTTTTTAACAAGTTTTATGACTAATAAAGAGATAATGGCGGGAAAAATATTCCCTGAAACTTTTAGTTTAAATAATTATAAAGCTTTAAAAGATAAGATACCAGTAGGAATATTTTTTTATAACTCTTTAGTTGTATCTGTATTAGGAATGGTACTTCAAATACTAACTTGTAGTTTAGCTGCATATGCAGTTGTATTTATAGAGTTTAAAGGAAAGAAAGGGATGTATCTATTGATACTACTCTCTATGTTTATACCTTGGGAAGCAATATTTATTCCTAACTATATTACAGTTTTAAGATTAAACTTAATAGATACTAAACTAGCTATACTACTTCCATTTTTAACAAATGGACTTGGAGCATTTTTGATGGTACAACAATTTAAAAGCTTGAGTAAGTCTTTAATAGAAGCTGCTCAAATTGATGGTTGTAGTCATATTTACATATATGCAAAAATTGTAATGCCTCTTTCAAAATCAATTTTAGGAACTTGGGGTGTATATTCATTCTTAAATTTATGGAATATGTATTTATGGCCACTTATGACTTCTACAAGACCTGAATCAAGAACTATTCAAATAGGATTGAGAATGATGAATATGTCAGATGGAATAGCTGACTATGGACTTATAATGGCAGCAGTTATTATGGTTACAATACCATCACTATTAGTTCTATTTTTAGGACAGACACAGTTACAAAAAGGAATTACAAGTGGAGCAGTAAAAGAATAATTTAAAAACTATAAAAATTAAAATATAAATTGGAGGAAAAGAACTATGAGATTAAAAACATTGATATCATTATTACTTTTAGGAGCATCAACTCTAGCATCAGCTAAGGAAAAAATTATATTTTGGCATGCTATGGGGGGAAATTTCCAACCTACTTTAAATAAGATTGTAGAGGAATATAATAAATCCCAAGATAAAGTAGAAGTGGAAGCTCTATATCAAGGATCTTATCAAGAGGCTTTAAATAAATTTAAAAGTGTACAAGGGACAGATAAGGCACCAGCTTTAATTCAATTAAATGAAATTTCCACTGAATATATGTATAACAGTGGAGCAATAACACCAATGCAAGAGTTTGTAAAAAAAGATAATTATGATTTAACAAAATTAGAAGATACATTGATAAACTACTATACAATAAATGGAACTCTATACTCTATGCCATTTAACTCGTCAGCATCAATTTTATTGTATAATAAAGATGCTTTTAAAGAAGTTGGTTTAGATCCAGAAAAGGCACCTAAAAGTTACAAAGAATTAGCAGAAGCTGCTAAAAAATTAACAAAGGGAACTGAGAGATATGGTTTTGCTATGATAATGGATGCTTGGTTTATAGAACAATTACTAGCAAATGAAAATACACTATATGTAAATGAGGAAAATGGTAGAGCAGGAAAATCTCCAACAGCAGTAGCGTACAATGGAGAAAAAATAAAAACAATTTTCAATTGGTTAAATGATATGTACCGTGATAATACAGCTACTTCGTATGGAAAAGAGTATCAAAATACTAGAGCAGCATTTTTATCAGGAAAAGTTAGTATGTATATAGATAGTTCAGCAGGAATACAACAATTAACAGAATTAGCAAATTTTGAAATTGGAAGTGCGTATGTTCCTAGTGAAAATGGAGAATTTACAGGAGTTCCTATTGGAGGGGCAAGTTTATGGATAACTAACTCTGTAAGTGATGAAAAGCAAGCAGCAGCTTGGGATTTTGTAAAATATGCAGTATCTAAGGAGAGTCAAGCTCTATGGGCTTCATCTACAGGATATTATTCAGTTAATAAAGAGGCATATGATTTAGACTTATTGAAAAAAGATTTAGAAAAAACACCACAAAAATTAGTTGCAGTAAATGAGATTAAAGATACACAGAAAACAGCAGCAACTTCTGGAGCTATAGTAGGAGTATTCCCAGAATTAAGAAAAGTAATGACTGACTCTATGGAGAAAGTATATGTTGGAAAAGAAAAAATAGATAAAATAATAGATAAAATGGTTAAAGAATCTGATAGAATTGTAAAAAGATATAATAGACTAAACAGTAGTAAATAGATTATAATATTGGTATGTAGTAAGTTATAGGAGGAAAATGAAGTGGCAAGAGTAGTATTAAAACAAGTTGAAAAACAATATCCAAATGGCTTTAAAGCTGTACATGGAATAAATTTAGATATAAAAGATGGGGAGTTTATGGTATTTGTAGGACCATCTGGTTGTGCTAAGTCTACTACACTTAGAATGGTAGCAGGACTTGAAGAGATTACAGGAGGAGAGATTTGGATAGGAGATGAACTTGTAAATAATTTACCTCCTAAAGATAGAGGGATAGCAATGGTTTTCCAAAACTATGCTCTATATCCTCATATGACAGTTTATGAAAATATGGCTTTTGGATTGAAGATGGCAAAAGTTCCTAAAGAGGAGATAGATAAAAGGGTCAAGGAAGCAGCTGAAAAATTAGAGATTACACAACTTTTAAATAGAAAACCTAAAGAGATGTCAGGAGGACAAAGACAAAGGGTAGCAGTTGGAAGGGCTATTGTAAGAAAACCAGATGTGTTTCTATTTGATGAGCCTCTATCTAACCTAGATGCAAAATTAAGAGTATCAATGAGGGTAAAGATAACTCAATTGCATAAGCAATTAAAAGCAGAAGGACAGAATGCTACAATGATATATGTAACCCATGATCAAGTGGAAGCAATGACAATGGGAGATAGAATTTGTGTACTTAACTTTGGAAAAATAATGCAAGTAGATACACCACTAAATCTATATAATAAACCAGCAAATAAATTTGTTGCAGGATTTATAGGTTCTCCAGCAATGAATATAGTAAAGATTACTTTAGTTTCTGAAAATGAGAAGTTGTATGTTAAATTATCAAATGGAGAATTGCTAAAACTTCCAAAAGTAAAGGCTGAAAAAGTAAAGGATAGAGTAGGGGAAGAGTTTTGGTTGGGAATTAGACCAGAGAATATTGGAAATAGATTAACAGCTCCGGAAGGAGTAAATAAAAACTTTATTGAGGGAAAAATAAATCTTGTAGAACAAATGGGAAATGAAGAGTTTGTATATTTTATGATAGGAGATATACAATACACAAGTAGAATACCTGTGGAAAAATCTACTGGAGCAAATTTTAATGAAAAAGAAAAATTTTATTTTGATATGACTAAGTGTCATCTTTTTGATATAGCTACAGAAAATAATGTAACTTTATAATTTAGGCTAAATAAGGGATGTTAAAATTTAAGAATTTCTAACCTCCCTTATTTTTTTAAAAAGTTTTTTATTTTAATCTTCCTTTCATAATTCTTCTATATAATAAAAACATAAAGATAGAAAAAGATTAAGGAGGAAAATAAAATGAAAAAGATAAATGTAAAAGATATGGGAAAAAAATTCTTAGTGGGTTTAGGGTTATCTGCCTTTATACTTGGGATAGGAGGAGCAACATATGCAGATTCTTTAAAGGAAAGACAAGCAAAAGAGATAGAACAAAGACTTGTTTTAAATCAAGCTTCAAAAAATGGATTAAAATTGATTAGCTCAGAAGAAGCAAAAGAGATAGCTATAAAAACAGCTGAAATTAATTCAACAGAAGTACAATATATTAAAGTTAAATTAGAACAGGAAGATGATTATAAAATTGTAAAAGGAAAGAAAATTCAATATGTATATGAAGTAGAATTTTTACACAATGGATTTGAATATGACTTTGATATAGACGCAGAAACAAAAGAAGTTTTAAAATCTAAAGTAGAACCTTGGAATGATTAAAAACTAAAGTAAAAAAGAGAATTTTATGAAAATGATAAAAGATTCATTGAATAATTTTCTCTTTTTTCTTTTTAAGTTAATTTATTAATAGAAATAAAAAAAACACTCCTTCATCCGAAAGAGTGCTATAAACATAAATGGTGCCTAGAAATGGATTCGAACCATCGACCGTACGGGTATGAACCGTATGCTCTAGCCAACTGAGCTATCTAGGCGTGGTGGAGATAAGCGGGATCGAACCGCTGACCTACGCAGTGCAAGTGCGTCGCTCTCCCAAACTGAGCTATATCCCCAGATGAAATGGAGCGGGAAACGAGGGTCGAACTCGCGACATTCAGCTTGGAAGGCTGACGCTCTACCAACTGAGCTATTCCCGCATCGCTCATCACAAGGATTATAATATCATAATAACAAAAATATGTCAAGAAAAAAATAAAAAAATTTTATATAAAAAATAAAGTTAAAAAATATAAGAAACTTAACCATAATACTTATAATTTTTCTATTCTAACAATATAGAATATATGTTATAATAATTAAGGAAAAATAATTAGATAGGAGAAAAAGATGAAAAAAATTTATTACAATATAGCAGGAATATTTATTCTTTTATTTACAATATTGGGAGTATATATTTTTTTTCAAGTAAAAGGAAAAGAGGAATATAATACAATACTTACAATAGAAAAAAATCAACCTCTTATGAAGTCTTTGGCACCACTTCCAAATTCTGATAGTTTTATATTTAAATTGTATTTGAGATTTAGAAATGGAGGAAGAGGAATAAAAGCTGGTCAGTATCATATTGAAGGAAGTTATTCATTAGAAGAGCTTATAAATATATTAGAGTCTGGAAAGGGAAGAATGGTAAAAGTTACTATTCCAGAAGGGTTTAGTGTAAAACAGATAGTAGAACATTTAGAAGAAATAGGTCATATAGATAGAGATGAGTTTTATGCAGAGTTAAATAGGGCAGCTGAAACCTTCCCTTATCCAACACCTAATGGGAATTTTGAAGGATATCTTTATCCAGAAACATATTTTTTACCAGAAAAATATAATGAAAAAATATTAGTAGATACTATGTTGAAAGAGTTTTTAAAAAAGTTTCCAAGTGAAAAATATCCAGATAAAGAGGAGTTTTATCAAAAATTAATAATGGCTTCAATTTTAGAAAGAGAGGCTATGGTAAAAAGTGAAAAAACTGTTATGGCATCTGTATTTTATAATAGAATGAAAAAAGGAATGACATTATCATCAGATGCAACAGTAAACTTTGTATTCGATTATGCTAAAAAAAGAATATATTATAAAGATTTGAAGGTAGATTCTCCATATAACACTTATAAATATAAGGGGCTACCTCCAGCACCTATATGTAATCCAGCTATTGATTCTGTTGAAGCAGCATATAATCCAGCAGACACTGACTATCTATTTTTTGTGGCTAAAGGAGATGGAAGCCACTTTTTTAGTAGAACATATAGAGAGCATCTAAATTTTCAAAGGAACAATAAAAAATAAGGAGTAAAAGATGAAAAAAATTGTTTTGACTGCTATAAACAGTCAATATGTACATTTAAATGTAGCAGTAAGATATTTAAAAAAGTATGTAGAAAAAAATAGTGAGATAAAATTAGATATTTATGAAACTAATATTAACAATCAACTTATAAATATAATTAAAGATTTATTTGAAATGCAACCAGATATGATAGTTTTTTCTACTTATATATGGAATAAAGAGTATGTTTTCTCTCTAAGTAAAGAGTTAAAGAAAATACTTCCAAATGTAAAGATAGCTCTAGGAGGACCAGAGGTATCTTATGAATGGGAAAAAACTATGAGAGAAAATGAAGAGATAGATTATATCTTTACAGGAGAGGGAGAAAAAATCTTACTTAATTTTTTCACTCAAGATATCTCACAAGTGAAAGGTGTAGTATATAGAGTGGATGAGAAGATAAAATATAATGGAATAGAACCTCTTATAGAAAATTTAGATATAATTCCATTTCCATATGATGAGGAAGAGTTACAAGATAGAACAAAGATATTTTACTATGAATCTTCAAGAGGATGCCCTTTTAACTGCTCGTACTGTATGTCTTCAATAGATAAAAGTGTAAGGTATTACTCTATTGAGAGAACAAAAGAGGATTTAAAAAGATTTATTGATTCTCCTATAAAGCTTTTGAAATTTGTAGATAGGACATTTAATCTTAGTAAAGAGAAGTATATGGCTATCTGGAAATTTTTATTAGAAAATTATAGAGAGGGAATTACTTTTCACTTTGAGATAAATGCTAATATCTTTGATGATGAGACTTTAGATTTTTTAGAAACTGTACCAAAGGGATATTTTCAATTTGAAATAGGTGTACAGACAATAGATGCTCAAGCTATGAAAAGTATAGGAAGAGTAAATAATCTAGAGAAGTTAGAGTATAATATAAGAAGAATAAGTAGAAATATTCATCTACATTTAGATTTAATTGCAGGACTTCCTTATGAAACATATGAAAAATTTAGATACTCTTTTGACTATGTACATAGTATGAAACCTGAGATGATACAACTTGGTTTTTTAAAACTTTTAAAGGGAACAAAAATGTATGAAGAGAGAGAAAAATATAATTATAAGTATTTTTCTAAACCACCATATGAGGTTTTCTCAAATGATTTTATAAGTTTTGCTGAAATAGTAAAATTAAAAAATCTTGAAAAAGTATTAGATTTTTATTATAATTCTGAGAAATTTCCAGAGAGTGTACAGTGGTTAATAGAGAACCACTATGAGAGTGCTTTCTCATTTTATGAGGATATTGCTGATTATTTTGATAAAAAAGGTTATTTAAAAGTAAGTCATAAAGAGAGTACACTTTTCACTCTTCTATATGAATTTTATTTAGAGAAAAATTTTAAAGACAGAGAGATATTTGTAGAGTATTTAAAGTATGACTACTTAATGTTAGGAAAAACAGGATTTTATCCAGAGTGGTTTAAAAGTGAGAAAGATGGAGAGCTCTATGATGAGATTATTAGAGAGGGCAACTATAAAAGTATTAGAGAGGGACATAAAAATAGCGAGCTAGAAAGATTTAGTTATAATATTTTCACTAAAGAGTTTGAAGATATATATGTGTTCTTTGATTATAGAAATAAGTCTACAAGAGTAATAAAAAATAATAGGGAAGAAAAGTAAAATTCTTTGGAAAAATACTTTGATATATGTTATAATTTTATGAAAAGAGTGATTTTATGAGTTTGTTTGAAAGAGTAGCAAGTAGAAATAAAAAGGAATCTCTGGTAGAGAATGGAGATAGAATTGTTGTTGGTTTTTCTGGAGGACCTGATTCTGTTTTTCTAGTAGAGATGCTTCTTAAACTAAGAGAGAAGATAGATTTTGATATTGTCTTAGTCCATATTAATCATCTTCTAAGAGGAGAGGAAGCACAAAGAGATGAAGATTTTTCTATAAATTATGGAAAGTCAAAAGGGCTAAAAGTTTTTGCTAGAAAGATAAATATTACTTCTCTTGGGAAAGAGAAGGGACTATCTTTAGAAGAAGCAGGACGTGAAGCAAGATATAGTTTTTATAAGGAAGTTTTAGAAAAAACCAATGGTAATAAGATAGCATTGGCTCACAATAAAGATGACCAGATAGAAACTTTTATGTTTAGACTTACAAGAGGAACAGGACTTTCTGGATTAGAGGGAATAGCTACTAAAAGGGATAGATATATTCGTCCAATATCTGAGATATATAAAAGTGAGATTGTAAATTATTTAGATGAGAATAATATCTCTTATTGTATAGATAGTACTAATTTAGAGAATGAGTTTACTAGAAATAGTATAAGAATTGATTTGATTCCATTTATAGAGAAAAGATATAATCCTAAATTTAAGGATAAGATTTTTTCTTTGATAGAAGAGATAAGAGATATAAATATCTTCATAGAAAAAGAGATAGAACAATTTTCTTATAACGAAACTATAAATATAGAGAGCATTTTAAAATTTCCTAAAAGTATAAGAGGAAAAATTTTAAGTAAATATCTATACAAATATGGTTTGGAAGTAAATAGAAAAAAAATATCTTTAATTGAGAGTATATTAGAAAAAGGTGGAAGTCAAGAGATTTCTTTAGATAGTCAATATATCTTAAAGAAAGAGTATAATATATTAAAAATCCAAAAAATAAATCTCATTAAGAATAATATTGAAGAAGTTACTTTTACAATACCTAATAAGATTAAATATGGAGATTATATAATAGAAGCAGAGTACGTAGAAAGAGGGGAGCAGAATAAAAACTGCTTTTATACAAATCTTAAATTAGGAGATACTCTTATTGTAAGAGGGAGAAAAGATGGAGATAAAATCATTCCAACAGGTATGAAGGGGGAAAAAAAGTTAAAAGAGATTTTTATAAATGAAAAAATAGGTAAGGAAAAAAGAGATTCTATTCCTCTTATAGTTCATAATGATAATATTGTGTGGATAGCAGGAGTAAGAGGAAATGAAAAATATAATAGTACAGAAAAAAGATGTATTAAGCTAAGTGTAAGGAGGACAAAATAATTGAACGATAAGAACTTATTTGATGAAAATGAAAATCAAAAGATAGAAGAGCAAGAAAAAGATATTCAACAAGAGAAAGAAAATCAAGTTGAAGAGAAAAAAGAGGAGAAAAAGTCAGCAGAAGTAAAATCTGACGAAGAAGAGAGAAAAAAAGAGTTTGAAGATGAGGTAAAAGAGAGAAAAGAGGAGCTAAGAAATAAATTAAAAGAGGGAATGGCTCAAAATAATAATAAAAATAATAAGAACAAAGATAAGGATGAAGAGAATAAATTTAAACAATTAGGTGGGAAATTTAACTTCAAAGGTTTTATAATGTTACTATTTATAATAACATTGGTAATGTCTCTTCCTGCTATGTTATCAGATACTGGTAAAACTCCTAGCAATGAGATTTCATATACTGAGTTTGTTCAGTCTGTAAAAGATGGAAAAATTAAGAAGGTAGATGAAAAAGAGGGGTATATCTATGGGTACACTGCTGATGAAAAAGAAGTATTCAGTGCTAGAATGATAACTGATAGATTAGGTGGAGATGTAAAATTAGTTGAAACTATTGAAGCTAATGGTGCAGCTATAAAATCTGTACCACCACAACAGATGCCACTACTTTTAAATGTTTTAATCTCGTGGTTCCCAATGCTACTATTAATTGGTGTATGGATATTTATGATGAATAAAATGGGAAAGGGAAATGGTGGAGGACCACAAATATTTAATGTGGGTAAATCTAAAGCAAAAGAGAATGGAGAAGATGTATCTAAGGTTACTTTTGATGATGTAGCTGGAATTACAGAGGCAAAAGTAGAGTTAGAAGAGGTTGTAAAATTTTTAAGAGAACCAGAGAAGTTTAAAAATATTGGAGCTAGAATTCCTAAGGGAGTACTTCTATTAGGAGCACCAGGAACAGGTAAAACTTTACTTGCTAAGGCAGTGGCTGGAGAGGCAAAAGTTCCTTTCTTTAGTATGTCAGGTTCTGAATTTGTAGAGATGTTCGTAGGGGTAGGAGCTTCAAGAGTTAGAGATCTATTTAATAAGGCTAGAAAAAATGCTCCTTGTATAATCTTTATAGATGAGATAGATGCTGTTGGAAGAAAAAGAGGTTCTGGACAAGGTGGAGGAAATGATGAGAGAGAGCAAACTCTTAACCAACTTCTTGTAGAGATGGATGGATTTGGAAATGAGGAAACTATTATAGTTTTAGCAGCTACAAACAGACCTGAAATCTTAGATAGAGCTCTTATGAGACCTGGAAGATTTGATAGACAAGTTTATGTAGATAGTCCAGATATTGATGGAAGAGAAGCTATCTTAAAGGTACATGCAAGAGGAAAAAAATTGTCTAAAGATGTAGACTTAAGAGTAATAGCTAAGAAAACTCCAGGATTTGTTGGAGCAGATTTAGCAAACTTATTAAATGAGGCAGCAATATTAGCAGCTAGAGAAAATAGAGAAGAGATTACTATGGAAGATTTAGAAGAAGCTTCAGAAAAAGTAAGTATAGGTCCAGAAAGAAAATCTAAAAAAGTTATTGAGAAAGAGAGAAAAATAACTGCTTATCATGAGGCTGGACATGCTGTCATGCACTATGCACTACCAAATACTGACCCTGTTCATAAAATTTCTATTGTACCTAGAGGTATGGCTGGTGGATATACGATGGCTCTACCAGAAGAGGATAGAAGTTATAAATCCAAGAGTGAATTTTTAGATGAGATGAGAATACTTTATGGGGGAAGAGCTGCTGAGCAAATAGTATTTGGAGATATTACTACTGGAGCAAGCAATGATATTGAGAGAGCTACTGCAATAGCTCATGCTATTGTAACAAGATTTGGTATGAATGAAAAATTTGGACCAATATTATTAGATAATACAAAAGAGGGAGATTACTTCCAACAAAAATATTATAGTGATGTAACAGGTAAAGAAGTAGATGAAGAGATATTAAAAATAGTAAGAACTATGTATAAAGAGACTTTAGATACTATTACCAAATACTATGATAGATTAGATGCTGTAGCTAAAGCTCTATTAGAAAAAGAACATTTAAACAGAGAAGAGTTTGAAGCTATAATGAAAGGAGAAGACATCCTTTCTGAAAAAGTAGAGGAGATAGTAGAAGAAAAAACTACTGAAGATACTTTACAAAATCAATAATCTGTGCTATAATAACAAAAGAATTTAGGCTCAGTTTTACGGTTAGCCTCGTATTACTTAGCTTAGATAATATATAATTTAGGAGGAAACTTAAAATGGCTATGAGAAGTAAAGCAGAAATAATTAAAGAGTTTGGAAAATTTGAAGGAGATACTGGTTCTACAGAAGTACAAATCGCTCTATTAACAGAGAAAATCAACCACTTAACTGAGCACTTAAGAACTCATAAAAAAGATTTCCACTCAAGATTAGGATTATTAAAAATGGTAGGACAAAGAAAAAGATTACTAGCTTACCTAACTAAGAAAGACCTAGAAGGATACAGAAGCTTAATCGCTAGATTAGGAATCAGAAAATAGTTAAATAAAATAAAAACGAGGAATTTTCCTCGTTTTTTTATTGACCGAGATTGAGTGATTATGGTATAATCTAATAGATTATTTATAGAAAATTGTGGGAGGAATAAGATGGAAACTTTATTTACAGTTCTACTATTTATCTTTGCCATTTCATTGATAGTATTAGTGCTTATACAACCAGACAGGAGCCATGGAACATCTGCAAGTATGGGATTAGGAGCATCAAACACTGTATTTGGAATATCAAAAGATGGAGGGCCTTTAGCTAGAGCAACTGAAGTTGTAGCAACACTATTTATCGTTAGTGCACTTTTATTATACTTAGTAAAATAGAGTAAAAGGCGTATTGGGTTCAATACGTCTTTTTTATAGGTAGATGATAGAATGACAAATAATCTATTTGGAAATAATTATGAAGTAGTAAAGCCTTTAGCTATGAAGTTACGTCCACAAAGTTTAGAGGATTTTATAGGGCAGGAAAAACTTTTAGGAAAGGGAGGAATACTTAGAAAACTTATAGAAAGACAAAATATCTCTAATTCAATTTTTTATGGACCACCTGGTTGTGGAAAAAGTTCTCTAGGAGAGATAATTTCTAAAAGTATCAATAGTAATTTCGAAACTTTAAATGCCACTACAGCTTCTTTAAATGACTTGAGAGAAGTAGTAGAGAGGGCTAAAAAGAGTATAGAGTTTTATGGCAAGAAGACAATACTTTTTTTAGATGAGATACATAGGTTTAATAAGATGCAACAAGACGCTCTTCTTTCTCATTGTGAAAATGGAACTATTACTCTTATAGGAGCTACTACTGAAAACCCTTATTATTCTCTTAATAATGCCTTACTTTCAAGAGTTATGATTTTTGAATTTAAAGCTTTAGAGAGGAAAGATATTGAGAAAATAGTTAGAAGAGGAATAGAAAAATTAGAGTTAAAAGATGTATCAGATGAAATAATAGAGTGTATTTTAGATATATCTCAAGGGGATAGTAGAATAGCTTTAAATTATCTTGAGCTCTATAAAAATAGTTGTACAGATTTGAAATTAGAAGAGGTATTAGAAATCTTTAGAACAAGACAAGCTTCATATCATAAAGCTGAAGATAAATATAACTTAATTTCAGCTATGATAAAGAGTATGAGGGGAAGTGACCCAGACTCAGCTCTTTATTGGCTAGGGAGATTACTTGCTGGAGGAGAGGACCCAAGATATATAGCTAGACGCCTTGTGGTACATGCTAGTGAGGATATAGGAATGGCTAATCCAGAGGCTATGCTTGTAGCTAATAGTGCTATGATGGCAAGTGAAAGAATAGGTATGCCAGAAATTAGAATAATTTTAGCTCAAGCTGTAATCTATATAGCTATTTCTACTAAGAGTAATTCTTGTTATATGGGAATAGCTAAAGCTTTAGAGGATATTGAAAATGGAGATATGGAAGCTGTTCCACAAAATATTTGTCATAATCCAAAGGGATATTTATATCCACATGATTATCAAGGAAATTTTGTAAAACAAAAATATAGTAATAAAAAAAGGAAATATTATATTCCTGGAGATAATAAAAATGAAAAACTCATAAAAGAAAAGTTAGAAAAATTATGGGGAAAATAGAAGAGGTGAAGTAATGAAACTTATAAAAGCTGCTAGAGGAACAAAGGATATTTTTGGAGAAGATGCAGTAAAATATACATATATATCTAAGACAGCTCAAGAGATATTTGAAAGTTATGGATATACATTTATAAAAACTCCAATATTTGAAGAGACTGATTTATTCAAAAGAGGAATTGGAGAGGGAACAGATGTAGTAGAGAAAGAGATGTATACTTTTAAGGATAGAGGAGATAGAAGCTTAACTTTAAGACCTGAAAATACAGCTTCTGTTGTAAGATCGTATCTAGAGAATGCTATCTATGGAAAAGAAGATATTACTAAATATTACTATAATGGTTCAATGTTTAGATATGAGAGACCTCAAGCAGGAAGACAAAGAGAGTTTAACCAAATAGGAGTAGAGGTTTTAGGAGAAAGCTCACCTATATTAGATGCTGAAGTTATTGCTATGAGTTACTCTCTATTAGAAAAATTAGGAATTACAGATTTAGAGGTGCACATTAACTCTGTAGGAACTAATGCTTCTCGTACTAAGTATAGAGAGATGCTATTAAATTTCTTAGAGCCAATGAAAGAAGAACTTTGTGAAGATTGTAGAATGAGAATGGAGAAAAATCCTTTAAGAGTTCTAGATTGTAAAGTTGACAAGTGTAAAGAGCTTACTAAAGATGCTCCTAGTATAATAGATTCATTAAATGAAGAGGAAAGAGCTCATTATGAAACAGTAAAAAAATATTTAGATATTTTTGGAGTGAAATATGTAGAAGATTCAAGACTTGTAAGAGGACTTGACTACTATTCAAGTACTGTTTATGAGATAGTAACTAATAAATTAGGAGCTCAAGGAACTGTATTAGGTGGAGGAAGATATGACAACCTATTAAAGCAGTTAGGAGATAAGGATATACCAGCTGTAGGATTTGCTGCTGGAGTAGAGAGAATGATGATGCTTCTTGAAGATTATCCTAAAAATAATCCAGATGTATATGTAGCTTGGTTAGGAGAAAATACTCAAGAGTTTGGATTAAAAATAGCTAAAATTTTAAGAGATAATGGAATAAAAACTTTTGTTGATTTTAACTCTAAAGGAATGAAATCTCATATGAAAAAAGCTGACAAATTAGCAGTAAAATACTGTATAATTGTTGGAGAAGATGAGATGAATAAAGATGTTGTGGTGCTAAAAGATTTTAGTGCTAGAACACAGGAAGAGATGAGCTTAGAAAAAGCTATTGAGATAATTAAAAAGTAAATAATAATTATATTGTAATTAGAGTATGGAAACTTAAGAGTTATGTAATCTAGAATAATTCTTAGTTTTCAAGTATATTAAGGAGAGGGTAAGAATGATTTACAGGACTCATAATCTTGGTGAATTAAGAAAAGAAAATATCGGACAGACAGTTACACTATCTGGTTGGGTAGATACAACTAGAGACTTAGGAGGACTAACTTTCGTCGATTTAAGAGATAGAGAGGGAAAAACTCAAGTAGTTTTTGATATAGATGTAGCTCCAAAGGATGTTGTAGAACAAGCTCAAAAATTAAGAAATGAAGCAGTTATAAGAGTAGTAGGAACTGTAAGAGAAAGACATAGTAAAAATATGAATATCCCAACTGGAGAGATAGAAGTATTTGCTACTGAACTAACTATCTTAAATAACTGTGATGTATTACCATTCCAAATAACTGGAACAGAGGATAATTTAAATGAAAATATCAGATTAAAATATAGATATTTAGATATCAGAAGACCTAAGATGTTAAATAATCTTAGAATGAGACATAAGATGATAATGGCTATTAGAAATTATATGGATAAAGAGGGATTTATCGATGTGGATACTCCATTATTAAATAAATCTACTCCAGAAGGAGCAAGAGACTTTTTAGTACCTTGTAGAATCAATCCGGGAACTTTTTATGCATTACCTCAATCTCCACAATTATTTAAACAACTTTTAATGATAGCTGGAGTAGAGAGATATTTCCAAATAGCTAAATGTTTTAGAGATGAGGACTTAAGAGCAGATAGACAATTTGAATTCACTCAATTAGACGTAGAGATGTCATTTGTTGAGATGGATGATGTAATGAATACAATAGAGGGATTAGCTAAGAATGTATTTACAGCAATAACAGGAGAAGTTGCTGATTATAAATTCCCAAGAATGCCTTATGCTGAAGCTATGGCAAGATTTGGTTCTGACAAACCAGATGTAAGATTTGGAGTGGAGCTAAAAGATTTAACAGAGATAGCTAAAAATTGTGGATTCAAAGCATTTAAAGATGTAGCTGACAATGGTGGAATTATAAAGTGTATAACAGCTCCAAAAGCTTTTGAAAAATTCTCAAGAAAAGTTCTTGGAGAGTATGAAGAGCATGCTAAAAGATATTTTGGTGCAAAGGGAATGGCATACATAAAAATAGCTGAAGATGGAGCTATAACTTCTCCAATAGCTAAATTTTTCTCAGAAGAGGAAATAAAAGCTATCATAGCTAAGGCTGAAGCAAATCCAGGAGATGTAATTTTAATAATAGCTGATAAAGCAAAAGTAGTATATGGAGCTTTAGGAGCTATGAGACTTAGAATAGGAAAAGAGTTAGATTTAATTAATAATGATGAGTTTAAATTCCTATGGGTAGTAGATTTCCCAATGTTTACTTATGATGAAGAAGAGGGAAGATACAAAGCTGAGCACCATCCATTCACTTCTATCAAAGCAGAAGATATGGAATCTTTCTTAGATGGACAAACTGAAGGTATTAGAACTAACACTTATGATATGGTATTAAACGGATTTGAAATAGGAGGAGGTTCTATAAGAATATTTAATCCTGAAATCCAAAACAAAGTGTTTGAAAGATTAGGATTATCTTATGAAGAAGCTAGAGAGAAGTTTGGATTCTTTGTAGATGCTTTCAAATATGGAGCACCACCTCATGGAGGACTTGCTTTTGGAATAGACAGATGGCTAATGGTAATGTTAAAAGAAGCTTCTATAAGAGAGGTCATTCCTTTCCCTAAAACAAATAAAGGGCAATGTTTAATGTCAGAAGCACCAAATTTTGTTGACAAAGAGCAATTAGATGAGCTAAATATTGCTGTAACTTATAAAGAAGAAGAAAAAATAGAAAAGTAATAAAAAAGAAAAAAATTTTAATACTTGAAAAATTTATAAATAAGTGATATAATTTCCTTAATAAGAATAGATTTCTGACCTACTCGTTATTTCTTGAGGTTTTGGGCCTAATGTCGTCACGGGGTTGGCGCTGCTTTCAGTAGCTCAGCAAAGTCACGAATAGCTTAGAGCTTAAGTTGATTACGGACTCTGTATGCTGTTAGTAACTGACTACCACTTATGGTTTTGGCGACTAAAACTGTATTGAAGACGGTAGGTTGGAGCTTTTCTTTTGGGACTTTGTCCCTTTTTTTTATTTTTAAGGAAAATGTCACAAAATATGTTGAAAAAGAAGGTGAAGAGATGCATATTATAGATAAAGAGATAGCTAGAATTTTTGAAGAAACAGTACAAAAATTATATGGAGATAAAGAATTAAAAAAAATAGAGATATCAGTAGCTACAAATGAAAAATTTGGAGATTTTCAAACTAACTTTGCTATGATGAACTCTAAAATAATAGGAAATAATCCAAGAGCAATAGCTCAAGAAATAGTAGATAATTTAGTAGAGAATAGTGTAATAGAAAAATTAGAGATAGCTGGACCAGGATTTATAAATATATTTTTAAAAAGTGAATACTTAGGAGAGCTATTAAAAAAATCTAGAGAAGAAAATTATGATTTTTCTTTCTTAAATAGAGAGGGAGATGTAGTAATAGATTTCTCTTCTCCTAATATAGCCAAAAGAATGCATATAGGACATTTACGTTCAACAATAATTGGTGACTCAATAGCAAGAATTTATAGATATTTAGGTTATCATGTTGTAGCTGATAATCATATAGGAGATTGGGGAACTCAGTTTGGAAAGCTTATTATAGGATATAGAAGATGGTTAGATAGAGAAGCTTATGAAACTAATGCTATAGAAGAGCTTGAAAGAGTATATGTAGAGTTTACAAAGCAATCTGAGGAACATCCAGAGCTTGAAGAAGAAGCTAGACTTGAACTTAAAAAGTTACAAGACGGAGATGAAGAAAACTTTGCTCTTTGGAAAGAATTTATAAAAGTATCATTAGATGAGTATGCAAAGCTTTATGGAAGATTAGATGTTCATTTTGATACTTATTATGGAGAGTCATTCTATCATGATATGATGCAAGGTGTAATTGAAGAATTAGTAGAAAAGAAAATAGCAGTAGAAGATGATGGAGCTAAAGTAGTATTCTTCCCAGAGGAAGATAACCTATTCCCATGTATAGTACAAAAGAAAGATGGTGCTTTCCTATATTCTACATCTGATATAGCTACTGTAAAATTTAGAAAAGATAACTATAATATTAATAAAATAATATATTTAACAGATGAGAGACAACAAGACCACTTTAAACAATTCTTTAAAATAACAGATATGTTAGGATGGAATGTTCCTAAACATCATATCTGGTTTGGAATAATGAGATTTGCTGATGGAGTATTTTCTACAAGAAAAGGAAATGTAATTAGACTTGAGCAACTAATGGATGAGGGTAAAAAGAGAGCTTATGATATAGTAAATGAGAAAAACCCAGATTTATCATTTGAAGAAAAAGATAATATAGCTGAAATAGTTGGAGTAGGAGCTATAAAATATGCTGATCTATCTCAAAATAGACAAAGTCCAATAATATTTGAATGGGATAAAATTTTAAGTTTTGAAGGAAATACTGCTCCATATCTTCAATACTCATATGCTAGAATTCAATCTATTTTAAGAAAGGCAGAATCGGAAGGTAAAGGAATAGATTTTACTAAAACTATATTAGTAAAAACTCCTCAAGAAAGAGCTTTAGCTAATCATATAGCTGCCTTCCCTATGGCAGTAATAAAAGCTTCTGAAACATTTAAGCCAAATGTAATAGCTGATTATCTATTTGAATTAGCTAAGAAGTTTAATAGCTTCTACAATAGTTGTCCAATACTTAATCAGGAAGATGAGATTTTATTCTCAAGAGGATTACTTGCTAAAGTAGCTGGAGATACTATAAAAGATGGATTGGATTTACTTGGAATTAAAACATTAGAAAGAATGTAAAACAAAAAATTAAGAGATTAAAAGAAAACTACACCTAAAATTTAAAAATTGAGGGTGTAGTTTTTAAAATTTTTTAAAAGAGGTAATTGTATGAATAAATTAGAAAATGCAAGAAAAGAGATAAATAGAATAGATAAAGAGATAACTAAGCTTTTTGAAGAGAGAATGAAGCAAGTGGAAGATGTAATTATTTATAAAATGGAAAATAATTTACAAATTTTAGATGCTGGAAGAGAAAAAGAAGTAATAGAGAGAAATTGTAAAATTTTAGTAAATAAAGAATTAGAAAAATATTATTTGGATTTTATTGAAAATATGATGAGAATATCTAAAAATTATCAAAAGGATATTTTAGAAAAAAATAATAAAAAAGATGTTAATTATATTTAAACATATTTATTAAATTTTCTTTTCAATATTAATATCCCGTGATATAATTTATTGAATAGATTATAAATTTAGGAGTTGAGTATGGGTAAAAAATTTGAATATAGGGTGTTAAATCTTGCTGGAGATGTAGGAGAAGCACTTTTAGAAAATGGTTCAGAAGTATATAGGGTTGAAAATAGTGTATGTGCAGTAGCTGAATATTTTGGATTTTATCCTCAATGTTTTGCTACTCTTACTTGTATAATTATAACTTTTGAAAATTTAAATGGCGAAATTATTTCTTTAGTGAGAAGAGTAAAATCAAGAAATACTAATCTTGATAAGGTATATAAAGTCTCTACACTAATAAAAAATATTGAAAATTATGATATTGAGAATTTAGAAAAAGAACTAGAAAATATAACTGAGGAAAAACCATATTCTTTTTTAGTAAACATTGCAGGAAATTGTATAGGGGCTTCATTTTTTTCCATACTTTTTTTAGGAAATATAAATGATTTTTTAGCTTCTTTTTTATCTGGATTAGCCATAGCAATATTCTCAAAAATTTCAGATAAACTTAATTTAGGAACTTTTTTTACTAATTTACTTTGTGGATTTATAGCTACAGTGGTAGCCTGTTTTTTTCATTATACAGGACTTACTGTAGGGGTATCAATTACAATTATATCAACATTAATGATATTAGTACCAGGAGTTGCATTTATTAATTCTATGAGAGATATTTTTGCTGGAGATTTAGTTACAGGTATGTCTAGACTTATGGAAGTTGCTATGATAGGAACTTCTATTGCTGTAGGTTCTGGAGTAGCATTAAATATTTTCTTAAGATTAGGAGGTACAATATGATAGATATATATTTTAATAATTGGATAGTGCAGATAATAGCAGCTATAATAACTACTATTGGTTTTGGAATAATGTTTAATATTAAAAATAGAAATCTTTTTCACACAGGGATAGCAGGTGGAATAAGTTGGGCTGTATATCTTTTAGGAAAAAATTATAATTTGACAGATGGACCAAATTACTTTATAGCAACGTTATGTCTTTCTCTTTATTCAGAGATAGTTGCTAGAAAATTAAAAACACCAGTAACAACTATATTAATAGCAGCTTTAATACCTCTTGCACCTGGAGGTGGAATTTATTATATGATGTATAATCTTATTAATAAAAATTATCCTCTTGCACTTGAGAAAGGAATAAGTACTTTTATTATAGCTGGAGCTATGGCAGTAGGAATATTTACTGCTACAAATATTATGAGAATTTTTAAAGAAAATACAAGAAAGTAGAAAAAAAGGGGCTATGTTTGTAACAGCCCCTTTTTTAGTTTACTAATAGAAATGAGAAATAACTTAAATTAGTAAAAAAGTTTACAAATTAGTTTAATAATAATTGTTCTAAAACAATAAAAATGATATTTTATATATACAAATAAAATGAAAAAAGAGTTATACTTAGCACATAAGGAGTGACAAATATGAGAAAAGATAATAAAGAAAAAATCTTATATTATATATTTGTAAATAAAAAAGCTACAAGAAATGAGTTAACTAAATTTTTAAATATTTCCAAAATGGGAGTAAGCAAATTAGTAACTAATTTAATAGAAAGAAAATTGATCTTTGAAGATGAAGTAGTAGAAAAAAATAGTGTTGGAAAAAAGGAAAGATATTTAAAAATAAATAGAGAGATAATAAAAAATATTTTAACCATTTATTTTGGATTAGATAAAGTAGTACTATCTTTGATGGATGTAGATGGAAATGAAAAAAAGGGATTTAATCTTTTAGTAGAAGAGAATATTAGTATTTTAAAAGCAACTAAAAAGATAATACGAGATATTTTATCTGAAAATGAAGTAATGTTAATTAGTATAGGAATGAATGGAATAGTTGATTCTGAAAAAGGAATTGCTAAAATATCTACTTATTATCATTGGAAAAATATAAATTTAAAAGAGATATTTGAAGAAGAATTTGGTATATCAGTATTTTTAGAAAATGGGGTAAATATGATAGCTTACTCTCAAATTGAAGAGCATCAAAATGAGAGTTTTGCAATTCTTAATATAGAAAATGGAGTAGGATCTACAATAGTTAGATATGATAGAGAAAAAAATCAAATAAATTTAGAAACAAAGGAAATAGGACATATTCCTTTTGACTTTTCAGAAAATTCTTTAATTTGTGTTTGTGGAAATAAAGGTTGTGTTGAAACTATTATGGCAAATTGGAGAATAGAGGAAAAGATAAAGAAAAATTATGGACTAGACTTAACTTATGAAGAAATTTTAAAAAAAGCAAATAAAAATGAAAAGATGTTTAGAAAAGAGATTATGGATATGATAACACCTCTTTCTTCTTTAATTTTATGGCTAGATATATTAGGAGGAGTAGAGAAAATAATTATAACTGGAAAAATAACCTATTTAGAAGATTTTTTCTGGAAAGAATTGAGAAGAGTAATAAAAAATAATTTATTAATAAAGGAAAAAGAGATAGAGCTAATTAAGGGGGAGTATAGTGAAAATATTATTCTTAAAGGTGCATTGAGGTATGGAATAGATAATTTTATTAATAGTAAATATTTTAAAAGTATTATGAAGGAGAGTGAAAAAGTTGAAAAAAAACCCAAATATAGTACTAATAACAACTGACCAAATGAGAGCTGATGCTATTGGATATATAAATTCTAAAGTGATAACTCCTAATTTGGATATGATGGCAAAGGAAGGAGCAGTATTTACAAATTCATTTTGTAGTAGTCCAGTGTGTACTCCATCAAGAGCAGGAATCTTTACAGGAAGATATCCTATGAATACAGGAGCTTGGAATATTGGAACTTGTTTAGATGAAAATGAGATTACTTTAGCTGATTGGTTAAAAGGTGAGGGATATTACAATATAGGCGTTGGAAAGATGCATTTCAGACCTCAGTTAAAAGATTTTGATAATAATTATGAAGAGGTAGAAGTAAGAGATAGAGTAAGAGAAAGAGATAAGACTTATTATGGTTTTGATGAAACTTATATTACAGAAGATGATAAACAGGGAAAATATTTAGATTTTTTAGCTGAAAATGGATATCATTTAGAAGTAGGTAAGGGAGATGATGGAATAAATCCTTTGCCAGAAGAGTTTAATCAAACTTATTGGATAGGAATGAAGAGTTGTGAAGCAATAAGAAAACACGATTTTAATAAACCATTATTTATGATGACAAATTTTGTAGACCCACACCATCCATTTGATCCAGCTGAAAAGTTTGCTAGAATGTATGATGGAGTAGAAATAGATTCTCCTATCTCAAAAGATAAATTTTGTAATGAGAGACCAGAATACCTAAAGAGACAAGGAGAAAGAGGATATTGGCCTGGTGGTGGTGAGCAGCATAAACTTTCTGATGAAAAGATAGAAGAATATACAAGATATTATTATGCTATGATAACTTTTATAGACCAAGAAATAGGAAAGATAAGAGAAGAGCTAGAGAAGAAAGGAGAATTAGATAATACTATAATTATTTTTACAAGTGATCACGGAGAGTATATGGGAGATTATGGACTTTTACAAAAGGGACCATTTATGTATGATAACTTAATAAAAGTACCTTTATTGTTTTGGGGAAAAGGAGTAGAAAAATCTGTAACTTCAGATGAAATAGTAGAAAATATTGATATTGTTCCAACTATTTTAGAATTAATAGGAAAAGAAGTTCCATATGGTATTCAAGGAGAAAGCTTAAAAAATATTTTACAAAAAATAGATAAAGAGAGGGTAAAAAAATCTGCAATAGTAACCTATGATGCTAGAGATAGAGAAATAATGGTTAAAAGCTATAGAGATAAGAGATATAAATTAAATTTATTTATGAATGAAGAGTATGGGGAGATGTATGACTTAGAAGTAGACCCTCAAGAAACAACAAACCTTTTCTTTAAAGAGGAATACTTACAATTAAAAAATGAGCTTTTATTAAAAGCTTGCTATAGAATGATGGAGTGTAGTGACCCATTATCAAAAAGAACAGCAAACTGGTAATTAAATTAAGTAATCAATATTAATAAATTTTAAGGAGTGAGGAATATGGTTTTTACACTGGGAACTTTCGTGTTCTTTACAGCTCTAGTTGCTGTAATCTCTTGGTATCTTACAAAAGATGACGATTTGAAAACAGAGAGTGGTTATTTCTTAGGAGGTAGAAGTTTAAGTGCAACAGTAATTGCTGGTTCAATGATGTTAACAAATCTATCTGCTGAACAGATGGTAGGGCTTAATGCACAGGGATTTAAAAGTGGACTTGCAGTAATAGCTTGGGAATCTGGAGCATCTATTGGTATAGTTATTTTGGCAATATATTTTTTACCTAAATATTTACAAGGTTCTATTACAACAGTTCCAGAATTTTTGGAAGAAAGATATGACAAATCAGTTAGAAATATTGTAAGTATATTCTTCTTATTAACTTTAGGAATAGCATTTTTACCAACAGTACTATATTCTGGTTCAATAGCTATGATGAAACTTTTTGATATTCCTGGAATATTTGGAATTTCACAAGAGAGTGCAATAGTTTTATCTGTTTGGCTTATAGGAATAATAGGAAGTATATATGCAATATTTGGTGGATTAAAAGCTGTTGCAGTATCTGATACTGTCAATGGAGTTGGTTTAGTAATAGGAGGACTAGCAATACCTGTTCTTGGATTTATATATTTAGGAGATGGAAGTATGTTAAAGGGTATGGAATATATTTTCCAACATGCACCTGAAAAGCTAAATACTATAGGAGGTAAAGATTCACAAGCACCTTTTGGAGCAGCTATTACAGGAATGAGAATAACAGCTCTATATTATTGGTGTACTAACCAAGCTATAATTCAAAGAGCATTGGGAGCTAAATCTTTAAAAGAAGGGCAAAAAGGGGTTCTGTTAACAGCATTATTAAAGATAGTAGTAGCTCCATTGATATTAGTTGTACCTGGAATAATAGCTTATTGTATCTATGGAAATGAAATAGGTGGAGACATAGTATATCCAACTTTAGTAAATAAATTACTTCCTACTTATATGACAGGTTTCTTTGGTGCTGTATTGTTTGGAGCAGTATTAAGTTCTTTTAACTCAGCTTTAAACTCTGCTTCTACAATATTTAGTTTAAATATTTATAAGCCACTATTTAAACCAGAAGCAAGTGAGGAGTACTTAATAAAAATTAGTAAATATTTTGGAACTATTCTTGCAGTATTTTCAATGATAGTAGCTCCATTTATATCTAAATCTTCTGGTGGGTTATTTGAGTTTATACAAAAAGTTGCTGGACTATTTAGTGTACCAATAGCTATAATAGTTTTAGTAGGAATATTTAGTAGAAAAGCTAGTGCTTTAGCAGCAAAAATAAGTATGGGATTCTTTGTAATAGTTTATGGATATACTCAATTTATAGGAAGCTTTAAATTACATTTCCTATATGTAGTAGCAATTTTATTTGTAATTTGTTTAATCATAATTTATGTAGTTGATAAAATTATTCCTCCTAAAAAAGAGTATAGTTTACCAGTTAGATATGAGGTTCCTATTGAGCCTTGGGAGTATAGATATACAGTATCAGTTATATTGATGGCATTATTAGTTTATATCTATGTAATTTTCTCTAAATTAGGAATTTTATATGGTGGAGAATTTATAAAAATGAGAGCATCAATAATAACTTTAATATTTATAGTGATTACTGGATTAATTTGTACTTGGACAAGAAAAATAGAAAAAAATAGTAAATAATAAAAATAGGGTTTATTGTAAAGTTTTACAATAGACCCTATTTTTCACTAAGATAATATTATAGGAAATGAGCTCCTATTTTAGCAAATTCCTCTACCATTTCTTCTGGCCATATAGATGCTTGTACCTCTCCTATATGTAATTTTTCTAAGAAGAACATACAAATTCTCGATTGTCCTATTCCTCCACCAACAGTATAAGGCAACTCTTTAGCTATTAAAGATTTGTGGAAAGGTAATTCTTTTCTTTCTTCTTTGCCATCAAGTTTTAATTGAAGTTGTAAGCTCTCTTCACTAACTCTAATTCCCATAGATGAAAGCTCAAAACCTTGTTCTAATACAGGGTTCCATACTAAGATATCTCCATTTAATTCCCAGTCATCATAGTCAGGAGCTCTTCCATCATGCTTTTTACCTGATCTTAAAGTTTTTCCTATTTGAGAGATAAATACAGCTTTGTGTACTCTACAAATTTCATTTTCTCTCTCTTTTGCTGTAAGTTCTGGATAAGCATCTTCTAATTCTTGAGAAGTTATAAAGAAAATATCTTCAGGTAATTTTGTAGAAAATACAGGGTACTCTCTATTGATAAACTCTTCTGTTTTTCTAAGAGCTTTGTAGATATCTTTTACAATAGCTTTTAATGTTTCAGTTGTTCTTTCTTCTTTGTTTATTATAAGCTCCCAGTCCCATTGGTCAACATACATAGAGTGGATATTATCTAAATCTTCATCTCTTCTAATAGCGTTCATATCTGTATATAATCCTGTATGTACAGGGAACTTATATCTTTTAAGAGCCATTCTTTTCCATTTAGCAAGCGAATGTATAATTTGATACTCTTCATTTCTATCCCAATGAGTATCGAATTTTACAGGTCTTTCTACTCCACTTAAGTCATCATTTAAACCAGAAGATTTTCTAACATAAAGAGGTGCAGATACCCTAGTAAGGTTTAATTCATAAGCTAGAGCTCTCTCAAAAAAGTCCTTAACTTTTTTTATAGCTACTTCCGTTTCAAATAAATCAAGTTTACAATCATAAGTTTTTATCATATATATCACTCCTCGTATAATATTTATATAATAATTTACTAATTACTAATCTATTTTAA
>OGZD01000243.1_pt1 | contig 65013 bp, 50 predicted proteins | sample 1576701 | NCBI WGS metagenome assembly OGZD01 (sample SAMEA3541487, study PRJEB24748) | human gut metagenome | biome: human gut; feature: human-associated habitat; material: faeces | place: China | collected 2012
AAAAGCTATTTTCGCTACCACTTTCTTTTAGATGAGTGGAAGCCTCGCTATTTAAAAGAATAACTGAATTTGAAAATACTGAGCCGAAAGGCTCTTTATTTATATATCAAAAAAGAAAGAGAGGAAAAAGAACATGGACAAAATGGTTCTCAAAGACAACACAACAGTCGAACTGCAGGCAGGAGCATCCCTGTCAGCGGTGACAGCCAAGTTTGACAGCAAGGATGCTATGCTGGAAACTTGGAAAACATTGACTCCGGAAAATCTGGCAGAAGTAAAATTCCAGAATGATGCTGGAATGACTGTCGGGACATATACGGACTTGGTTCTTGAATCTGAAACCTCGCGGGAAGTATCTGATGGCGTACAGACCACGTTTTCTTTCCGTGTGAAAACCGACACAGAGAAACGCTTGGATGCTTTGGAAGAGGGGCAGGCAGTACAAGACGAGGCGATCAGCGACCTGGGGGAAGCCACCAGCGAACTGGCGGAGAAAGAAGGTGTAGAGTAATGGGTGCGTTTTATGGGAAAAGAATCAGAAGCGGGAAAATGACACTGGAAGAGGTGCCGACTTACTGGAAAAAAGCGACTGAAAAATGGCTGAAAGAACATCCGGAGGAGGTGGAAAGATGAGTAGAAATGCGTGCGTAACAATGCAGATGCTGGCGACCGGATTGGTGGCCTACCTCAGCAACAAGCTGGGAGTTACTTTTTATTTGCTGGGGTTGCTTCTGGCTCTCATGGTGATTGATTATCTGTCCGGTATGGCAGCAAGCAGGGTAGAGGCGTTGGAGCATCCAAACGATAAGACTTATGGGTGGAGTAGCCGCAAGGGGGCGATCGGGATCGCCAAAAAAGTGGCTTATCTGTTTGTGATCGCGGTGACGATGGTAATTGATTACGTTATTATCCAGACATCAAGTGTGCTGGGAGCATCGCTGCCTAATACGATGCTGTCATTACTGGTAACGGTCTGGTATTTACTCAATGAGGCATTGTCGATTACTGAAAATGCCGGGCGCATGGGAGCACCAGTGCCGGAATGGCTTGCAAAATACATAGCCGTCCTTAAAAACAAGATTGACAGCAAAGGTGAAAACGGAGACAACCATGCATAGAAGGAGGTGATCCGGATATCTCCCGCGGCAGCCGGGGTGATGGCTGCCATTGCGATATCGCAACAGTGAGGCGGAGCGCTCCGCCTCTATCTTGAAAGAAGCGAGGTGATTAAGTGGAGACTTTAATCAGAGGTGATAACAAGCCGATTATTTTGGAGTTTGACGAGGCACTTATTAATGTTGACCAGGTAAGTGCCATCCTCTACCGAGATGACAGGATTTTTAAAAAATGGGATGAGTCCACCGCAGTCATTGACGGCCAGACAATTTCTTTGCCGCTAACGCAGGAGGAAACGATGACAATCCAATGCGAGCGAGTACAGCTCGAAATTAAACTGCTTTCAGGCAGTGACATCGAGTTTTTTGACATTGTACCCCTGTATGTCCGTCAACGACACGATGACACTATCTTTAATTTTGTGGGGGGGGGGCAGAGATAAATGAAGCTGATGAAAATTACAGCGTCCAGTATGCCGCATAAAATGACGCCATCTCAGCAGATGATCATCAAGAAAGGGTACAGTCCTTATATCGGTGATACCGGCACATGGTATGTATACGACGATAATAAAAAAGCATTTGTGGACTCTGGCATCAAAGCGACTGGCCCACAAGGTGCAAAAGGAGAACCGGGAACAAAAGGAGAAAAAGGAGATCCGGGTGCGAAAGGAGAACCGGGCACAAAAGGAGATCCAGGAATGAATGGTGCCCCTGGTGATAAGGGGGAACGCGGCGAAAAGGGAGAACCAGGAGTCAAGGGTGCCCCTGGAGCTAAAGGGGATCCTGGACAAAAAGGCGATCCTGGGGCTAAAGGAGATCCTGGAAAGGATGGAATAAGCCCTACGTTATCCGTCAGCAACATTACAGGCGGACATCGCATCACAATCAAGGATGCGAGCGGTACAAAATCGGTAGACGTAAAAGATGGAGTCAACGGAAAAGATGCTGTTGTTTCCTACGCGGCAGTAGTAAATGCATTAGGATATCAGCCTTATAAACCAGGGGCGAAACTGGATGCATCTGCATTAGTTGGCGGAATAAATAGTATCATTAACAATGATTCTGCTGTCTCTATCAATCCGGCCATTAACGGAGCAGGGTTCAATATCCATAGAGGCGGATCAGTAAAAATTTATTTTGGCGAGTACGAAATACCCATCAAAGACTCGGCAGCCGAGTTTTTGTTTGATGGATCTAGCAGAACGTACGTGAATTTTCCACGACCTGTTGATTGGGCCGATATACCGAAAATCATGTGGGACGAATCGAAAAAATATCCTACGGGAGCATATGTAGGCATAAAAGAAAATGGCAACAATGAAATCACTTGGTATAAGTCCCAAAAAGATAATGTCGGCATTAATCCATCAGGTGATTCTTCGGGGGCATGGATCCGTGAAAAAAATGGTAACTCGATTGATCTAACAGATATGTTTGTAGCAATAGAGGTTACGTTTGCAGACAAAATAACATGGGAAAACGGAGTATCTTTATATTGGAGAGCAGGAAATCAAAATGCAAAATATATAAAAGTTGAGAAGTATGGTGCAACTAATGGATGGAGGACGTTAAAAGAAAATAATTTTGAGCGCGAAAAATTAGTGAATACGTTTTATGTCGGCCGTGATAATGATGCAAGCGGTGACACGAAGCTCAGAATAACTTTTAGTCCGTTCAATGATAATTGGTGCGCTCTTACCCAGCTCTCAGTAACTGGTTTGATCGGTGGTATCGAAGGAACATTATTAAGTCGGGGCGGAGGTAGTATGTATGGAAATATTATTCCGTACAAGTCCGGTGGTGTGGATCTCGGAAGCCGGGGATATCGGTGGAATAACGTGTTCGTAAACAACTTGTACGTCGGAGACACATTTATCCAAGAGTGGCAACTTAAAAAGCTTTTGCAGCTCATACAATAAGAAAGGAGACATACATGAGAGACATTACCTTGTGCCACCCGCGCTTGCAGGCAATTGCAAGCGAGTGGGTCAAGGCTTGCGAGAGTGCAGGCCTTAAGGTGGCCATCGGCGAAACATACCGGACAGTAGCAGAGCAGGACGCACTCTACGCGCAGGGACGGACAAAACCCGGCAATAAAGTGACCAATGCCCGTGGCAGCTCCTACAGCTCACAACATCAGTGGGGCATTGCTTTTGATTTTTATCGGGCTGATGGAAAAGGAGCATACAACGAAGATGGCGATTTTTTCGGGAGGGCCGCCACAATCGCCAAGAACCTTGGTCTTGCCTGGGGAGGCGATTGGAAAAGTATCGTAGACAAGCCACACGTATATTTGCCGGATTGGGGCAGCGGTACTGGGATTTTGAAACAGAAATATGGGACATTTGAGGCGTTTAAAAAGACCTGGGCGGCGGAGAACAGCACGGTACCAGAACAGTCAAAAACGGTGATCACCGATCTTAAAGAAATTAAGAGCGGCATACGCGGGTTGAGAGTCACTGCGTCCTCACTTATCATCCGAACAACTCCAAAAGGTACAGACACAGGCAAGCGCTACACCAAGGATCAGCGTGTGCAGCCAATTAATAAATGCTTTGCCGACGGCGATCCGTGGATCCAGACTGCAGACGGCTGGATATCCGGCAAATACCTTGAGGGCTGGCTTTTACAGGATGGGAGCTGGTGGTATCTACTGAGCGGTTACACCTACCACCATGATACGGTCTACTTGATTGACGGGCAGGCGTATGCGTTTGATTCTGACGGCTGGATGATTACAGCAGATCGGATAGCAGAGGACGGACATATCCAGAATGTGTGAAGTGATGTAAAAATAGTCCTTTTTTCGTGTTGCATTCGTGTTGCATAATACCTTTAAAAAGCCTGTTTTTACATTTACATGTTTTACCTCTAAAACACCAAAAGCCCTTGAAAATAAAGGAAAAATCCAATATTTTCAAGGGCTTTCAAATCTGCCGGCTGCGGGACTTGAACCCGCACGGTGTTGCCACCAATGGATTTTGAGTCCACCTCGTCTGCCATTCCGACAAGCCGGCTGTCTATCGACGCTTTTTATCTTACCAAAATTGGAGACAGATTGCAACTGTTTTTTTGTTTGTTTTGAAATTAAGAAGCGAAGCATTCGCAGGGGCTTGCGTGTTTCATTAAAATAAGGTATGATTAGGTTCAAATGGGTTTATGAACGCGTCATGCGTGAATGATAATTCATATGGAATGACAGACTGGAAAAGGAGGTGGCGTCTGTGACCTGTCGGGAAGCGGAGCGTCTTGTGACGCCGTATATCCAGGATAAACTGAGCGGGGATGAGCTGGAAGCGTTTCTGGAGCATCTGGAACATTGCCGCAACTGTCAGGAAGAATTGGAAATTTATTTTATGGTGGATGTCGGACTGAAACAGCTGGACACCGGATCGGGGACTTTTGATATCATGGGCGCACTGCAGAAGCGGATCGCTGAGTCATATGCCCGCGTGCGCCGGATGTGGCGTTTCCGGAAAATGGAGTATGCGGTCAATACGCTGGGCGTGATGGCAGTATTGGTGACGGTGATGCTACAGGTCAGGATTTGGCTGGCACCATAGAAAAAGCAACAAGTGATAGAACAGGAGACGGAAACAGATGGGCAAATTAGTGCTGATAGATGGTCATAGTATACTCAACCGGGCATTTTACGGGGTGCCGGAGTTGACAAATTCGAAGGGACTCCACACCAATGCAGTGTACGGATTTTTAAATATCATGTTCCGGGTGATCGAAGATGAGGGGGCAGACTATCTGGCAGTGGCATTTGACTTGAAAGAGCCGACATTCCGTCACAAAATGTATGCGGCATACAAGGGAACGAGAAAACCGATGCCGCAGGAGCTGCATGAGCAGGTTCCGGTGATGAAGGAAGTGCTGACAGCGATGGGCGTGCCGATTCTTACCAAGGCGGGGTATGAGGCAGACGATATTCTGGGAACGATCGCGAAACGCTGTGCGGCGGAGGGCGTGGAGGTTTCTATCGTATCAGGAGATCGTGACCTGCTGCAGCTTGCAGATACGCACATTAAGATTCGGATGCCGCGTACTTCGAAGGGTACGACGGAGATACGCGACTATTACCCGGAGGATGTGAAGGCGGAGTATCAGGTGACACCGATCGAATTTATTGATGTAAAGGCGCTGATGGGCGATACTTCGGATAATATTCCGGGTGTGCCATCGATCGGTGAAAAGACGGCAACCAGCCTGATTACCACCTACGGAAGCATTGAGAATGCGTATGCACACATTGATGAGGTAAAGCCGCCGCGCGCACAGAAAGCGCTTCGGGAGCATTATGACATGGCGCAGATGAGCAAGGATCTGGCAACGATCCGCATCAATTGCGAGATTGGTTTTTCGCTGGAGGAGGCGAAGCTGGATTCGCTTTACACGCCGGAGGCATATCAGTATATGAAGCAGCTGGAATTTAAGTCCATTCTGCAGAAATTTGGTGAGGACGCCTTTGCGTCATCAGAAATGGAAAAATCTTTCCGTCTGGTAAATGATTTTGGCGAGGCACAGGTGATTTTTGACCGTGCACAGCGCGCGGAGGAGATCGGCGCGCAGCTGGTGATTGAAAAAGGAGAGGTTGTGGCACTGGCACTCTGCCTGAACGGGACATCGATCTATGCGATCCCGGCGGTTGGGTTCCTGACCGGACAGTATCTGGCGGAGGAGCTGGAACGCCTGATGGAGGTGGTTCCGTCTGTGACGGTTCTGGATCTCAAGATCCAGCTTCCATTTCTTAAAAATCACAGCCGCCGGATCGTGGACGGCATCCGGAATGCAGAAGGAAACCGTGCGGTTATGGACGCAGGCGTGGCGGCGTATCTGTTAAATCCGCTCAAGGATACCTATGGATATGATGACCTGGCGCGCGATTACCTGGATATGACCGTGCCGTCACAGGTCGATTTGCTTGGAAAAACGGCGCTGTCGGATGCATTTGAGACAATGCCGGAGAAAGCGTTGAATTGTGTCTGCTACATGGCATATACGGCGTGGAAATCGCGGGAAATCCTGCTGGGGCGGCTTCGAAGACATGGAATGATGCATCTCTTTTATGAGATAGAGATGCCGGTTATTTACAGCCTCTACCATATGGAAGAGGAAGGTATTCAGGTGCGCCGGGAGGAATTGAAAGCCTACGGCGAACGCCTCCAGACGCAGGTAGAGAAACTGGAGCAGGAGATTTACGCCGAGACGGGCTGTGAATTTAATATTAATTCCCCGAAGCAGCTGGGTGAGGTTTTATTTGAAAAAATGTCCCTGCCGGGCGGCAAAAAGACGAAGACCGGCTATTCGACGGCGGCGGATGTGCTGGAAAAACTGGCGCCGGAGTATCCGGTTGTGCGGAAAGTATTAGACTATCGCCAGGTGGCGAAACTCAAATCGACCTATGCGGACGGGCTGGGTGCATTTATCCGGGAGGACGGACGAATCCACGGAACCTTTAACCAGACGATCACAGCGACAGGACGTATCAGCAGTACAGAGCCGAACCTGCAGAATATTCCGGTGCGTATGGAGCTGGGACGCGAGATCCGGAAGCTGTTTGTACCGCGCGAGGGCTGTGTGCTGGTTGACGCTGATTATTCCCAGATTGAGTTGCGTGTGCTGGCGCATATGTCGAATGACAAGAACCTCATCCAGGCATACCGGCAGGCGGAGGACATCCACGCGATCACGGCGTCGCAGGTATTCCATGTGCCGCTTGAGGAAGTGACACCGCAGCTTCGCCGCAATGCAAAAGCAGTCAATTTCGGTATCGTATATGGTATCAGCGCGTTTGGGCTGGGCGAAGATCTCGGTATTTCCCGCAAGGAAGCGACCGAGTACATTGAGCGTTACTTTGAAACTTACCCGGATGTCAAACGTTTCCTCGATGGTCTGGTAAAAACGGGCAGGAAATACGGCGAGGTCAAGACTATGTATGGGCGTGTGAGACCGATTCCGGAGCTGAAATCCGGCAATTTTATGCAGCGTTCGTTCGGTGAGCGTGTGGCGATGAATTCCCCGATTCAGGGAACTGCAGCCGACATTATCAAGATTGCGATGATCCGCGTCGATCAACGCCTGCGCCGCGAAGGACTGCGTTCCCGCATTGTCCTCCAAGTGCACGATGAACTCCTGATTGAAACCTGGAAAGAAGAGCTGGAACAGGTGCAGTCGATTCTGGCGACGGAGATGAAACGTGCGGCGCAGCTGCAGGTGGAGCTGGAAATCGATATGAAGATGGGAAATTCGTGGTTTGAAACGAAATAATGGAAAGGTACAGATAAACATGAAGATAATCAGTATTACCGGAGGCGTTGGTTCCGGTAAGAGTGAGGTCCTGCGTGTGCTGCAGGAGGAATTTGACGCGGAAATTATTAAGGCAGATGAAGTGGCTCACCAGCTCATGGAGCCGGGTAAGAAAGGCTATCAGCATGTGGTAGAGGCGTTGGGTGATTCCTTTTTAAATAAGGACGGCAGCATTGACCGCAAAAAGCTGGCGGCGCTTATTTTCCAGAATAAAGAGGCGGTGGAGACGATGAACGCCATCATCCACCCGATGGCGTGGGAGGAGATCCGCTATGCGATCAACCATTCCGACAAGGAGATCATCGTTGTGGAGGCAGCTCTCTATGATGACGACCACAATGCGATGTTTGATGAAATCTGGTATGTATACACATCGGTGGAAAACCGCATCAAGCGTCTGATGGCAAGCCGCGGCTACAGCGAGGAAAAATGCCGGGACATCATGGCAAATCAGGCATCCGAGGACGATTACCGGAGTTTTGCGACGCGTGTGCTGGACAACAACGGCGGGATTGAGGATATTCGGAAGCAGATAGCGTCATTTTTAGGAAAAGAGGATTAGGATACATATGCGGATGGTTAGTATTGCCAGCGGCAGCAGCGGGAATTGTATTTATATAGGAAGCGACAACACCCACGTTCTGGTGGATGCGGGGATCAGCAACAAGCGTATTGAGATGGGGTTAAATGACCTGGGGCTGAATGCGCGGGAACTGGATGGAATTCTCATCACGCATGAACATTCCGACCATATCAAAGGGCTCGGCGTGCTGGCGCGCAAATATGGCACACCTATTTACAGCACAAAAGAGACATTAGAGGAAATTCAGGATTCCAAGAGTCTTGGCGAGATTCCGGAAGATCTGATGCACCCGATTACGCCGGATGTTGATTTTATGGTAGGAGATCTGGAAGTCAAACCGTTCCGGATCGACCATGATGCAGCGAATCCTGTTGCCTACCGGGTTCAGAATGAAAAAAGATCGGTGGCGGTGGCGACGGATATGGGGCATTATTCCCAGTACATCATTGACCATCTGCAGGGGCTGGATGCGATTTTGCTGGAAGCCAACCACGATGTCAAAATGCTGGAGGCAGGACCGTATCCGTATTACCTGAAGCGTCGTATCTTAGGCGATTACGGACACCTTTCCAATGAAAATGCGGGACGGCTTTTAAGTTCCATTCTGCATGACAATTTGAAGCATATTTTCCTGGGGCATCTGAGTAAGGAAAATAATTACGAAGAGCTGGCATATGAGACGGTGCGTCTGGAGATCACAGAGGGAGATACGCCGTATAAGGCGAATGATTTCCCGATCACAGTGGCAAAACGCGATGCAGTGTCGCAGATTGTGACGGTGTAGAAGACGTAAAAGTATTAAAATTGGTTATACAAAGTCTGAAAACAAGCCAGAAGATATATTTGGGGTTATGGCTTGGAGGCATGGACAAACGTGTGGGGTTGACAGAAATATCGTTACTGTACACGCATACGTGTCCAGTAACGGAATTTGCCGTGGCTTCGCATTTAAATACGGCAAATTCCTGCTGGCACCACGTTTTCTTACGGCACTTTCGGTTCCAAAAGTGCCTACCCGTGTACAGCAACGAAATATCATTTTAGGTGTAAAAGTCAGCAGCCGGATGGCAGTTGAATTTTTATAGAAATTAGTAAGTCATAAAAACATTTCCGCCATAGGACGGAGAGCACACAGGAGGATGAAAGCTATGAGTAAGATTATTATTACTATCGTTGGACAGGACCGCGTCGGTATCGTTGCAAAAACGTGTAATTATCTGGCTGACCACAACATGAACATTCTTGACATCACGCAGACGATCCTGCAGGAATATTTCAACATGATGATGATTGTGGATATTTCCGGTTCCAAGACATCCTTTGATGATATGGCGCATGAGCTGGACAAGCTGGGACAGGAGATCGGCGTAAAGATTCTCTGTCAGAGAGAAGAGATTTTTACCAGTATGCACAGAATCTAAGCAAATATTTTCAGAAAGGACGTAAAACCAATGATTAACATGCAGGAAGTTCTGGAAACTAATAACATGATCGCGCATGAAAAACTGGATGTGCGGACGATCACGATGGGTATCAGCCTCTTAGACTGTGTGGACAGTGATCTGGCGAAGATGAATGAGAAGATCTACAATAAGATTACAACTTATGCGAAAGATCTTGTATCGACCGGCGATGCCATCGGACGTGAATTTGGGGTTCCGATCGTCAATAAACGTATCTCGGTTACTCCGATCGCGCTGGTAGGTGGAAGTGCCTGCAAGAAGAGCGAGGATTTTGTAGAGATTGCGAAAACACTTGATAAGGCAGCGAAAGAAGTGGGCGTCAACTTTATCGGCGGCTATTCTGCATTGGTTTCCAAGGGAATGACACCGGCGGAAGAGCTTCTGATCCGCTCGATCCCGCAGGCACTTGCCTGCACCGACCGTGTGTGCAGCTCCATCAATGTCGGTTCTACCAAGACAGGTCTTAACATGGATGCAGTCCGTCTGATGGGCGAGATGGTTGTGGCAACCGCAGAGGCAACGAAGGACAATGATTCCCTCGGCTGTGCGAAGCTGGTTGTATTCTGCAACGCGCCGGATGATAACCCGTTCATGGCAGGTGCATTCCATGGCGTGACTGAGGCGGATGCGATCATCAACGTCGGCGTCAGCGGTCCGGGAGTTGTAAAGACGGCTCTGGAAAAGGTACGTGGCGAGAACTTTGAGGTGCTGTGTGAGACGATCAAGAAGACGGCGTTCAAGATCACCCGTGTTGGACAGCTGGTAGCACAGGAGGCGTCCAAACGTCTGGGCGTTCCGTTTGGCATCATTGATCTGTCGCTGGCACCGACTCCGGCAGTCGGAGACAGTGTGGCGGAGATTCTGGAAGAGATCGGCTTAGAGCGCAGCGGTGCACCGGGTACAACAGCAGCGCTGGCAATGTTAAATGATCAGGTTAAGAAGGGTGGCATCATGGCGTCCTCCTATGTTGGCGGACTCAGCGGTGCGTTTATTCCGGTCAGCGAGGATCAGGGCATGATCGATGCAGTTTCTGAGGGTGCGCTTACGATTGAGAAGCTGGAAGCAATGACCTGTGTCTGCTCTGTAGGTCTTGATATGATTGCGATCCCAGGCGATACGAAAGCGACCACGATCGCCGGTATCATCGCGGACGAGGCGGCAATCGGCATGATCAACCAGAAGACAACGGCAGTCCGCCTGATTCCGGTCATCGGAAAAACAGTGGGCGATACGGCAGAGTTCGGCGGTCTGCTTGGCTATGCGCCGATCATTCCGGTCAACCGTTTCTCCTGCGACAACTTTGTCAAACGTACCGGACGTATCCCGGCACCAGTACACAGCTTTAAGAACTAATAGGAGTTTCATATGGAAAAATCACAGGAACTGAGAGAGGTGCTTCTGCGGTATCTCGATGCCGATCTGGAGCGAATCATTTTCAGCAACCCGAGAACCCGTGAATCCTATCTGAAATTAACCGTGCGTCCTCTGCTTCTGCGGGGGGCGCTTGCTTTTCAGACGGAAGAATTTACGGAAAAACAGGCATTTCAGAAAAATCAGAACGCAGAAAAGACCGTCGAGTACCTGCTCGGAGAACTGGAAAACCGTTACCGCAATGCGGAGATCGCGTCGCTTCACGGGATTGTCAATATTCTGATCAGTAAGAAGGGGACAGTGACGATCAAAGAGAAGAAGGTAGGGGTTAAAAGGGCAGAGAATCGGACGGTATCGGTGGCAGCAGGTGATGTGCAGAAAGCTGGAAAGCAGATGCCGGCGAAGAGTCATGCAGATGTGAAAGAAAATTCGCTCGAAAAATCGGGTCAGAGTCAGTCAAGTCACGAAAACGGAAAGATGCAGAGAAGTGCTAAAATACAGGGAAATGGTAAACTGCAGAGCAATGCGAAACAGCAGAAAAATGCAGGAACAGGACTGTCGGCTGGCATGGATGCCGCAGCGTTTTCAGAACGTCTGGCTTCGTTATCCCATAACCGTACTAAAAAATACGTCCTTCAGGAAGGCGTCCCAGTCCCATTTCTGGTAGATCTCGGTGTCATGACGGCAGAAGGCAAAGTTGTGAAATCCCGCTACGACAAATTTCGCCAGATCAACCGTTTCATGGAATTTATTGAGGATGTACTTCCGAATCTCGATCCGAACCGGACGAATACGATCATTGATTTCGGATGCGGGAAATCATATCTGACGTTTGCGATGTATTACTATCTGCATGTGCTGAAAAAATATTCGATCCGTGTCATCGGTCTGGATTTGAAAAAAGATGTCATTGCGCTCTGCAACCGCCTGAGCAAGAAGTTTGGATTTGAGAACCTGACCTTCCTGCACGGCGACATCGCCGGATATGAGGGCGTCGATCAGGTCGATATGGTCGTGACGCTGCACGCCTGTGATACAGCGACCGATTATGCGCTGGCAAAAGCGGTCAAATGGGGCGCAAAAGTCATTCTTTCCGTTCCATGCTGTCAGCATGAGATTAACAAGCAGATTCAGAACGACCTTCTGTCGCCGGTTTTACAGTACGGCCTTCTGAAAGAACGTATGTCGGCGCTTCTGACCGACGGAATCCGTGGGCAGCTCCTCGAAATGTCCGGCTACCGGACGCAGATTCTCGAATTCATCGACATGGAACATACACCGAAAAACATCATGATCCGTGCGATCCGCCAGGGCAAGAAAGCAGACGGGGCGGCATTAGAGACAATGATGAAGGAATTGCATGTGAAGCCGATATTGTATGGATTGTTGGTGGGGGAAGAGGCGTAGGAAATTTAGAAAGCACTTTTATGGGGGTTGATAATGCTGGACAGTTATAGCTGATAAAACCTCTTCGCAAATTCCAAAAACACCCCACCTTCCTCCGCCATATACTTAACCGGTGAATACACCAGATAGAGTTTCCGGAGAAAGGCAGCTTCCCCAAGCGGAAAGAGAAGCAGTTTCCCCTGCCGTGCATCTGCCTGTACAGTTGCTTTTGAGAGAATGGAGATGCCCATTCCCAGCATGATACACTGCTTGAGGGCGGCGGCATCGTCCATCACGGCAATAACATTTAAATTATCGAGTGAAAGCCCTTTATTTTTCAGGAAATGAAGGGTTTCCTGCTTTGTGCCGGAATTATCTTCCCGGAGCAGAAACGGTTCTTTTAAGAGGGCATCCAGCGGTGATGGCATAGTCTGGTAAGCCTGATAATGTGGCGTGGCGGGGGCGGCGATCACAAGCTCATCGGAGGCAAAGGGGAGAAATTCGCAGGAGGTGTCCGAGGTAGTAGTTCCGACCAGACCGATGTCGCAGATGCCGTCATCCACCTTATGTACAACGTCCAGACTGTCTGAGCAGGAGGCATAGACACGGATATCAGGATGAACTGCGTGATAAGCGCTTAAAAGTTCCGGCAGAAAATAAAGGGACGGAACGGAGGATGCGCCGATCCGAAGCTGCGGTTTCGTCTCGTTGGCGAGTTCCACGATTGCTTTCTGCTGCAGGGTCAGAATCTCCGTGGCATAGGCATATAATTTTGTCCCGGCAGGAGTCAGGGAGAGCGATTTGGTGGTGCGCTTTAAAAGCTGGGTGTGAAATTCCTCCTCCAGACTGCGGATGTGGGCGCTGACAGTTGGCTGTGAGATGTACAGCTTCTGGGCGGCAAGCGAAAAACTCTGATATTTGACGGTGTACACGAAAGCTTCTAATTGGCGGATGTCCATATATTTAAAATCCTTTCTATAGATAAAATCAATTTTTAATGATTCTGTGATAAAATCCAAAATTAAAATGAATAGTAGACAGGTGAAAACAATCTCTAAAGAAGAGTGTAGCTTTATTTATTGAAAATATCAATAAGTTTATAGCAAATATCAATATAAACGATTTTACCATAAAAATACAGGATGTTATACTTGTCTGCGGAAAGTATGGATAGATCCATGAAATGTACGCGCTTGAAATTTTTCTTGTTTGATTTTGTGAGATGATTTTTTTGCCAGATGCACTCAAATTTCTGATATGTATTGATGAAATGTGAGTGTGGTGCGTGAAATCACCCACAATGACGAGTGTGAGAAAAACTTTAAGAGTACATGAAATAAAAAAGGAGGCAGGTATGAAAGTATTTGACAAGACATGGAAGCTGGCAGTGGCAGGCGCGCTTGTGGGTGTGCTGGCAGCATTGCTGGCGTATTTTGGAAATCCGGCCAATATGGCGATCTGTATTGCGTGCTTCGTACGTGATACGGCGGGCGCGCTGAAACTTCACTCAGCAGCACCGGTTCAGTATTTCCGTCCGGAGATTGTAGGATTTGCAGTGGGAGCATTTGCAATCTCACTGGTGACGAACGAGTATAAGGCGACAGCAGGTTCTTCACCGATGATCCGCTTTGTTCTGGGTGCGATCATGGTAATCGGCGCGCTGGTATTCTTAGGGTGTCCGCTGCGTATGGTTCTGCGTATGGCAGCCGGTGACCTGAATGCGTATGTAGCGCTGGTTGGATTTGCAGGCGGTATTGCAACTGGTTCGTTCTTCCTGAAAAAGGGATTTTCGCTGGGCAGAGCGTATGAGACGCAGAAATCAAGCGGATATGTGCTTCCGGTGCTCCTTCTGGCGCTTTTTATCATTGGAGCAGTAACAGGCGTATACGCAGCCAGCACGGAAGGACCGGGAAGCAAGCACGCACCGGTTCTGATTTCCCTGGTTGCGGCTCTCCTGATTGGTGCATTGGCACAGAAGAGCCGTATGTGTTTTGCAGGTAGCATCCGTGATGTGATTCTGATGAAAAACTTTGATCTGCTCAGCATTATCGGCGCACTGTTTGCAGTCATGCTGATTTTTAACCTTGCAACTGGCAATTTCCATTTGAGCTTTTCCGGTCAGCCGATCGCGCACTCCCAGCATCTCTGGAATATTCTGGGTATGTATGCCGTTGGATTTGCAGCCGTTCTGGCTGGCGGATGCCCGCTGCGTCAGATCATTCTGGCAGGGCAGGGCTCCTCGGACAGTGCGGTAACCTTTCTGGGAATGCTGTTAGGGGCGGCACTTGCACACAATTTTAACCTGGTTGGTGCGGCAGCAAAAGCGGCAACCGAGACAGAGGCAGCCGTTTTGGGTGGTCCGGCGATGCCGGGCAAAATTGCCGTAATTGTATGTATTGCCCTGTTATTCGTGATTGCAGCGGCAAATATGAAACGTAGAAAGAAATAAAGAAAAGAGGAAACGGAAAATGTCAGATTTTGTTGAGGTAGATGTGCGGGGACTCTCCTGTCCGGAACCGGTTTTGATGGTGATGGATGCGATGGATGAACATCCGGGAAAACAGATCCGTGTGCTTGGCGATGAGGCACACACCCGGACGAATATTGAGCGCACGTTGGAGTATCATGGAAAAGAGGGGCACACCAAGGTGCTGGAAAACGGCTGTTTCACCATTACCTTTGAAGCGTGATGCTGCTCTGGAATATTAAATAGGTGGAAATGATGAGGCAGAAACGGGAATATCGGATTTTTACCTTTCACACGACGGCTGCGGCGATGGAGATGGAGGCATTCTGCCGGGAACAGGGAATCAGAGGGCGCCTGGTGCCTGTCCCACGCGAACTCTCAGCAGGCTGTGGAATTGCCTGGCGGATGGAACCGGCGGAATATGAACAGTTTCAGGGAGTGATTGCGGAGAGCCAGATTGAGATCGAGCAGAGCTGTGTGATGATGAATTAAACAAAATGTTATGTTAGAGCAGATATCATAGAAAAAGTATATAGGAAAAAGCGGCGGTATCGGTAGCAGCGAGACATTCAAAAAAGAATGGAGCGCTGACAGTGTGATACCGCTGCTTTTTGGTGTGTAAATCGAGGTCAGAATGAGGTCATTGAGGTCAGAAATCAAATCATGACCTCGATGACCTCATTTGTGACCTCGATGATCCCAATATTTTGAAATATTATTCTCCCGCCTTCGCCTCATCCAGCAGCCGTGCAATCTCCCCGCGCACCAGCGAGAATGCAACCTCATTCCGCCCGCTGTTGGTAACCACATCCGCATAGGCGCGGGTCGGTTCTACAAAGAGGGCATGCATCGGTTTGACGGTGGTCAGGTACTGATCGATGATGTTTTCGATATCGCGTCCGCGCTCTTTCGTGTCATGTAAGATTCGGCGGAGAATTCGCTCATCGGCATCGGCATCGACGAAAATGCGGATGTCGAGCAGATTGCGGAGTGCTTCGTCATAGAGAACGAGAATGCCCTCCAACAGGATAACCGGGCGCGGCTCGATGTGAATGGTTGCTTCGGCGCGGTTGTGGTTGGCGTAGTTGTAGGTTGGACAGTCGATCGCCTCCCAGTTTTTCAGTTTATTAAGGTGCTCAAGAAGCAGCTCTGTCTCAAATGCATCCGGGTGGTCGTAGTTCAGCTTTTTGCGCTGTTCAAATGGCATGTCATCGTGGGCGCGGTAGTAGTTGTCGTGGTAAAGCACGGTTACCTGATCACCAAATGCGTCTTTCAGACGGTTTGTAAAAGTGGATTTTCCTGAACCGGTTCCTCCGGCAATTCCGATGATAATAGGTGATTTTCTATTCACTATGTTTTCCTCCATTTGTAAGTTTTATCTCAGTCGAGAAGAGTCCCACCTCTTTAGGTGGCGAGTAATAGCAAATTTGTCTCAGTGGGAGGTGGGTCTCCGACTGAGATAAACGCTCCGCGGGGATGCGCAGTGATTCTGTATGGAATATGTCAGCTTCGCTGACCAGAATCACGCGCCAAGTCTCACGGACGTTCGACTTGAAAATTGGTTCATTTTTATACAAAAACCAGTCCTTCTGTATATTCATTTTGAAATACGCCGCTGCGCTTCATCCGCACCGTCTGGTATAAATGCGAGGCGTACACCTCCTGCTCCAGCAGCGCGAGCGCCGACGGGGAGAGGTTCTGGGCGGCATCTGCCATTTTAGTGATGAGGGGGATGCTGCTTTTTTTATGCAGACAGGAGAGCAGAGAGCTGCTCTGCCTGCGAAAACCGAGAATCCGTGCATAGAGTGCATAGCCCTCTTCCTTCCACCGGGAAATATCTTCCTCGCGCATACCGAGTACCAGATGCAGAAGCGCCCGGCTGACACGCGTGTAGGTAAGCTGGCGCGTCTTTAATGCCTGAATCCGTTCTTCAAAAGAGAGAGGAAAGTAAGGTGGTTTTGCAAGACGGGCGGCAAGCTCCGGGGAGAGATCTGCGATAGAGAATGTCGCCTGCATCTGTAAAACAGCAGCATTCAAAAGCTCTGAAAAATCATCCACAAAAACTGGAACCGCACCTGTATATGCGGGATGTGTTACGGCTGGCAAGTGAGATGCCAGAATATCGAGCAAATCTTTGTCTTTTGAAAGTGAGTTTCGAATTATCCCGCGAATTGCCGAAGCCGATGGAAAGTTAGCATCTGCCAGTGTATCTTCATGATATCCGCTTCCCTTCCGCGAAATCGTATAAAATTCCATCGGACTATGCAGATCTTCCGCCGCCCGCAGATATTCAATCCCGAGAATATTGTTTGGAGAAGTCAGAACCGAAGCCCATGTATCCTCCATTTCCAGCGCCTTCGCCCGTGCCTGCGGATAAGTCAGTCCCGCCTTCAACCCTTTCCGCAGCCGTTCCTGAAATTCCGCCGATTCATGATTCAGCGCATAAGCAGCCTGCTTAAGGATTTCAATCTGCCCGCATTCACTGCCGAACACAACGGCATCCACACCGATCGACGACAGAAGCGCAACCCCATAGGCGGCAAATTCATGCGCCGAGGCGGTGGAGAAGGCGGCCGGTATCTCAAGTACCAGGTCAGCACCGGCGAGAAGGGCGGTTTTCGTGCGGAGATATTTATCAAAGATGGCAGGTTCGCCGCGCTGGACAAAGCTGCCGCTCATCAGGACGACACAGTAGTCCGCGCCGGTCAGTTCCCTTGCCTGCTGCATATGATACAGATGTCCGGCATGGAACGGGTTATATTCGGTAATTAAACCAACGATTTTCATAAATTTCAATCCTGTTTTTTGCATTTTTGCGAGGAATTTTGTAGCAGCCTATTTATAATAGAAATAAAAATAAAAGACTGTTGCTGTTGCGGCAGAAAAATCTGTAAAAAATAGCAGCCATTTTCTGCTTCATTTACATTATATAGTGGAAGTGCGGGAGCGTAAAGGGAAAATTATAGTGCATCTTGTTAAAAATTTAATTAATCAAAAATTTGAAAATCGCTCTTGTATACAATAAACAACTGGTATATAATGTTAGCAGTAATAGACACACACTTATGAAAGGGGTTTTATAACCATGGCATTTATTGACAAAATTAAGGAAAGAGCAAAAGCAGACAAGAAAACCATCGTTCTTCCAGAGTCAATGGACAAGAGAACATACGAGGCAGCTGAGAAAATTCTGAAAGAGGGTATCGCAAATCTGATCATCATCGGTACTCCGGAAGAGATTGAGAAAAACGGCAAAGGCTTCGACATTTCCGGTGCCACCATCGTTGACCCGTACAATGATCCGAATAAGCAGAAATACATCGACAAGTTCGTTGAATTAAGAGGCAAAAAAGGTGTTACTCCGGAAGTCGCAAAAGAGCAGATGGAGAAAGACTATATGTACTATGCTTGCCTGATGTGCAAGTGCGGCGATGCTGACGGCGCTGTATCTGGTGCATGCCATTCTACCGGCAACACCATTCGTCCGGCTCTGCAGCTTCTGAAGACCAAACCGGGTATCAGCTCTGTATCTGGCTTCTTCCTGATGGAAGTTCCGGATTGCGAGTTCGGTGAGAACGGTCTGTTCGTATTCGCTGACTGTGCAGTAAACACTGACTTCGATTCCAACAAGCTGGCTGAGATCGCTGGTCTGTCCGCAGAGAGCTTCAAGATGCTGGTTGGCGCAGAGCCGAAGGTAGCTATGCTGTCCTATTCTTCTATGGGTTCCGCTAAACATGATGATGTTACCAAGGTAGCAGATGCAGTTAAGATTGCTCATGAGAAGTTCCCGGAACTGAAACTGGATGGCGAGCTTCAGCTTGATGCAGCACTGGTTCCGTCTGTAGGCGAGGCTAAGGCACCGGGCAGCTCCGTAGCTGGACATGCTAACACCTTAGTATTCCCGTCCCTGGAAGCAGGCAACATTGGTTACAAACTGGTTCAGAGACTTGCAAAAGCTGGCGCTTATGGTCCGGTTCTTCAGGGTCTGTCCATGCCGGTAAACGATCTGTCCAGAGGATGCTTCGCAGACGATATCGTAGGCGTAGTAGCTATCACAGCTGTACAGGCTCAGCAGGCATAATTAATACCAATTGGAATCAAATGGATGGAGAACTGGCACTGCGTCAGAGAATCTTAAATCCGTTTAATTAAGAATTAAAAGTGATAATTACAGTTCAGCCCGGTATTCATACATAATCCTGCAGTTCACAACAGGGCAGTGCAGACGTTTTTGCAGATGCTTCCGTGTGAACCGCATATAGAGAATACCTGCGGCTGAATTGTGATGTTATAAAGAAAGGAATCTATTACCATGAATATTTTAGTTATTAACTGCGGAAGTTCTTCCTTAAAGTATCAGTTAATCAACTCTGAGACAGAGGGCGTCCTGGCTAAGGGTCTTTGCGAGAGAATCGGCATCGACGGTATGCTGACTTACCAGCCGGAGGGCGGCGAAAAAGAGAAATCTGAGATCGCTATGCCGACCCATACAGAGGCTATCAACGCAGTTCTGGCAGCCCTGACTAACGAGAAGAGCGGTGTTATCAAGAGCCTGTCTGAGGTAGGTGCAGTTGGACATCGTGTCGTACACGGCGGCGAGAAATTTACTTCTTCCTGCTTAATCAACGACGAGTCCATGAAAGCGATCGAAGAGTGCAACGATCTGGCACCGCTTCACAACCCGGCAAACCTGATCGGTATCCGTGCCTGCCAGGAACTTATGCCAGGCGTACCGATGGTAGCTGTATTTGATACCGCTTTTCATCAGACCATGCCGGATGTTGCTTACACCTACGGTATTCCGTATGAATACTATGAGAAATACAAAGTTAGACGTTACGGCTTCCATGGTACTTCCCACAGCTACGTATCTAAGAGAACCGCTGAGATCGTTGGAAAACCGTATGATCAGATGAAGATCATCGTTTGCCACCTGGGTAACGGCGCCAGCATCTCCGCTGTAAACTGCGGCAAATCTGTAGACACCAGCATGGGTCTGACTCCACTGGAAGGTCTGGTTATGGGTACACGTTCTGGTGACCTCGATCCGGCTATCATCGATTTCGTAGGTAAAAAAGAAGGTCTGTCCCTGGATGAGATGAACGAAGTCCTGAATAAGAAATCCGGTATGCTCGGTATCTCCGGCGTATCCAGCGATGGTCGTGATCTGGAAGCAGCAGCTGAGACTGGCAACAAGAGAGCACAGCTGGCCCTGGACGTATTCGATTACCGCGTAATCAAATATATCGGTGCATACGCAGCAGCTATGAATGGTGTAGATGCAATCGCATTTACCGCTGGTATCGGCGAGAACAACATCAAGATGAGAAAAGATGTTTGCAGCAGCCTGACCTACTTAGGCGTTAAACTGGATGAGGAGAAGAACAACGTAAGAGGTGAGGAGAGAATCATCTCTGCTGACGACTCCAAGGTTCAGGTGCTCCTGGTTCCGACCAACGAAGAGCTGGCTATCGCCCGCGAGACTCTTGCACTGGTAAAATAATTAAATATGAATTAAAATTTGCAAAAATATGTAAAATTAATCATTGACAAACGCGCTCGACCTTTGTATAATATCAAAGTGCGTATTAGGAGATTAGTATGCTGATTCATTTATCGGAACTTTTTAACTGCGAGGGTAGAAAGAAAGTCTATACAGTCGAGACTGCGCTGGACTCTGTTGATTTTGACGGAGAGACGTTTCAGATTGAGAAGGCTGAGCCTTTTGAACTGGAACTGACGGCTAAGACACGGCATAAGTATACGATGAGTGGTCATGCGACGCTGACGGTGGGAGGTCACTGTGCGCGTTGTCTGGAGCCAGTATCTTTCGACTGCGAACTGGATTTTGGACGAGAGTTTGAGGTGCAGGACGGTCAGGAGGAGAGTTTAGATGATGAACCCTTTATGAAGGGGTACAATCTGGATGTAGACCAGTTGGTTTGCAACGAACTGCTACTGAGCTTGCCTATGAAAGTCCTATGCAGAGAAGACTGCAAGGGGATTTGCAATAGATGTGGTACAAATCTTAATCTTCGGACTTGTACCTGTGACACTAGGTCGCTCGATCCAAGGATGTCGGTTATCCAGGAGATATTCAATGAATTTAAGGAGGTGTAACCATGTCTATCTGTCCTAAGAACAAATCTTCCAAAGCAAGAAGAGACAGCCGCAGAGCTAACTGGAAAATGAGTGCTCCGAACTTAGTAAAGTGCAGCAAGTGCGGTGCTCTGATGATGCCTCACAGAGTGTGCAAAGCTTGCGGAAGCTACAACAAGAAAGAAATCGTTAAAGTAGAAGACTAAGCTACAAGTATTGAAAAATAAGGGGTTAAGCGATTTTTGCTTAACCCATTTTTCGCATTTTAGCCCATTTTTAGCCCATTTCAAGAGGGTGTTTAACAGGTGTTTTTGGGTAGATTTTAGCAACTATAACTTATGGCTTATAAAATGTGGTCAAAAACAGGAGAGATTATTAATTTGCAATAATCTCTCCATTTTTTATATTTCGTGAATATTATCAAATCTGTGATTTTTATTAGTAAAAATGTAAAAAATGGGGATAGAAGAGCATTAAGCTCAACTATCCCTATAAGAATGTTATTTAACAAAGTATTTTATGTACTGTTATTTGTTATTTAACTTTTACTAGCGAAAGTCATATATGTGCCTCCTGTAAATGAAAATATATTTCTAATTACAGGGGCCGCTCTCGCTACTTCTGAAAAAGATCAATAGCGAGAGCGGTCGCATATTTTGACATTTTTGTCAAGTATCAATTTAAAAATATGTTAGACTCCTATAGGGGATTTAACGCTAAAGCTTAACTTACTGACATTGGTTCATGGGTAGGCACTTTTGGAACCGAAAGTGCCGTAAGAAAACGTGGTGGCAGCAGGAATTTGCCGTATTTAAATGCGAAGCCACGGCAAATTCAGTTACTGGACACGTATGCGTGTACAGTAACTGAGATACTATGTAGATGGCGGTGTTGTATGCAAAAAGGTGTACAATACCGCTATTTTTTGTTAATATAGAGAAGAAGAAAAAAGAGGGATAATGTTTTATAAATATCACGTTAGGAGGTTTTACATATGAAAAAGGGAAAATATTTACTTTTGACCGTCACAACCGCCGCGCTTCTGGCGGCGATCCCATTTCAGGCATTTGCATCGAAGGATACGGAGGACCGCAGCCCGGTTGGCTCGATCGGCTTAAATGTTTCGTCCTCGATCCATGTCGGTGATGAGAGTTCAGATGTGGATGTTTCGCTCGATTTCGGTGATTGTGATATTTCCAATGTTGATGTGATCAACGAGCCGTCCGGTAAATGGGTGGACAAGGATAAGCCAAAGCTGGAGGTTACTCTGGAGGCGGACGATGATTATTATTTTAAATCCGGTTATGCGAAAAAGAATGTAACTCTGAGCGGTGACAGTGCGACGGTTACTTCCATCAAGCGCAAGGGCGATGAGGAACTCCGGGTCGTGATCACCCTGAAAGCTTTAAAAGGAACCTCCAGTGATTACAGCCTGGATGTAGATGAGGCAGAGTGGGATCAGATGGATGGCGTTGCAGAGTGGAACGGCAGTGAGGATGCGAAATACTATGAGCTGCGCGTTTACCGGGATGAGAAATTTTTAAGTACGGTAAAACCGGGAAAAGAAACGAAATACAATCTTGGACGTTATCTTACGCAGGCGGGAACCTACACGTTTGATGTGCGCGCGGTTTACAGCGATTCACGGCACGGCGAATGGCAGACATCGGATTCCTTCACAATCACGGCGGAGCAGGCGCAGGAAATTCAGAAGACGCTTGTCTTCAAAGAAGCAGGCAGCGGTCCGGCAGCCGGTGCGTGGGAACAGGATACGCTTGGCTATAAGTACCGCAATTCCGATGGAAGCTATGTGACCAATAACTGGCAGCAGATCGGCGGTGTGTGGTATTTCTTCGATGAAAATGCATATTGCAAGACGAATACCTGGGTGTTCTGGAATGGAAAATGGTATTATCTGGATGTAAACGGCGCGATGTTAGTTAATACGACGACGCCGGACGGCAAGCAGGTCGGGGAAGATGGGGCGCTTCTGTAAAATTTTTAAGAAACAATTTTGATGAAAATCCGTCAGGGAAGATGGAGACAGAATTGTAAAATAGATGTGAGAAGAGGCAGATTGCACGGAATATGCGGTCTGTCTCTTTTACATTTAAAAACAGAGAAAAATAAAGAGAATATTTGCAAACAGAACGATGGGTAGAATGAAAACACATACATGAAAAGAGTGCTGAAGAACAAGCTGACAGTTATTTCTGATGAAATAAAAAAAATAACAAAAAGTATACTTGCATATTGTGAAATAAGTAGTAAGATAGAGGTGGTATCTCATGACTGCCTATTTTTTAACAATCTAGGGGAAGGGGCGGTCTGAGAAGAGACTGCAAGGGGTTCTAAGCCAGTATGGAGGATGGCAGAAAAAGGACTGACAAAGGAGGGGCACAAAGATGGCAGCACAAATTTTGGCTGTGATTATTTTTATTGTAATGTTTGGACTTATCATCTGGGATCACATTGAGAGGCATATCGTATCGCTCGGATGCGGGCTTCTGACGCTGGTGCTGGTGTTTGGCGTCTGTATGCACAGTGAGGCGGCAGCGGCGGAGACACTGAGCCTGCACAGCTTCATGGTTCCGAACTTCTGGTTTCAGACCGAGGCGGCGGCAGAGTCCTCGAGCGGCATCAACTGGGCGACGATTCTTTTTATTGCCGGTATGATGCTGATGGTGGAGGGCATGGAGCGCGCGGGATTTTTCCGGTGGCTGTGCCTGACAATCGCCAAGGCGGTACATTATAAGACGATCCCGATTTTTATTTCATTTATGCTGATGTCGGCGCTTCTGGCGATGTTTATCGACAGTATTACCGTTATTCTTTTTTTGGCAGCGGTCACGGTAGAGCTGGCGCATCTTCTGCATTTTGATCCGATTCCGATGATCATTTCAGAGATCTTCTGTTCGAATCTGGGCGGCTCTGCGACGATGTGCGGCGATCCGCCGAATATCATCATCGGAACCTCGCTCGGATATTCATTTAAAGATTTTATTTTAAATACAGGTATGATGGCGGGTGTTTCGCTGATTTTTGTCGTGCTGTTTTTCTATTTTTCCTTTAGGAAAGAATTAAAGGCGAGTGAAAAGCATGACGAAGCGGTTACATATCCATCCCCACAGGAGGCGATCGCGGATCGGAAACGGTTTGCGGTCAGCGTGGTAATCTTTGCGGCGGCGATCGTGATGCTGGTGACGCATGCACAGACGGGACTGACAGTTGCGACGATCGGCGTATTTATCGGTGCTTTTTCGCTGCTGGCATCCGGCGGTGAGGCGCTCAGCATGATTAAGAAGCTTGACTATAAGACGCTGCTATTCTTCATTGGTCTTTTTGTCGTGGTCGGCGGCATGGAGCAGACGGGCGTCCTAAATTCTTTAGCAGGGATCATTGACGCAGTCAGTGGAAATAATGTAAAATGGGTAGTAGCGATTGTGCTGTGGCTGTCGGCGCTTGCGAGTGCATTTGTGGACAATATCCCATTTGCGGCGACGATGATCCCGGTTATCCGGAGTCTGGCGCAGGCAGGCGGCATGGATCTCTCGGTTCTGGCGTGGGCGCTTTCGATGGGTACGGATATTGGCGGCTGCGGAACTCCGATCGGAGCCTCGGCAAACGTAGTTGGTATCTCAGTGGCAGCGAAAAACGGACATTTTATCGGCTGGGGGAAATATTGCCGGTATGCAGCTCCGGCGACGGTGCTGGTAATCCTGATTTCCATGGTTTGTATATATGTGAGATACTTTTAAGGGGGCTTTTATATGGAGGAGAGGAAAAACAGAGTGATCATCTCGGTCAGCAGACAGTTTGGCAGCGGCGGACACAAGATAGCGGAAGCGCTGGCAGAGCATTTTGAACTTCCGATTTATGATCATAGGATGCTGGACAGTATTGCCAAGGAAAAGGGTGTGGATCCGCGTGTGCTGGAAAAATACGACGAGAAGCCGCTAAACCGTTTTCTGGCGCGCAATGTCAGCGGATTTTCAAGCTCTCTGGAGAACAATCTGGCGCAGATGCAGTTCAGTTACCTGAAAGACAAGGCCGATTCGGGGGAATCGTTTGTGGTAGTTGGACGGTGTGCGGAGACGGTTTTAAAGGAATATGACGGACTGATCACGATCTTTGTGCTGGGCGATGAGGAAACACGGGTGAAGAGAATTGAGCAGCTGCATGGACTTTCAGAGGACGAGGCGAAACGTCTGGTAAAGACGAAGGACTGGCGGCGGAAATCCTACCACAACTGTTACAGCCGCGGACGCTGGGGAGATTCCAGAAATTATGACCTTTCGATCAACAGCAGCCGGCTGGGAATTGAGGGAACGACGAAGATGCTGGAGGAGTATGTGCAGGCGCGGATGGACGCGATGCAGAAATAAAATAATAGGGATATCGAAGAAAAAGAGAAAGGGGAACGTGTGCATAGGCGGCGCACGTCCCCCTTTCCCTTTTTCTGCCGAGGTGTTATACTGTTATTGTTCCCGGGTGGGCACTTTTGGAACCGAAAGTGCCGTAAGAAAACGTGGTGGCAGCAGGAATTTGCCGTATTTAAATGCGAAGCCACGGCAAATTCCGTTACTGGGCACGTATATGTGAACAGTAACGTTATACTAAAAAATATGGAATTAGATAGAAAAATCGTATTTGCTATCTGTTCGATCTTGTTTTATAGTATATAAGATATTTAATAGGAGTTTGATGATATATGACAGAGTTAAAAAAAGAAAAAAAGACCGGTCTCGTTCTGGAGGGCGGCGGGATGCGCGGTATTTACACAGCGGGCGTCCTGGATGTGTTTTTGGATCATGATATTTCATTTGACGGCGTGATCGGCGTCTCGGCGGGGGCAGTGCATGGGGCTTCGTTTGTGTCGGGGCAGAAGGAGCGGAGCATCCGTTATTATAAAAAATACTGCAATGACAAGCGTTTTATGAGCTTTAAAAACTGGCTGCGGACGGGAAATCTGGTGGACGAGCAGTTCTGCTTCCATGATATACCGGAACGGCTGGATCCGTATGATTACGAGGCATTTGACCGGGGAAATACACGGTTTTATGTGGCATGCAGCAATGTGGAGACAGGGAAAGCAGAGTATCTGGAGATTAAAGATATGTTCAAAGATGTCGAATATTTCCGTGCGACGGCATCCCTTCCGTATGTGTCCCATATGGTCGAGGTTGGTGGAATGAAGCTTCTGGACGGCGGCTGCACGGACAGCATTCCGTTGCGTGCCTTCGCTAAGATGGGGTATAAAAAATGCGTCGTTGTGCTGACCCGTCCGGCGGGCTACCGCAAGAAACCGGGCAATTTCTGGCTGCCGGAGGCGGCATATCACAAATATCCGGCGTTCGTGAGGGCGCTTCGCAGCCGCTATTATTTCTATAATAAGACGGTGGAATGGATCGATCGCCTCGAACAAGAGGGAAAAATTTTTGTTATCCGTCCGAGCGTGGCGCTTCCAATCGGCAGAACCGAACATAGTGTTGAAAAATTGCAGGAGACGTATGATATCGGCAGGAAGGATGCTGCCAATCAGATGCATGCAATGGAAAATTGGTTCAAATCTTATTGATTTATAGATTGATCTCTAGTATAGTAAAGATTGATGTAATGTGGCTGTGGACAATAAAAAGCGGGACAGCTGCAGCGTGACGATGAAAGAGCGATTCGTTCGGACCACATATGCCGCAGTGGCGGAAGACAGGTTTGGTATGTGTATCGCTATAAATTATAGAAGGAGAACACGCAATGGTTAAGATAGCAGTAGATGCCATGGGGGGCGACAACGCACCGGGTGAGATCGTGGCAGGTGCCGTGATGGCAGCCCAGTCGAGGGAAGATATTCAGATTTTCCTGATCGGCAAGGAAGAAGTCGTATCAGAAGAATTAAAAAAGCATACATATAAGAAAGAACAGATCGAGGTTGTCAATGCGACTGAGGTCATCGAGACGGAGGAACCGCCGGTCAATGCGATCCGCACGAAGAAAGATTCGTCCATCGTGGTCGGCATGAATATGGTCCGCAGGGGTGAGGCGGATGCATTTTGTTCCGCGGGCAGTTCCGGCGCGATTCTGGTCGGCGGACAGGTGATCGTCGGCAGAATCAAGGGCGTTGAACGTCCGCCACTGGCTCCATTGATTCCGACAGAAAAGGGCGTATCCCTGCTGATCGACTGCGGCGCCAATGTCGATGCAAGACCGTCCCATCTGGTACAGTTTGCAAAGATGGGCTCCATCTACATGGAACACGTGGTTGGCATCAAGAATCCGCGTGTGGCGATCGTCAACATCGGTGCGGAGGAAGAGAAGGGCAATGCGCTGGTGAAAGAGACATTCCCGCTCTTAAAAGAATGTAAGGACATCAATTTCATCGGCAGCATCGAGGCACGCGAGATTCCGCACGGCGGCGCGGATGTCATCGTTTCTGAGGCATTTGTCGGAAATGTCATCCTGAAACTCTATGAAGGTGTTGGTGCAACCCTGATTTCCATGGTAAAACAGGGCATGATGACGAGCCTGCGCTCAAAGATCGGCGCATTGCTTGTAAAACCGGCGTTAAAGACGACGCTCAAAGCATTCGATGCGAGCCAGTACGGCGGCGCACCGCTTCTGGGATTGAAGGGGCTGGTTGTCAAGACGCACGGAAATTCCAAGCGCATCGAGGTGTGCAATTCGATTCTTCAGTGTGTGACCTTTAAAGAGCAGGCGATTAATGAAAAGATCAAGGAAAGTCTGTGAAACTTTCGTGAAATTATAAAATGTAGCGAAAAAACGATATGTTTTTAATCAATCTAGAATTCTAAATATTTTAAAATAAGTTCATAGAAAGGAAGAAAATTATGGAATTTGAAAAATTACAGAACATTATCGCGGAGGTACTGAATGTTGAAGCAGATGAAATTACGTTAAATACGACGTTTGTGGATGATCTGGGCGCAGATTCGCTGGATATTTTTCAGATTATCATGGGAATCGAGGAGGCGTTTGATATCGAAATTCCGACTGAGGAGGCAGAAAAGATTGTATCTGTGGGCGACGCAGTAGAGCAGATCAAGAACGCACTGAACTAATTCAATGTTTGTTAAAAAGTTATAGAGAAGTCTGTCAGGCAAAGGGGCTGGGCGGGCTGCCGAAGGGCAGGATCGCGACAGCTCCTTTCCAAAAAGAACGGATGTTTGACTCTGGCTCACAGACACAAATAGCAATGATTGCCGGAATCAGTCAGCAGCAGGACAGGCTGGAAAGAGAGAAATATATGGAGTATACATTAAATAAATTGGAAAAACGGATTGGCTATTCGTTTCAGGACAAGAAGCTTCTGGAACATGCGATGATACACAGTTCGTATGCCAATGAGCACCATCTTGGAAAACTGGGATGCAACGAGCGTCTTGAATTTTTAGGCGACGCGGTGCTGGAAGTGGTATCGAGTGATTTCCTGTTCCGCACGTTTCCGGAGATGCCGGAGGGCGATATGACAAAGACACGTGCGAGTCTGGTCTGCGAGCCGACCCTTGCATTCTGCGCACAGGAGATCGATCTGGGTGGATTTTTGCTGCTTGGAAAAGGCGAGGATGCGACCGGCGGACGGGGGCGCGATTCGGTGGTGTCGGATGCGATGGAGGCACTGATCGGTGCGATTTATCTGGACGGTGGTTTTGCTAATGCAAAAGAGTTTATTCATCGATTTATTCTCAACGATATGGAACACAAAAAGCTCTTTTATGATAGCAAGACTATCTTGCAGGAGATTGTGCAGGGACATACGGACGAGACACTTACATACGTTCTTCTGAAAGAAGAAGGACCGGATCACAACAAGAGCTTCGAAGTGTCCGCGATGCTGGACGGTCAGGAGATCGGGCGCGGCATCGGACGGACGAAAAAATCAGCGGAACAGCGTGCGGCGTACCGTGGGATCCTCACTATCAGAAAACCGCAGGAGTAGGTATGTATTTAAAGAGTATTGAAATACAGGGTTTTAAGTCATTTGCCAATAAAATTCTGTTTGAGTTCCACAACGGAATCACGGGCATCGTCGGACCGAACGGCAGCGGCAAGAGCAATGTCGCCGATGCAGTGCGCTGGGTGCTCGGTGAGCAGAGAAGCAGGCAGCTGCGCGGCGGCACGATGCAGGACGTTATTTTTGCTGGTACGGAGCTTCGAAAACCGCAGGGATTTGCCTACGTGGCGATCACACTGGATAATGCCGATCACAAACTTCCGATTGAGTACGACGAAGTCACGGTTTCAAGACGTCTTTACCGTTCTGGTGAGAGTGAATATAAGATTAATGGAACGAGCTGCCGTCTAAAAGATATCAACGAGCTCTTTTATGATACGGGTATCGGTAAAGAGGGATATTCCATCATCGGACAGGGACAGATTGATCAGATTTTAAGCGGGCGACCGGAGGAACGGCGCGAGCTGTTTGACGAGGCGGCTGGAATCGTGAAATTCAAGCGGCGCAAGGCGATCGCACAGAAGAAGCTGGAAGATGAAAAGCAGAACCTGATCCGCGTGACGGATATTTTGTCCGAGCTGGAAAAACAGGTAGGACCACTGGAACGGCAGTCGGAGGAGGCGAAGGAGTATCTGCGTCTGCGGGAAGAGCTGCGCTGTCTGGACGCCAACCTGTTTTTGGCAGAATCGGAGGAATTGAAGCGCCAGATCCGGGAAGTGGAGCAGAAGGAGATGATTCTGACCGGCGATCAGGAGAGTGTGCGGGCGGAATCGGAGACACTGAAATCGGAGTACGAATTGCTCGGAACCGAGCTGGATGCGCTGGATGCGGCGATTGCCGCGGATCGTGAGGCGTGCAGCCGGGAAGATCTGGAACGCCAGGAGAAGACCGGACGGATCGGGGTTCTCAGAGAGCAGATCCGGACGGAGCAGATGAACGAAGAACATATCCGCAGCCGGATGGCGTCGATCGACGGCGAAATGCATCAGAAAGAGGAAGAACAGGCGGAATATGAGTCTGAAAAACAGGCACTAAATGCATCGGTGCAGATGATCGAGGCAAAACAGCAGGAAGCGGAGGCAGCAGTCCGTTCGATGGACGAGGCGGTCAGCCGGACGGAAACTTTGATCGAGACAGCAAAAGCCGAGATCATGGACGCTCTGAACCAGAAAGCGGAGCTTGCCGCCCGCCGTCAGCGCTATGAGACGATGCTGGAGCAGGCGGATGTGCGCCGGGCGGAAGTGACGCAGAAGCTTTTGAAATTCAAGAGCGATGAGTCGGTTCAGGAAGAGCAGAAAAAAGAAGAAGAAGCCAAATTAGGGAAGGTGCGGGAATGTCTGGAAGCGTTTTCGGCGCAGGAAAAAGAGCTGCAGGAGCAGACGCGCACGGAGGAAGAACAGGAACGCCGCCTGAACCAGAAACTTTCGAGCCTTCAGCAGGATTACCACACGAACCGGACAAAGCTGGAATCGATGCGGAATCTGGCGGAGCGCTACGAGGGCTACGGCGGCAGTATCCGCCGCGTGATGGAAGTCAGGAACTGCGTTCCGGGTATTCATGGCGTTGTGGCGGATTTGATCAGCACGACGAAGAAATATGAGACGGCGATCGAGACGGCACTTGGCGGCAGCATCCAGAACATTGTGACGGATTCCGAGGAGACGGCGAAACGCCTGATTGAACATCTGAAAAAGAACCGGTATGGCCGTGCAACGTTTCTGCCACTGACCAGCATGGAACGCCGCCAGAGTTTTGGACAGCCGGGGGCGCTGAAAGAAATGGGTGTTCTTGGACTGGCAGGCGAACTGGTCTCTGCGGATGAGAAATACAGCGGGCTGGTGTCCTATCTGCTGGGACGTGTGGTCGTGGTGGATCAGATCGATCATGCGATTGCGCTGGCAAAGAAATACCGGTATTCTCTCCGGATCGTGACGCTGGACGGCGAGCTTTTAAGCCCTGGCGGTTCGATGACCGGTGGTGCATTCAAGAACAGCAGCAATCTGCTGGGACGACGCCGTGAGATCGAAGAACTGGAAGCTGCCTGCAAAAAGGCATTGGAACAGGTGGAAGCGGTACAAAAGGAGCTGGCAGAGACAGGGCGCAGGCTGACGGAAGCGAAGAGAACACTGGCATCCGTCCAGGAGAGGCGCCAGCAGATGCAGATCCAGCAGAATACGTTGGAACTGACGATCTGCCAGTTAGAGGCGAGACGGCAGGAGATTGCAGATTCCTCGCAGGATCTGTCTTCAGAAAATCAGGAACTCGAGCTGCAGGTAGGCGATCTGCGCGGGGCGCTGCGGGAGCTGCAGACCGAAGAGACGAAGCTTGAAACGCTAAGCAATGAGAAGAACCAGTACGTGGAAGAGCAGCAGACAGGTCTTGAGACGGCGAAAAAGCAGCGTGGGGAAGCGGCGGCAGCCCTTTCGGAGATACAGCTTGGGCATTCCCAGGCGGAGCAGAAGGGCGCGTTTATCGAGGAAAATCTGCGCCGTGTATTGCAGGAGCGGGAACGTCTCCGGGCCGAGAAAGAGAAACTTTCCGGCGGTCACGCGGACAGCAGCGAGACGATCGCTGCCAGAGAGCGCGAGATTGCAGTGCTGGAAGCCGAGATACAGGCGTCCGGGGACAAGCGGACGCAGATGGAACTGGTAATCCAGAACAAGCAGCGTGAGAAGGAAGAAAAGGCGGGGCGGCAGAAAACTTTCTTTGATAAAAAGGAAGAGCTGAACGAACGTCTCCAGCTTTTAGACCGCGAGAACTTCCGTCTCCAGAATCAGAGAGAACGCCTGAATGAGCGCCTGGAGTCGCAGGTCGATTATATGTGGAGTGAGTATGAGCTTACGTATTCGCGCGCGGAAGAGCTGCGGAAGGAAGAGTTGACCTCGATTCCAGAAATGAAGCGGTCGATCAATGGGAAAAAGATGGAGATCCGCGCCCTTGGGAATGTCAATGTCAACGCGATCGAGGACTACAAGGAGATATCCGGCCGCTACGAATTTATGAAAAACCAGCATGAAGATCTGGTAGCGGCACAGGCGGCGCTGGAAAAAATTATTGAGGAGCTCGATGAGGGAATGCGGCGTCAGTTCCGGGAAAAATTTGGTGAGATCCGCCGCGAGTTTGATAAAGTATTTAAGGAATTATTCGGAGGCGGAACGGGTACGCTGGAGCTGTCGCAGGAAGAAGATATTCTGGAGGCAGGCATCCAGATTATTTCACAGCCGCCGGGCAAAAAACTGCAGAATATGATGCAGCTCTCCGGTGGGGAGAAAGCATTGACGGCGATCGCACTGCTTTTTGCAATTCAGAACTTAAAACCGTCGCCATTCTGCCTGCTTGATGAGATTGAGGCGGCACTCGACGATTCCAACGTAGACCGGTTTGCCGGGTACCTGCATAAGCTGACGCGCTACACGCAGTTTATCGTCATCACCCACCGAAGAGGCACGATGGTGTCGGCAGACCGCCTGTACGGTATCACGATGCAGGAAAAAGGTGTGTCCACGCTGGTATCGGTCAGCCTGATCGAGGCGCAGATGGAGCGGGAAGAGGAAAAAGCAGAATTATAATTGCAAAAAAGAGTTCAGAAATAGAGAAGGAGGCGCAGCCATGGGAGATAAGAAAAAGGGTTTTTTCAGCCGTCTGGTAGAAGGGCTGACGAAAACGAGAGATTCCATTGTAAGCGGAATTGATTCCGTATTCAGCGGTTTTTCCGCGATCGATGATGATTTCTATGAGGAGATCGAAGAGACGCTTATCATGGGCGATCTAGGTATCCAGACGACGATGGCGATCGTCGAGGATCTCCGGAAAAAGGTAAAAGAAAACCACATCAAGGATCCGGCAGAGTGCAAGGATCTTTTGATTGCCAGCATCAAGGAACAGATGGATCTGGGCGAAAATGCCTACGAATTTGAAAACCGCAAGTCGGTTGTGCTGGTGATCGGCGTCAACGGCGTCGGGAAGACGACCTCGGTCGGCAAGCTGGCGGGTCAGTTAAAGGATCAGGGCAAGAAGGTCATTCTGGCGGCGGCGGATACATTCCGTGCGGCAGCGATTGAGCAGCTGACGGAGTGGGCAGGACGCGCGGGCGTTGAGCTGATCGCCCAGCAGGAAGGTTCTGATCCGGCAGCTGTTATCTACGATGCGATCGCGGCGGCAAAATCAAGAAATGCCGATGTGCTGATCTGCGACACGGCAGGTCGTCTGCACAACAAGAAAAACCTGATGGAAGAGTTAAAGAAGATCAACCGGATCATCGACAAAGAATATCCGGACGCCTACCGTGAGACATTGGTTGTCCTTGATGGAACGACCGGTCAGAACGCGCTTGCACAGGCAAAACAGTTTATGGAGGTGGCGGATATCACCGGCATCATCCTGACGAAGCTGGATGGCACGGCAAAGGGCGGTATCGCGGTTGCGATCCAGTCCGAGCTTGGTATTCCGGTTAAATACGTCGGAATCGGCGAAAAAATCGACGATTTACAGAAATTCGATGCGAATGATTTCGTCAATGCACTGTTTAAGAGAAATGAAGCATTGACAGAGAATGAATAAAGCTAAAAATAGCTGAGCATGCCGCGGCTGAAACTGGTTTGGCGGAGAACAAATCTGCTTAAGCCGTAGATTCAGATAAACAGGACACACCCGGCAGACTGTCTGGTCAGAGAACCGGCAAAAGCAGGGCGCATTCTGAGAAATACGGATAAATGGAGGAAAGACAATGAGTGAGACAATAAAGGAAGAGACAGCAGAGGTGGTACAGGCTGAGCCGCAGGGACTGACGCTGGAGAAATTCGAAGAAGCAACTGAGGTTGTCAGCAAGGTTATTTCCGAGACAAAACTGGTTTACAGTGAATATTTTTCGAATTTGACCGGCAATAAAGTATATTTAAAACCGGAAAATATGCAGTATACAGGTGCTTACAAGGTAAGAGGTGCATTTTATAAGATCAGCACCCTGAGCGATGAGGAGAAACAGCGCGGTCTGATCACCGCATCGGCTGGAAACCATGCACAGGGCGTTGCATACGCGGCAAAACTGGCTGGCTGCAAGGCAACGGTTGTTATGCCGACGACCACGCCGCTCATGAAGGTAAACCGTACCAGAAGCTATGGCGCAGAGGTGGTTCTTCACGGCGATGTATTCGATGAGGCGCTGGCATATGCAAATGAGCTGGCAGCGGAGCACGGATATACCTTTATCCATCCGTTCAACGATCTGGACGTAGCCACCGGTCAGGGAACCATCGCGATGGAGATCATCAAAGAGCTTCCGACCGTTGATTATATTCTGGTTCCGATTGGCGGCGGCGGACTCTGTACCGGTGTTGCAACGCTGGCCAAACTGCTGAATCCGAAGATCAAAGTGATCGGTGTAGAACCGGCAGGTGCAAACTGTATGCAGGAATCCCTGAAAGAAGGAAAAGTAGTGACTCTCCCGAACGTCAACACAATCGCGGATGGTACTGCAGTTAAACGCCCGGGCGATCTGCTGTTCCCGTACATCCAGATCAATGTGGATGATATCATCACCATCGAGGATTCCGAGCTGATCGTGGCATTCCTTGATATGGTAGAAAACCACAAGATGATCGTTGAGAACTCCGGTCTTCTGACTGTGGCTGCTTTGAAACACCTGAATGTGAAGAAGAAAAAAGTCGTATCCATCCTGAGCGGCGGCAACATGGACGTGATCACAATGGCATCCATCGTACAGCATGGTCTGATCCAGAGAGACCGCGTATTTACCGTATCGGTACTGCTGCCGGATAAGCCAGGAGAGCTTGCAAAGGTTGCAAATCTGATGGCAGCGGAGCAGGGCAATGTCATCAAACTGGAGCACAACCAGTTTGTCAGCATCAACCGCAACGCAGCAGTGGAGCTGCGGATCACCGTTGAGGCGTTTGGTACGGATCACAAGAATAAGATAGTGGAAGCACTCAAGGAAGCAGGCTACCGTCCGAAGCTGGTAAAATCCAAAAATATCTATGATGTCTAAGATGGAAATGAAAAGCAGTGTGGATAGAGCAGACAGGGGAGAGTTGAAATGAAGCGGGAGAAATATGAGCCGGTGTTAAAAAATATTTCCTATTTTATAAAATGGGTGGAAGGCGCGATTGTGATTGGAATTGTGAGCGGCTGCATCGGCACGGCATTTGGAAAATGTGTCCTATGGGTGTCGGCATTCTTTCAGAGCCACCCGTGGATGGTCTTTCTGCTGCCGCTCACCGGTCTTCTGGTTCTGGGTGTTTACCACATGCTGGGAGAGGATAATAACCGGGGCACAAATATGGTGATCGAATCGATCTATTCGAACACGGAGATCAGTTTTGCGACTGCCCCGGCAGTCTTTGCAGGAACGCTTCTGACGCATTTGGGCGGCGGTTCTGCCGGACGGGAGGGCGCGGCGCTGCAGATGGGAGGAAGCATCGGAACCCAGATCGGAAAATGGCTGAAATTTGATGAGAAAGATAAGAAAATTGCGGTCATGTGCGGCATGAGCGGTGTGTTTGCCGCCTTGTTTGGCACACCGATGGCGGCGGCGATCTTTTCGATGGAGGTTATCAGCATCGGCGTTATGTACTATGCAGCGCTGGTTCCATGTGTCTTTTCTGCCTTTACGGCGGCGGCGCTGGCGAGGTTCTGGGGACTGATGCCGGAGCAGTTTGCGATTGGTGCGGTTCCTGCGTGGAGTATTGAAACAGCGATCGTGGCTGTCGGTCTGGCGGCTGGCTGCGCGCTGGTGTCGGAGCTTTTCTGCATCACGCTTCACACAACGGAACATCTCTACAAAAAATATCTTCCATCGCCGGTCTGGCGGATTCTATCCGGCGCGGCGATTGTGATTGTTTTGACGCTTCTGACCGGTTCGACCCGCTACAACGGAAGCGGCGTCTCCCTGATTGAAAAATGTTTCGAGGGCGAGGGACTTCCATGGGATTTCCTGATGAAAATTCTCTTTACGACGGTTACGCTGGAGGCAGGCTTCAAGGGAGGCGAGATCGTGCCGACCCTGACGATCGGCGCGGCGTTTGGCAGTTTCTTTGCATTTCTCTTTGGACAGCCGGTCGGTCTTATGACCGCCTGCGGTATGCTGGGACTCTTCGTGGGAGTCACAAACTGCCCGATCTCAACGCTTCTGCTGGGCTTTGAGCTTTTTGGCTATGAGGCGATGCCGTTTTTCGTGCTGGTGATTGCAGTCAGCTTTAGTTTCTCTGGTTATTACAGCCTGTATGCGAGTCAGAAATTTATCTACTCGAAGACGAGGACGGAGTTTATTAACCGGAAGACGAATAAATAGGTGGAAAATGCTCACCATAATTTTGATTTTTTACTTTTGAATACCACAAAAAGGGTTCCAATTTATCTTTGGAACCCTAAAATGTCATGCTTTAAAGAAATTCATGAATCTACGTGCTCTATCATGATTTATTCATGAAAATCCTGCGGTTTCTCATCACGGAAATCGAGCAGGGCGCGCGGTGCAACCTGCAGAACACCTGCAATATCAAAGAGACTCTCTAAGGAAAGACTCGTTTTCATGTTCGGTGCCTCGATGTTGGATATATGAGTCCGGCTTAAATCGGTCGCCTCTGCTAAAGCCATCTGGCTCATGCCACGGAGTTTGCGGTAATAAGCGATGTTGAGACCTATCTGACGGTAATATTTTTCATAACGGTTTGTCTGCTGCTTGTTAATTTGTTTTTGATCGATTGCTGTCATATTTTTCAAGTGCCTCCCCGATCCGAAAGAATCATGCGTTATTGTTATTTCAGAGATAATAAATAATTACAACTGATATAACTATTGTAGCTGGAAATTGATTTTTATCAAACAATATAATGATTCAAATTTGCAATGTTATAAAATGCATATCCAATAAAATAATGCACATACATGGATTGCACCTAGGAAGGCTGTTAAATAATGCACAGAAAAAGATTGCAGAGGATAAGTGCAGATAAATAATGAGAAACTGGGGGCAGAATGAGAGCGGCGGGAAAAGGTGAAATAGAAAAAAAGTAAAACGGGCGCTAAAATTTGAGAAAAAATGAAAAATAGGGCGAAGAATCCGTATACAGAAAGGCGTTTGGGGAAAATGATGAAAGGATGCACAGGATTTACGAAAATTCTATCGCACATTCGGATTTTTTGTGGTAGAATATCTTTGATAAGGTGACGCAGCTTTTTACGGTCATCACAGATAAAATGTACATCAGAACGTACATATAGACAGGGAGAACCGAATTATGGAATTAAAGCGGGTATTACTGAAGCTGAGCGGAGAAGCGCTGGCAGGCGACAAGAAAACCGGGTTTGATGAAGCAACGGTCAAGGAAGTAGCCAGACAGGTTAAGACGGCGGTCGATGACGGAATCGAAGTAGGTATCGTGATCGGCGGCGGAAACTTCTGGAGAGGCCGCCAGAGCAATGCAATCGATCGGACCAAGGCGGATCAGATCGGAATGCTGGCAACGGTCATGAACTGTATTTACGTGTCGGAGATCTTCCGGAGCGAGGGTATGATGACACAGATTCTGACACCATTTGAGTGCGGCTCCATGACGAAGCTGTTTTCAAAGGACAGAGCCAATAAATATTTCTCAAAGGGTATGGTTGTATTTTTTGCAGGCGGTACAGGTCATCCGTATTTCTCAACTGATACCGGCGTAGCGCTGCGTGCGATTGAGATGGATGCAGACTGCATTCTTCTGGCCAAGGCGATCGACGGCGTCTATGACAGCGATCCGAAGATCAACCCGGATGCAAAGAAGTATGATACGATCACGATTCAGGAGGTGATCGACAAGCAGCTGGCGGTCGTAGACCTCACAGCTTCCATCATGTGTATGGAAAATCACGTTCCGATGGCAGTATTCAGCCTGAATGAAAAAGACGGAATTGTAAATGCAATGCGCGGAAAAATTAACGGTACAGTGGTTACCGCATAACTAGGAGGATTTTATGCAGGAGAGATTAAAAGTTTACGAAGAGAAGATGAATAAGTCCTATGACGCACTGCTGAATGAGTATACATCCATTCGTGCTGGACGTGCGAACCCGCATGTACTGGACAAAATCAAAGTAGATTACTACGGCGCACCGACCCCGTTACAGCAGGTGGCAAATATCTCTGTACCGGAGCCGCGTATGATTCTGATCCAGCCGTGGGAGAAGAAGCTCATTAAGGACATCGAGAAAGCGATCCTGACTTCCGATCTGGGTATCAACCCGAACAACGATGGAAGTGCAGTACGCCTGATTTTCCCGGAGCTTACTGAGGAACGCCGTAAAGATCTGGCAAAGGATGTTAAGAAAAAGGGCGAGGGCGCGAAGGTTGCAGTCCGCAATATCCGCCGTGATGCAAACGACCTGTTAAAGAAGCTGGAAAAAGGCGGCGAGATCACCGAGGATGAGCTGGCAGATGGCGAGGATCAGATCCAGAAGCTGACTGACAAGATGATCGCAAAGGTTGATAAAGCAGTAGAAGAAAAAACAGCTGAGATCATGACTGTATAAAAATACAATAGAGTTTAAATGTAAAAATCAGGCTGCCTCAAGCAGGGCTGGCCGGCATTGCAGATGCGGATGGCCGGCTGGTCCTGTTTTCTGGCTATTAAGGGAATATTATGGAGGAAAACTGGATGGAAAGGGACATCGAAAACATGGTAATTCCGCAGCATGTCGCCCTCATTCTGGATGGCAACGGCAGATGGGCGAAGAAGAGAGGTCTTCCGAGAACCGTAGGTCATAAACAGGGGTGTGTGACGGTTGAACAGACGGTTGAGGATGCAGCGAGACTGGGAATCCGTTATCTGACGGTATATGGTTTTTCAACGGAAAACTGGAAGCGTTCTGCTGAAGAAGTAGGGGCGCTGATGCAGCTCTTCCGTTTTTATCTGAAACGGCTTTTAAAGATTGCCAAGAAAAATAATGTAAGAGTCAAAATGATCGGCGACCGCACGCGCTTTGACAGCGATATCATCGAGGGCATCAACCGCCTGGAAGACGAGACGGCGGCAAACACGGGCATGACCTTTGTGATCGCAGTCAACTACGGCGGCAGAGATGAGATCACGCGCGCGGTGCGCCATATGATGATGGACTGTCAGGACGGAAAGCTGGTGCCGGAGGACGTGACAGAGCAGACCGTTGCGTCCTATTTAGATACGGCGGGTATCCCGGATCCGGATCTTCTGATCCGCACCAGCGGCGAGATCCGCCTGTCCAATTATCTGCTGTGGCAGCTTGCCTACAGTGAGATTTATATCACGGACTGCCTGTGGCCGGATTTCAACCGCGACGAGCTTATAAAGGCAATTGAGCAGTTCAATCAAAGAGACAGACGCTTTGGCGGAGTCAAGGCATAAGGAGGAGTTGCCATGTTCAGAACGAGGCTGATAAGCGGGATTGTGCTTGTAGCACTCGCGATTTTACTGGTTACAAAGGGCGGTGTCCTTCTGTACTGTGTGACCGCCGCGATCTCCCTGATCGGTATGTTTGAGCTTTACCGGGTTATGGGGATTGAGAAAAAAGCGCCGGGCATCGCCGGGTATCTGGCGTGTCTGGGATATTATGGGCTGGTGTGGTTTGAAGGGCAGCATTATGTGACGCTGCTTGCGATTGCAGCCCTGATGGTGCTGATGAGCATTTACGTGTTCACGTTTCCGAAATATGGGACCGAGCAGATTACAGTAGCATTTTTCGGCATTTTTTATCTGGGAATTATGCTTTCCTACCTGTATCAGGTGCGGGCAATGGCGGACGGAAAATACCTTGTCTGGCTGATCTTTTTAAGCTCCTGGGGCTGTGACACCTGCGCATACTGCGCGGGAATGCTCCTTGGAAAACACCGTCTGGCACCGGTTTTAAGCCCGAAAAAATCGATCGAGGGCGCCGTCGGCGGTGTGGTCGGATCGGCTCTGTTAGGCTGCATTTATGCGTATTTCTTCGGTGCGAAGATGGACGAGGTCAGCAATCCGATGGTGGCATGCGCGGTGGCGTGTGCGATTGCGGCGGTCATTTCCCAGATCGGGGATCTGGCGGCGTCGGCGATCAAGCGGAACCACAATGTCAAGGATTACGGAAACCTGATTCCGGGACACGGCGGCGTGCTGGATCGGTTCGACAGCATGATTTTTACGGCACCGGCGATTTATTTTGCACTGACGTTTTTACGATAAAACGAAAGCATGTATGAAAATACAGAAACAGGAGAATAAGAAATGAAAAAAATTGCGATACTTGGATCAACCGGATCGATCGGAACACAGACATTGGAAGTGGTCCGGGCGAATAAAGATATAGAAGTAACGGCTCTGGCGGCTGGAAGCAATATTGATCTTCTGGAGAAACAGATCCGGGAGTTTTCTCCGAAGATCGCGGCGGTCTGGAACGAGGAAAAAGCAAAAGAACTGAAAGACCGTGTGCGCGATCTGGATATCCGTGTCGAGAGCGGCATGGATGGACTTCTCGCAGTGGCAACGGAGCTGGGTGCGGAGATTGTGGTGACAGCGGTAGTCGGAATGATCGGTATCCGCCCGACGATCGCAGCGATGAATGCTGGAAAAGATATTGCACTTGCAAACAAAGAGACCCTGGTAACGGCCGGGCATATCATTATGTCGCTGGCAAAGGAGAAGCATGTCCGCATTCTGCCGGTGGACAGCGAGCACAGCGCGATTTTCCAGAGTTTGAACGGTGAGACGGGAAATAAGATCCACAAGATTCTCCTGACAGCGTCTGGCGGACCGTTCCGCGGATGGACGAGAGAGCAGATGAAAGGTGTTCAGGTCGAAGATGCGCTGAAACATCCGAACTGGACGATGGGGCGCAAGATCACGATCGACAGTTCCACGATGGTAAACAAAGGTCTGGAAGTTATGGAGGCAAGATGGCTCTTTGGCGTGGAGATGGATCAGGTGCAGGTGGTTGTGCAGCCGCAGAGTGTGATTCATTCAATGGTAGAATACGAGGACGGCGCGGTGATAGCGCAGCTCGGCACGCCGGATATGAAGCTTCCGATCCAGTATGCGCTGTATTATCCGGAACGCCGCTTCCTGGCGGGCGACCGGCTGGATTTTGCAAAGCTGGCACAGATTACCTTTGAAGCGCCGGATTTTGAGAATTTCCACGGACTTTTCCTGGCATACAAAGCCGGACGGCGCGGCGGCACGCTTCCGACCGTGTTCAACGCGGCAAATGAGCGGGCAGTCCAGAAATTCCTCGATCGCGAGATCGGATATCTGACCATCACTGATATGATTGAGGCGGCGATGGAACACCACACCGTGAAAGAGAATCCGACGGTCGAAGAGATTCTGGCAGCAGAACAGGAAACCTATGATTTTATAGAGAGCAGGTGGTAGATTGGTAAGTTTGCTGGCGGCGCTGATTGTATTCAGCCTGATCGTGCTGTTTCACGAATTTGGACATTTTTTATTGGCAAAACGGGGCGGAATCTGCGTCGTTGAGTTTTCGCTCGGCATGGGTCCTAGACTTTTCAGTTTTGTGAAAGGCGGGACGCGGTACTCGCTGAAGCTGCTTCCGTTTGGCGGTTCTTGTATGATGCTGGGGGAAGATGAAGGGTATGATGCGCCGGATGAGACGGAAAAAGGGAGTTCCTGCGATCAGAACCAGAGTCTGACAGATGGAAAAACGGATCGGCTCCTGTTGCCTCCGGGTGCAACGGGGACTTATTTTAATGCGGTTTCTGCCTGGACACGTTTTAAAGTCGTGGTGGCAGGACCTGTATTCAACTTCATTCTGGCATGGTTTTGCGCCTTTTTCGTGATTAGCTGTGTGGGATTTGATGCGGCGTCGGTTGTCAGTGTTGAGGACGGCTATCCGGCACAGGAGGCGGGGCTGCAGGCGGGCGATACGATCGAGCGCTTAAATGGTACGCGCACCTATCTGTACCGCGATGTGCAGACGTATCTGCAGTTTCATCCGGGAAAGAGTGTCACGGTGGAGTATGTGCGGGATGGGAAATCCTACACGACGCAGATGGTTCCGCGCTATTCTGAGGAAGCGGGACGCTATCTTATTGGAATCAGCGGTGGTGTTTACCAGAAACCGGCGTCCGTGATTCAGACGGCGCAGTATAGCTTCTATGAAGTGCGCTATTGGATCCGTGTGACGTTCAGCAGCCTTGGCATGATTCTGAAGCGGCAGGTCAGCTCGAACGATATCGCGGGTCCGGTGCGGATTGTGTCGATGATCGGCACGACGGTCAAGGAGAGCCAGAGCTACGGACTTATGATTGTGCTTGTCAATCTGGCCAATATGTGTATTCTGCTCAGCGCCAATCTGGGTGTCATGAACCTGCTTCCGGTTCCAGCGCTGGACGGCGGACGGCTTGTATTTATCATTCTGGAGATGCTGCGCGGCAAGCCGGTTGATCCGGAAAAAGAGGGCATGGTCCATATGGCGGGCATGGCGGCGTTGATGACGCTGATGTTATTTGTATTGTTTAATGATATTAGAAATTTATTGTAATGATAATTCATTTGATTCAAAGGCATGAAAGATTCGCTCGAAAAAGGTCGGAAATTTTGTGTCGGAGAAGAATGGTTTGGGAGGAACGATATGGGATACCGGGACGAGACGAAAGTGGTGCAGATTGGAAAACGACAGATCGGCGGCGGCAATCCGATTCTGATCCAGTCGATGTGTAATACGAAAACAGAGGATGTGGAGGCGACCGTCGAGCAGATTCTGGCGCTGGAGCACGCGGGCTGCGATATTATCCGTGTGGCAGTGCCGACAATGGAGGCGGCTGCTGCCCTGACGGAGATTAAACGCCAGATACATATTCCATTGGTGGCGGATATTCATTTTGACTATCGTCTCGCGATCGCGGCGATCGAGTGCGGCGCGGACAAAATCCGTATCAATCCGGGAAATATCGGTTCCAGAGAGCGGATCCAGGCGGTGGTTGACAAGGCAAAAGAGTATGGCGTGCCGATTCGTGTCGGCGTCAACAGCGGTTCTTTGGAAAAGCCATTGGTAGAGAAATATGGCGGCGTGACAGCGGAAGGACTCGTTGAGAGTGCGCTGGATAAGGTTGCCCTGATTGAGCAGATGGGTTATGACAATCTGGTTATCAGCATCAAATCTTCGGATGTTATGATGTGTGTAAAAGCACATGAACTAATTGCAAAAAAGACTCATTATCCGCTGCATGTCGGTATCACAGAGGCGGGAACTGTGATTGCGGGCAATATCAAGTCAGCGGTCGGTCTGGGACTGATTTTGAGTCAGGGAATCGGTGATACGATCCGCGTGTCCCTGACAGGCAGCCCGCTGGAGGAGATCAAGTCGGCAAAGCTGATTTTGAAGACGCTGGGCCTTCGTCGGGGAGGCGTGGAAGTTGTTTCATGTCCGACCTGCGGACGCACGCAGATCGACCTCATCGGTCTGGCAAACCAGGTGGAGACGCTGGTACAGGGATATCCGCTGGATATCAAGGTTGCCGTCATGGGCTGCGTGGTCAACGGACCGGGCGAGGCGAAGGAAGCCGATCTCGGTGTAGCCGGCGGTATCGGCGAAGGACTTCTGATACGCAAGGGCGAGATTGTGAAAAAACTGCCGGAGAGTGAACTTTTACCGGCGCTCAAAGCGGAGCTTGACCGGATGGTGGAAGAGAAAAAAGCAAAGGAATGATAGAATGAAAACATTTCTGGAGGTATTTCCAGATTTACATATTGCGGAAAATGTGCGGGGACTGCTTGAAATGGTTGGGATCGAGAAGATCTCGACGAACCGTGACCGGAGCGTGATCCGCGTCTACATCGACAGCCCGCGCCTGATGCACAAGCAGAGTATCTACGATCTGGAAAAAGGCATCAAGGAGCAGTTATTTCCGGGCAAACGGGTGACGATCAAGATTTTGGAGAAATACCATCTGTCCAGCCAGTATACGCCGGAAAAACTCATGAATGTGTATCGGGACAGTATTTTGATGGAGCTGAAAAATTACAGTATCCTTCTTTATAATATGTTCCGTAAGGCGGAGATGGATTTTGAAGAAGAAGGATACCTGAAGCTGTCGCTGGAGGACACGATGATCGTGCGCGATAAGGCACCGGAGCTGGTGCGGATTCTGGAGAAAATCTTCACCGAGCGCTGCAATGTGCCGATGGTTGTGAAGACTTCCTACCGTCCGGTTGAGAAGAAGAATACTGAGCCGGAGATCATCTACATGAAGCCGCAGGCGGCAGGCGAGAGTGGCGCGGCAGGCGGAAGCGGCGCGGCTGCCGGAGCAGCAGGTGCCAATGAGGTGTATATGGAACTGTCGGGGGCAGAACCTGCCTCTGGCGGTGTCGATCTGCCATTTGACGAGGGAAAGACTGTTTTAAAACCGGTTGGTAAGCTGAAAGCCGGGGGGAATCCGGCAGGAGGCAGAAACCAGGCAGGCAGCGCAAATGCTGGATCTGGCAAGGGCGGCGAGTACCGCCGTTCGGGCTATATGAAGAAATCCGACAATCCGGATGTGCTGTTTGGGCGCGATTTCGATGAGGAGGCGAGCCCGATCGAGGAGCTGGAAGGCGAGGTTGGGCAGGTTGTCATCCGCGGAAAGATCCTGACCTGCGAGCTAAGGGAGCTCCGCAGCGGAAACACGCTTTTTTTATTTTCGGTGACCGACTTTACCGACACGATCGGCGTCAAGATCTTTGCACGGGAGGATACGCTGGATGATTTGAAGACGGCGACCAAGGCGGGGCAGTTTGTCCGCATCAAGGGTGTTGCCAACATTGATAAATTTGACGGCGAGCTGACGATCGGTTCGGTTTCCGGCATCAAGAAATGCGAAGATTTCACCAGCAAGCGGATGGACAACAGTCCGATCAAGCGAGTGGAGCTTCACTGTCACACAAAGATGAGCGATATGGACGGTGTTTCCGAGGTCAAGGATATCATCAAACGTGCCAAACAGTGGGGCATGGACGCGATCGCTGTCACCGACCACGGCTGTGTGCAGGCGTTTCCGGATGCGAACCATGCGGTCGATAAGGGCGAAAACTTCAAGATCCTCTATGGTGTTGAGGGCTATCTCGTCGATGATATGAAGGAACTGGCGGAGAATGAGAAAGGACAGACGTTAGATCACACCTGCGTTGTATTCGATATCGAGACGACCGGTTTCAGCCCGATCAAGAACCGCATCATCGAGATCGGCGCGGTGCGTGTGACGGATGGAAAGATTGTGGACAAATTCAGCACATTTGTCAACCCGGAAGTGCCAATCCCCTATGACATTGAACAGCTGACAAGCATCAACGACGGCATGGTAATCAGCGCGCCGACGATCGAAGAGGTTCTGCCGGAGTTTCTGGCATTCTGCGAGGGTGCGGTCATGGTCGCGCACAACGCGTCGTTTGATATCAGTTTCATCAAAGAAAATGCGAGACGGCAGGGACTCACATTCCAGCCGACGGTTCTCGATACGGTTTCGCTGGCGCGTGTCCTGCTGCCGAACCTGAACCGCTTCAAGCTCGACACAGTAGCGAAAGAGCTTAAAATTTCCCTCGAAAACCATCACCGGGCGGTCGATGATGCGGGGGCGACGGCAGAGATTTTTGTCAAGTTCATCGAGATGTTAAAGGCTCGTGATATCGAAAACCTGACGCAGCTCAACGAACTCAGCAAAATGACGCCGGAAATGATCCGGAAGATGCCGACCTACCATATTATTATTCTGGCGAAGAATGATGTCGGGCGAATCAACCTGTACCGGCTGATTTCCCAGTCAAACCTGACGTATTTTGCAAAACGTCCGCGGATTCCAAAGAGTCTGCTGGCGAGCCACCGCGAGGGGCTGATTCTTGGATCGGCGTGCGAGGCGGGCGAGCTGTTTCAGGCGATCCTGCGCGGAGTTCCGGAGGAGGAACTGGGAAAAATAGCGAATTTCTATGATTATCTGGAAGTGCAGCCGCTTGGAAACAACGCATTTATGCTGCGGGATGAGAAAAGTTCGGTCAACACCTGGGAGGATCTGCAGGATCTGAACCGCAAAGTGATTGAACTTGGCGAGCAGTGGAACAAGCTGGTCTGCGCGACCTGCGACGTACATTTCCTCGATCCGGAGGATGAGGTCTACCGTCGTATCATCATGGCGAGCAAGGGCTTTAAGGATGCAGACGATCAGGCACCACTGTATCTGCGGACCACCGAGGAAATGCTGGGGGAATTTGAATATTTAGGCAGCGATAAGGCGGAGGAGATCGTTATCACAAACACGCGCAAGATTGCGGCGATGTGCGAGCGCATTTCACCGGTACGCCCGGACAAGTGTCCGCCGGTTATTCCGAATTCGGATGATACGCTTCGTACCATCTGCTACAACCACGCGCATGATATGTACGGCGATAAGCTGCCGAAGGTGGTAGTCGATCGGTTGGAGCGGGAACTTCACTCGATCATTTCCAATGGATTCGCCGTTATGTATATCATCGCGCAGAAGCTGGTTTGGAAGTCGAATGAGGATGGATATCTGGTTGGTTCGCGAGGATCCGTTGGTTCCTCGCTGGCGGCGACGATGTCTGGTATCACGGAGGTAAATCCGCTGAGCCCGCATTATTACTGCCCGAACTGCCATTATTACGATTTTGATTCCGAAGACGTAAAGAAGTTTTCGGGTATGGCGGGCTGTGATATGCCGGATAAGATATGTCCAAAGTGCGGAAAACCGCTGAAAAAAGACGGGTTCGACATCCCGTTTGAGACGTTCCTGGGATTCAAGGGCGATAAGGAGCCGGATATCGACTTAAACTTCTCCGGCGAGTACCAGAGCCGGGCGCACAGCTATACGGAGGTCATCTTCGGAAAAGGACAGACCTTCCGTGCGGGGACGATCGGTACGCTGGCGGATAAGACAGCGTATGGTTTTGTGGCGCATTATTATGAGGATAAAGGAATCCGTAAGCGCCGGTGCGAGATTGAGCGCATCGTGTCCGGCTGCGTCGGCGTGCGGCGTACCACCGGACAGCATCCGGGCGGTATCATCGTATTGCCCCTCGGAGAGGAGATTGACACGTTTACACCGGTGCAGCACCCGGCGGACGATATGACGACACGTACCGTCACGACGCATTTCGATTACCACTCGATCGACCACAACTTGTTGAAACTCGATATTCTCGGACACGATGATCCGACCATGATTCGTATGCTGCAGGATTTGACGGGACTCGACCCGGTTAAGGATATTCCACTGGATTCGAAGGAGGTCATGAGTCTCTTCCAGAACACGGAGGCGCTCGGTGTCACGCCGGAGGATCTCGGCGGCTGTAAGCTCGGGGCGCTTGGCATTCCGGAGTTTGGTACAGACTTCGCGATGCAGATGTTGATCGATGCCAAACCGAAATATTTTTCGGATTTGGTGCGGATTTCCGGTCTGTCCCACGGTACGGATGTATGGTTAGGAAACGCGAAAGACCTTATCCTGAGCGGACAGGCGACGATTCAGACGGCGATCTGTTGTCGAGACGATATTATGATTTATCTGATTCAGAAAGGACTCGAAGAGGGACTCTCCTTCACTATCATGGAGTCTGTCCGAAAAGGAAAAGGACTGAAACCGGAGTGGATCGAGGAGATGAAAGCTCACGATGTGCCGCAGTGGTATATCGATTCCTGCCTGAAAATCAAGTATATGTTCCCGAAGGCGCACGCGGCGGCTTACGTTATGATGGCGTGGCGTGTGGCGTACTGTAAGGTATTTTACCCGCTGGCGTACTATGCGGCATATTTCAGCATCCGTGCGAGTGGATTTACCTACAAGCTGATGTGCCAGGGGCGCGATAAGCTGGAGTATCATCTGGCGGAGTACAAGAGCCGGTCGGATTCTCTTTCCAAGAAAGAGCAGGACACGCTGCGCGATATGCGTATCGTACAGGAAATGTACGCGCGCGGATTTGAGTTCATGCCGATCGATATTTACCGGGCAAAAGCCCGCAATTTCCAGATCATAGACGGAAAGCTGATGCCGTCGTTAAGCAGTATCGACGGACTCGGCGAGAAAGCGGCAGACGCGATTGTTTTTGCGGCGGAGGATGGAAAGTTCTTGTCGAAAGAGGACTTTATCAACCGTACCAAGGTTACGAAGACGGTGTGCGATCTGATGGCAGAGCTGGGAATTCTGACGGGGCTGCCGGAGAGCAATCAGCTTTCGCTGTTTGATATGGTGATGTAAAAGAGCCGTACTAAAAAATAGGCTCAATTACTATATAATTATTTAAAAATAAACATATGAAGGAGAAGAAAAATGAAACGTTCAATGGAAACAACGTGCATCCAGGGCGGATGGCAGCCGAAAAATGGCGAGCCGAGAATTCTGCCGATCTACCAGAGCACGACCTTTAAGTATTCAACCAGTGAGCAGATGGGAAGACTCTTCGATCTGGAGGAAAACGGATATTTTTATACCCGTCTGGCAAACCCGACCAATGATGCAGTCGCAGATAAGATCCGTGAGCTGGAGGGCGGCGCGGCAGCAATGCTGACATCCTCCGGACAGGCGGCAAACTTTTATGCGGTATTTAATATCTGTGGCGCGGGCGATCATCTGGTCTGCTCGGCAACCGTATACGGCGGCACATCGAACCTGTTTGTCGTTACGATGAAAAAAATGGGCGTCGATGTTACGTTAGTTGACCCGGATGCGCCGGAAGAGGAGATCGAGAAGGCGATCCGCCCGAACACAAAGTGTATCTTCGGTGAGTCGATCGCAAACCCGGCTCTGGTAGTGCTGGATCTGGAAAAATTTGCCCGGATTGCACACAGAAATGGTATTCCATTTATTGTAGATAATACGTTTGCAACTCCGATCAACTGCCGTCCGTTCGAGTGGGGCGCAGATATTGTAACGCATTCTACTACAAAATATATGGATGGACATGCGATGACCGTCGGCGGCTGCATCGTGGACAGTGGCAACTTTGACTGGGAGGCACATGCAGATAAATTCCCGGGTCTGACGACGCCGGATGAGTCTTACCACGGCATTATTTACACGAAGAAATTCGGTAAGGCGGCTTATATCACCAAGGCAACCGCACAGGTAATGCGTGATCTCGGTTCCATCCCGTCCCCGCAGAATTCCTTCTTATTGAATATCGGTCTGGAGACACTGCATCTGCGTGTGCCGCGCCACTGTGAGAATGCACAGAAGGTCGCCGAGTATTTACAGAGCCGTGAAGATGTGGCCTGGGTGAATTATCCGGGACTTGAAAATGATAAATACCATGCACTGGCGCAGAAATATATGCCGAACGGTACATGCGGCGTTATTTCTTTCGGCTTAAAGGGCGGTCGTCAGGCAGCTGGCGAGTTCATGGATAAGCTGAAACTGGCAGCCATCGTAACCCATGTTGCCGATGCGAGAACCTGCGTTCTGCATCCGGCAAGCCATACTCACCGTCAGCTCTCCGATGAGCAGCTCAGGGAGGCAGGCGTTGATCCAAGCCTGATCCGTTTGAGTGTCGGAATTGAGAATGTGGATGATATCATCGAGGATATCCGTCAGGCGCTGGAGGACTAAAATGCCAGGAATGGCGATATAACAGCTTTATGCCGGGTATCCGTGAGATGTTTCAATGCGGTTGTTAAAATGAGCGCTTACAACGACAGGTCAGTCGGGATGACACATAAATCTGTGTCAGTCTCCGGCTGACCTCTTGTTTTATTTGCAAAAATCTGTCATACTATGAGAGATGGCACTGTAGTTTTAAATGATATGGCAGATGCCCGATGAACGAGATAGAGAAATGGACTGGTAGAAAATGGAGAAAATACTTAAAAAATTGAAAAAACTGCTGCGTCTGATTTTCGGGCGTACCACGCTGGGAACGCTGTTTCTGCTGATACAGATTCTTGTGCTCTTTGCCGGGTTTAACTGGTTTAGAGAGTACCTGATCTATATGTATGGCGGATCTGCGATGCTCAGTGCCCTGATATTGATCTATATTATCAGCGATGAAGGAAACAGCACAATCAAGCTGTCCTGGGTTGTGCCGATTCTGGTATTTCCGGTGTTTGGAACGCTGTTTTATCTGTTTTTGACGCTGCAGCCCGGCACGCACCGTATTAACCGGCGGATCGAGGAGGTTGGGACAAAACTGCGTCCGTACCTTTTACAGGATCCGGAGGTGCTGGCACACTATGAGAGCATCAGCGCCAGCGGCGGCAATCTCGTCCGCTATATGAACCAGTACGGACGTTTCCCGGCGTATGAAAATACGGGGGTACGCTATTTCCCGCTGGGAGATGATATGTTTCCAGTATTATTGGAAGAACTCAAAAAAGCGGAACATTTTATATTTATGGAATATTTTATCGTAGAACACGGAGTGATGTGGGATGCGATTTTACAGGTGTTAGAGACGAAGGCCGCCGAGGGCGTGGAAGTCCGGTTTATGTATGACGGCATGGGAAATCTCTTCACGCTGCCCCACGGCTATGAGAAAGCGATGCAGGAGAAGGGGATCCAGTGCAAGATTTTTGCGCCGGTGCGTCCGGCTCTCTCGAGTTACCAGAATAACCGCGATCACCGGAAGATCTGCGTGATTGATGGTCATACTGCGTTTACCGGAGGCGTGAACCTGGCGGATGAGTATATCAACCAGCGGGTGCGCTTTGGACACTGGAAGGACACGGCAGTCATGATCAAAGGAAAAGCCGTGGATAGTTTTACGATGATGTTTCTGCAGCTCTGGGATGTGACGGAGCGGGATGCGGAAGAATATCGCCGTTTTCTGTGTCCGGAGACATTTCATATGCCGGAGGGCATGGACTATGGCGGCTTTGTGATGCCATATGCGGACAGCCCGCTCGACGGGGAAAATGTCGGCGAGTCGGTGTACCTCGATATTTTAGGGCGTTCACGCCGGTATGTGCACATCACGACTCCGTATCTGATTCTCGACGATACGACGCTGGCGGCGCTCAAGTTTGCGGCAAAGCGCGGCGTGGAGGTCATTATTATCATGCCGCATATACCGGATAAGTTATATGCGTACCTGCTGGCGCGCAGCTACTACGCGGAGCTTCTGCGGGCTGGTGTTCAGATCTATGAATACACGCCGGGCTTTATCCATGCGAAGATGTTTACGAGCGACGATGAGAAGGCGGTGGTCGGAACGATCAACCTTGATTTCAGAAGCCTGTATCTGCATTTTGAGTGCGCGTCCTATTTCTTCCGCAATGCGGTTGTGATGGATGTGGAAGAAGATTTCCAGAAAACACTTGCAAAGAGCGAGCGGATTACTCTGGAAAACTGCCGGAAGTATCCGTTTATCCGGCGGTTTGCGGGGAAGGCGCTGCGGATTCTGGCGCCGCTTATGTAGGCGAAGGGAGAAAAACATGGAATGGCACGATGGAAAACACCGCTGCCGCTGGGCGAATCCAAAGAATGAATTGTATATCCGTTACCACGACGAGGAGTGGGGAAAGCTGGTTCGGGATGATGCGAAGCTCTTTGAGATGTTGATCCTTGAATGCTTTCAGGCAGGGCTTTCGTGGGAGTGCATCCTCAATAAGCGGGAGGCGTTCCGCGCCGCGTTCGATGAATTTGACCTGGACAAGGTGTGCGGTTACGACGAGGCGAAGGAGGAAGCACTCCGGACCGCCCCGGGAATTGTACATAACCGGCTGAAAATTCATGCCGCTGTCACGAATGCACGGATATTCCGGGAAATTCAGAATGAATATGGGAGTTTTGACGCGTATCTGACTCACTGGACAGGAGATGCGGTGATTCATGAGACAGGCAAGGTCAGCTCGCCGCTCTCAGATGCAGTGTCGGCAGATCTCAAAAAGCGTGGGATGAAGTTTGCCGGGACGGTGATTATTTATTCGTATCTGCAGGCGGTCGGGCGGATTGAGTCGCATGAGGATGGATGCTTTCTGGGATATAAGATGTAAAATAACAAGATGGCAGGTGCAGGAAAAAGGGCGTACCAGGGTTTTTGTTTCATAGGAAATTATGTCCTATGAAACAAAAAACGCTCCGCGAGGATGCGCACTCGCGCGAAGCAGAAACATGTCGCAAGCGACCGCGCTTGGCGCGAGAATGTGCCAAGGAACATTCTTTTTCACGGGAGGACGGAGCGATGGATTCCGAGAATGCGAATAAGAGTAAGAAGAAAAAGACTTCAAACATAATACAGATCTGCATCGGCGTGCTGGCGGTTGTGCTGGCGGCACTGATTATCGTGATGATGGGAATTGTCTCCAGTATTCAGGGAACGGCGCGTGTGGTCAATTATGCGGGACTGGTGCGCGGAAAGACACAGCGTATCATTAAATTGGAAATTTCCGGTCAGCCGGAGGATGGTATGATTCAGGATATTGAGGCCTTCGTCGACGGTCTGCGAAATGGCAATGGCGAACTGGGGCTGGTGCGCCTTGATGACGGGGCGTTTCAGAGTAAGATGCAGGAGTTGGAGGAGTACTTTGCCGCGCTTCACTATGAAATCCTGCGTGTCCGGGAAGTCGGCTATGAGAATACAGAGATCATTGATAAGAGCGAGCGGTTCTTTGAAATCTGTGATGAGGCGACGGGACTGGCGGAGGCGTATTCCCAGCGGAAGGCATCCTCGCTGACGGTAATTGAAAAATATATCACGATTGATATTATTGTTCTGATGCTTCTGATTGGATATGAATTTATCAAGGCGGTGCGCTTTGCGGCGATGAACCGTGCGCTGCAGAAAAAGGTGTATTTGGACAAGGCGACCGGACTTCCCAATAAGAATAAATGCGAAGAATTGCTGGATGATCCGGAACCGGCGGCAGAGAATGTGGGAGTATGCAGTTTTGACCTGAATAATCTCCGCCGAATCAACAACAGCATGGGGCATGAGGCGGGGGATGCCTACATCAGGCGGTTCGCCGTCTGTCTGCGCGCGTCCATGCCTGCGGAACAGTTCGTAGGGCGGGACGGCGGCGATGAATTTATTGCCGTTACGCATGGTCTGGATGAGGATGCTATGCGGGAATGCCTCGCCCATGTGCGGGAGGCGATGACAGAGGAGTCAAAGGGATATCCGGATACGCCGCTCAGCTATGCAGTCGGGTATGCACTTGCCAGTGATTTTCCGGGCAGTACGATGCGGGAGCTTTTCAATTTTGCCGATAAAAATATGTATATCAACAAAAACCATGTAAAGCGCGAGGAAGCGGCAGCGGAAAAACGGCTGGATTTCCACCTGCTCAAGCTTTTAAACCGGTTCGGGAGAAACTTTTCGGATTGTCTCTACTGCGACGCGCACATGGATACCTACCGGGCACTCCGTGCCAGTGCTGATTTCTTTCTGGCGTCAGACGGAAGCTATTCCGGTGCGGCGGAGCAGATAGCAGCGGAACGGGTGGCTCGTGCTGACCGCGCCAACATCCGCCAGAGCCTGCAGGTTTCAGAGCTTTCCGGGAAGCTGCAGGCGGAGGGAGATCTACTCGAATTGCAGTATGACACCAACGGTCAGGGACTCTACAGCCGCCTGACGCTGATCCCGGTAGATTGGGATGAGGAAGGAAAGCTGCATCATTTCCTGCTGGCATTTGAGACGATCCGGAAAAGTTCAGAAGGGCGGGCAGATGCGAAGGAACAGCTGACGCTCTATTATGAACAGCTCAAACAGTCGATTCTGGAAAATGACAGCTATGTGGATGCACTCCTGGATCTGTCGGATATGATATATACAGTTAATTTGACAAAGGATATTCTGGAGAAGAGTGTTGTCTTGAATGGAAAAGACGAGGAATGCCGGGAGCTATTTATGGACTATCCGCTGCCGTGTTCTTACCGTGATTATTGCAGTGAATATATGAAGATGGTCACCCAGGAGACCTTGGGAAGCTATCGTCTGGCAGATGATCCGGCTAAGCTGTTGAAGCGGTTTGAGGCAGGGGAGAAACATATTTCCGTGGAATACTGTATCCAGGAGGAAGATGGCACGATCTGCTGGGTACAGAAAACAGTTCTGATGACGCAGACGATCGTGTTTGATACGGAGCTTTCTTGTGAGATGCCGGTGGTTCATGCGATCATTCTTCTGCAGGATACGTCGCAGATGCACGCGCGGGATGAACAGGAGCACGCGCGCCTGCAGGCGGCATTTGATGAAATGCGGACGGCAAACCGGGCGAAAACAGATTTCTTAAGCCGCATGAGTCACGATATCCGGACACCGCTCAATGGCATTATTGGGCTTTTGAAAATCGATGAGGCACATTTTGATGATAAGGAGATGCTGATGGAAAATCACCGGAAAATGCAGGTGGCGGCGGGGCATCTGCTGTCCCTCATCAATGATGTGCTGCAGATGAGCAAGCTGGAAGAAGGAAAGATCATTCTGGCACATGATTATATTTCATTGGCAGAGATGACGCACGATATCGTGAGCATCATCATCGAACGCGCGGTAGATGCGGGCATTCAATGGGAGTATGATAAAAGAAAAGCGGAGATTCCGTATCCGTATATTTATGGCAGCCAGCTCCATCTGCGCCAGATTTTCCTGAATATTTATGGAAACTGCATCAAATACAATCGTCCGGGCGGAAAAATCAGTACCAGGGTGGAGGCGCAGGATGTACGGGACGGCTGGTGCGTCTATAGGTGGACGATCTCGGACACGGGAGTTGGCATGAGCCAGGAATTTCTGGATCACATCTTTGACCCGTTTGCACAGGAGAAAAATGATGCGCGTAGTGTTTACCAGGGAACTGGGCTTGGCATGACGATCGTCAAAGGGCTGATTGAACAGATGCACGGAAACATCGAGGTGACGAGTGAGGTCGGCATTGGATCGACGTTTGTGGTGGAAATTCCATTTGAGATTGCACCGCCGCCGGAGGAGTTCCCGGTTAAGGAAGCAGCGCCGTCAGGAGATATTCACGGTTTGAAGCTGCTTTTGGCGGAGGATAATGAGTTGAATGCAGACATCGCGGAAACACTTCTGACCGATGCGGGTGCCCATGTTACGATTGTGAAGAACGGGAAGAAGGCGGTAGACTGCTTTGAGGCGGCACCTCCGGGGACGTTCGATGCGATTCTCATGGATGTGATGATGCCAGTGATGGATGGTCTGGCTGCGACACGCGCGATCCGGGCAATTCCGCGGGCGGATGCAAGGCAGATTCCGATTCTTGCCATGACGGCAAATGCCTTTGAAGAGGATGCCAGGCAGTGCCTGGCAGCTGGGATGAATGTGCATCTGGCAAAACCACTGCAGATGGATAAGGTGCTGGCGGCGCTCATGGAGTGCTGCGGCAAAAAGAGGGATCTATAAAGTTTGGAAAGGGCGAAAAGGAACGCAGGCGGTACAGGTATGAAAGCAATCTCTATTTACACGATTACCCGAAATCAGAATACGGAATACCTTCAAAAGCTGGAACGACAGCTTTCGGGGCGGGATGTGTTTCTGAAAATACGGGAATGGGAGCTGGACAGCATGAAAGCGCTTGTTTCGGAGTTGGAGAGACATATGCAGGCGGTGTGCGCACTGCGTTTTTTCTATTCGTTTCAGATTCCGAGACTGGGGAAAGAGTTTGATCTGCTTCAGATCAAGGAAGAACAAATTTTAAACCTTGAATTAAAGAGCGGACAGGTGTCGGATGAGGCGATCCGCAAGCAGCTCATACAAAACCGGTATTATCTGGCGGCGCTGGGAAAGCCGATTCGTTCGTACACTTATATTAGCAGCCAGAACCGCCTGGTGCGTCTGACGAATCATGACCGCATTGTGGAGGCGGACTGGGAACAGCTCTGCCGGGATTTGCAACAGGAGAGTGCTGATTATCCAGGCGATATCGAAGACTTGTTTCAGGCGGAGCTGTACCTGATTTCGCCGCTCACAGAGCCGGGACGGTTCTTAAAGAAAGAATATTTCCTGACATACCAGCAGAGGGATATTGAACGCCAGATTTTAAAGAAAATCCGGGCAGACCGGACGGGATATTTCTGGTTTACCGGGCTTCCGGGGACGGGAAAAACGCTGCTTTTATATGATATTGCGATGAAACTCTCCGGGCGGCAGCGGGTGTGCATGATCCACTGCGGTGAAGCGGGAAAAGAGTGGAAGGTGCTGCATGAGCGTCTGCGGCGGGTGGAGTACCTGGCGGAGGATAGTGTTCAAACGGGAGCGGAAATCAGGTTTGAAGCATACAGCGCGATCTTAGTAGATGAGGCACACCTTCTGTCGCCCAATACATTGGAAATTTTGCTGGAGATCGGAAAAACGCGTCCGGTTATTTTTTCCAGTAACTGTGAGGATATGATTTCGCCGGAAGAATTGGATCTGGGTGCAATAAAGCTCTTGGGGGAGCAGCCGGGAATCCAGACATTCCACCTGACGAATCGGATCCGTGCGAATGCAGAACTTTCCTATTTTATACAAAATATGATGCACCTGCCGCACGGACGCGGAATGCGGCACTATCCCCATGTCGCGGTGGTTTATGCCAACGATGAGTCAGAAGCAGCTAATTTGCTGAATGATTACATCCGTCAGGGATATGAGTGCCAGGAATCCGATTGGCAGGAAAAACTGGAAAAGCAATCCGATTCTGTCGTAGAAATACAATCTCGCCATACGCGAGAAGTCGATCGCATGGTGCATCGGCTGGATGGGCGATATTATTATGATGAAATGGGATATCTGCGCTCGACAGAGCGCGATGTGAGACATCTTTTTTATCAGCTCAGCGAGGCAAAAGAAGAACTGGCGCTGGTGGTGATGGGAAATGAGAAGCTGTATGGAACGCTGCTGAACTTGTTTTAAGGTGTTTTGAAGGAAAGGTTTTATATAAAATGTTGGAATGTGCTCAAAAAGCATATTTCCAACATTTGTTGTCGTTCATTATGCTAAGGACAAGAAAAAAGCCTCAGGCAGACACCTGAGGCCAGTTAAACTCGATTTAGGCTCTTTCAACTAAACCGGATCTTAAGCAAGAAGTACATACATACATCTTCTGAGCTCCGCCATTAGTTTTAACCTTAACAGACTTAACGTTAGCTTTCCACATTTTGTTAGATCTTCTATGTGAATGACTCACTGCATTACCAAAATGAGCAGCTTTCTCGCAGATTGCACACTTAGCCATCGTAGCACCTCCTTAACCGATCATTGGACTTCCTATTAAAATCCATAACAAAGGTATAATAGCAGAAAATAGGAAAATATGCAAGTGAAAAACCAAAAAAAATAAAAAAAGTTTTCGACAGATGTCTATTTTCTATTTCCTTTTTAACGTGGGTGGTGTATAATATACGCGTAAGCCATGAGTCATGCGGATAAAAAAGGCTGAAAAACGGTGTTGTGCTTGCACATAAGCCGTATTTCAGACATTTTTATCCATAGGGCGAAGCCCGTGAGCGAGATGGAGCGAAGCGGAATCGAGCTGCATGACGGGGTAGAGAGACGCATATATTTCATCCCACGCGCCGACACAGGAGCCGTTCAGGCTCCGCATGTCCAGCCCGAAAAAATCATGGCATAAAATTCGAATCAAACAAAAACAAGTAAAGAAACGGAGGCTGTCAATATGAAAGGACGCATCGACAATAAAATGGGTTCGATCCAGATCGATCCGGAAGTAATTGCAATGTACGCCGGAACGACAGCAGTAGAATGCTTCGGTATCGTTGGCATGGCGGCTGTCAGTATGAAAGATGGTCTGGTAAGACTGCTTAAAAAAGAAAGCCTGACACACGGTATCAACGTAGCCATCAAGGACAATGCACTCAGCATCGATTTCCACGTAATCGTGGCATACGGGGTCAGCATCTCTACCGTTGCGGACAACCTGATCGAGAGTGTAAAATATAAAGTAGAAGAGTTTACTGGCATGAAGGTTGAGAAAATCAGCATTTATGTTGAAGGCGTAAGAGTGATAGATTAAGGAGGAACAAACCCTGTGGGCATGAATTATATAGATGCCGGGATGTTAAAGAATGCATTTCTGGCTGGAGCAAAAGGCCTGGAGGCCAACAAGGAATGGATCAATGAGCTGAACGTATTTCCTGTTCCAGATGGAGATACCGGTACGAACATGACGATGACGATTCTGTCAGCCGCCAGAGAAGTGGCAGCCGTTGAAAATCCGACGATGGAGGCGCTGGCGAGAGCGATTTCCTCCGGTTCCCTGCGCGGCGCACGAGGCAATTCCGGCGTTATCCTTTCACAGCTCTTCCGCGGATTTACGAAAGAGATTAAGACGGTAGATGTCATTACGACGAGTGTTCTCTCAGACGCATTTAATCGTGCGACGGAGACCGCTTATAAGGCAGTTATGAAGCCGAAGGAAGGTACGATTCTGACTGTTGCCAAGGGAATGGCGGATAAAGCGGCAGAACTGGCACCGCAGACCGAGGACGTACTTGAATTTTCAGAGAAAGTATTGGAGCACGGCGAGTATGTTTTAAGCCAGACACCGGAGATGCTTCCGGTTCTGAAAGAGGCAGGCGTAGTGGATTCTGGCGGACAGGGTCTGATTCAGGTTATCAAAGGCTGTATTGAGGGCTTAAAAGGAAAAGTCGTGGATATCGACGCGGCAGTTACTCCGTCTGTATCGGGAAATAGAGCGGCAAAAACAGCAACAGGCGCCGGAAGCACGCAGGCAGCGGATATCCGTTTTGGTTATTGTACGGAATTTATTATCAATGCAGAAAAACCGGCGGATGAGACGACAGAGCAGGAACTGAAAGATTATCTGAGCACGATCGGCGACTCCCTGGTAGTTGTGGCAGATGATGATATTGTCAAGATTCACGTTCATACAAACGATCCAGGTCTGGCGATTCAGAAAGCACTGACCTACGGTTCCCTGTCCCGCATCAAGATTGACAATATGCGCGAGGAACATCAGGAGAAACTGATCAAAGATTCCGAACGTCTGGCGGCACAGCAGAAGGCAGAAGAGGAAGCCAAAGAGAAGAAGGAAGAACCACGCAAGAAATATGGATTTATCGCCGTATCGGTCGGAGAAGGTCTTTCTGAGATTTTCAAGGGCATCGGCGCTGACTATATCATCGAAGGCGGACAAACGATGAATCCGAGTACGGAGGATATGCTGGAAGCAATCGAAAAAGTCCATGCCGAGACAGTTTACATTCTGCCGAACAATAAAAATATTATTCTGGCGGCAGAGCAGGCAAAAAGCTTGTCAGAAGATACCAAGGTATATGTAGTTCCGTCCAAGACGGTTCCGCAGGGTATCACGGCGCTGATTAATTTTGCTCCGGATCTGACGGCGGAAGAAAATATGGAACAGATGACCGAGGAGATGAGTCACGTTAAGACCGGTCAGATTACCTACGCAGTCCGCAATACATCGATCGATGGTATGGAGATCGCAGAGGGCGATATCATGGGGATCGGCGACAGCGGCATGCTGGCAGTTGGCAAGAATATCGAGGAGACCGCAATGGAGTCACTTCGTAAGATGGTAGATGATGAGTCTGAGCTTGTGACGATCTATTATGGTGAGGATGTCACGGAAGAGGACGCAGAGGCATTCTGCGAGAAAGCCCGCAAAGAATTTACATCCTGCGAATTTGAATGCCAGAATGGCGGGCAGCCGATTTACTATTATATGATTTCGGTAGAGTAGATTTAGGTCGTTTAAAGTGATTGAAATGCGTTAAATGAATCTGCACTATTGGCTGAGAAAATGCAGATAACGAGAAAATGAATTTTCTATGTGATGGCGCAGATAAAACATTTGACGTATAAAACAAAATAATTCATAAGTATGAAATGAGGCAGGTCAGGGGAGAGATCCCTGCGTCCTGCCTCTCTTTCATTCCAATGTATTCCCGGATTTTTTGTCCGGTAACTGTCCGCGTGGCTGATTTTCCGGAGAATATTCTGAAAAGCAGGAGGAGATAAATGGAACAGCAGAATATAACCGCTGTTAAGGGTATCGGTGAAAAGACGGCAAAGTTATTTCAAAAAATAGGCGTGGAAACGGTGGAAGAACTGCTCCATTATTACCCGCGTGCTTATGACGAGTTTAAGGAACCGCAGCCGATCGCGGAACTGAAGGAAGATACGATCGCGGCAGTCGGCGGAATCCTGGCAAAAACGGCGGATGTGGTGCGGTATGGAGCGCGCCTGCAGGTTACGACGGCTGGATTGCGGGACAGCGGAGGCACACTGGCGCTGGCATGGTACAATATGCCCTATCTGCGCGGGACGCTCAAGGCGGGAGAACGCTTTATTTTCCGTGGCCGTGTGGTAAAAAAACGGGGAAGACTTACGATGGAGCAGCCGGAGATCTACCGCCCGGAACAGTATGCGAAAGTCGTGTCGTCTATGCAGCCGGTTTACGGACAGACGAAGGGACTTGGCAATAAGACGATCGCAAAGGCAGTCACGGAAGCCCTCACGATGCGCCAGATGGAACGGGAATATCTGCCGGCTGGTCTGCGGGAAAAGTACGGATTGGCGGAAATCAACTATGCGCTGGAGCACATCCATTTTCCGGCAAACCGGGAAGAACTGATGTTTTCCCGGAAACGTCTTGTGTTTGATGAATTTTTCATGTTCCTGATGTCAGTGCGCCTACTCAAAGACAAAAAAGAAGATAAAAAGAGCGCATATCCATTTACGTTTTCTGGGGAAATGGCGTCGGTGGAAGAGCGCCTCCCATATGCTCTGACCGGGGCACAGAAAAAGGTAATCCGGGAGGTGTACGCCGATTTGTCCGGCGGGCATATCATGACCCGATTGATTCAGGGCGACGTTGGTTCGGGTAAGACGATTGTGGCGATTCTGGCGTTGCTGCAGGCGGCGGCAAATGGATATCAGGGGGCGCTGATGGTGCCGACGGAGGTACTGGCGCGCCAGCATTACGAGTCGATGACCGAATTGTTTGCGTCGCTGGGAATCACATATCGTCCGGTGCTTCTGACCGGTTCGATGACAGCGAAGGAAAAACGGCTTGCCAGAGAGTCGATTGAAAATCATGAGGCAGATATCGTGATTGGAACCCACGCGCTGATTCAGGAAAAAGTGGTGTACGACAATCTGGCATTGGTAATCACGGATGAACAGCACCGTTTTGGAGTGGCACAGCGGGAAATGCTGAGCAAAAAAGGCGGCGAGCCGCATGTGCTTGTCATGAGTGCGACGCCGATCCCGCGGACGCTGGCGATTATTTTATATGGGGATCTTGATATTTCCATCATCGATGAACTTCCGGCAAACCGGCAGCCGATCAAGAACTGTGTCGTGAACCGTGAATTTCGCCCGAATGCCTACCGTTTCATCGAAAATGAAGTCCGTGCCGGCCGTCAGGCATACGTCATCTGCCCGATGGTCGAGCCGAGCGAGATGCTGGAGGCAGAGAACGTCATCGATTATACCGAAGAGCTGCGCCGCGCCCTGTCCCCGTCGATTCGGGTGGAATATCTGCACGGAAAGATGAAGGGAAAAGAAAAAAATGCGATCATGGAAGCATTTGCGGCAAATGAGATTCATGTACTGGTATCCACCACGGTCATCGAGGTCGGAATCAATGTCCCGAATGCCACCGTTATGATGATCGAAAATGCCGAGCGTTTCGGTCTGGCGCAGCTCCATCAGCTCCGCGGGCGCGTCGGTCGAGGAAAAGATCAGTCCTACTGCATCATGGTCAACGCCTCCGGCGAAGAAGACGCCGGAAAGCGGCTGGATATTCTCAATAAGTCAAATGACGGCTTCTACATCGCCTCCGAAGACTTAAAACTGCGCGGTCCCGGCGACCTCTTCGGCGTCCGCCAGAGCGGCGATCTCGAATTCCATTTAGCAGATATATTTGCAGATGCAGATATATTGAAGGCAGTTTCGGATGAAGTGAAGAAATTAATGGATAAAGATCCGCTGTTGGAGGCGGAGGAGAATCAGGAACTGAAACGGAAGATGAATGGGTATTTAGAGAGAGGATGGGAGAAGGTGAATTTGTGATGGCTGGGGGTCGCGGAAATCAGGCATCTATGGTATTATATAAAACAAGAGAATAGTTTGCATGAGCTATTATAATAGATGGCGAAGAAATATAGGATTGTGCACTAAGGATGATCCATGGGGGAATGTTTATAGTGGAAACAGAGTATCTATTTGTAAATTTAAAATGGAATCAAATCTCTGCAACGGAAGATATAAAATATAGAGAGCCGATCCAGATAGGCATTGTGGCAGCAGATGAGGATTTACAAAAAGAAAAGATTTTTTCCAAGGCAATTCGATTAAGCGATCCGACTCATATAAATAAGGGCATGCTTAAGCTATATCGTACAACGTTGGAAAATATAATGAATGCAAATACGAAAGAAGATATATTTGGGCGAGTTGTACGCACATTTCCTACATATAAGTATATTGTTACATGGAACAGAGAAATATACAGTTTGTTTAAATATACGATGAAACAGTGCGGCTTTTCTATGAGGCGCCATACAGTGATTATTTTGCAGGATATATTAAGCATTGTTGCCAGCGATGGAAAAAGAAGGATTGGTTTTAGCCAGGCATTGGAGTATGCAGATATAGAATATGAGCCAAATTATTTAAATTATTCAAAACATGATGCCAATTATCTGTATCAGCTTTTTAAAGAAACCTATCAACAATATTCTTCCATGACATCGGATGATTATCGAATTACCAACGTTAAGACCAAAAGAATGCATGCAAGTGAGTGCCATTATGCCCGGAAGATGAAAATCGATCATGCGACAATCAGACCGCAGAGCGCAATATTTATAGGGTTTAAAATGTGTCAGGCATGCGCATCGAAACTGACATGGAATCAGTTGAAATGGGATGAAAAGGTAATACTCTCAAAGGAAGAAAAAGAAATAGCGTATTTGCGTCAACTTCCATTGACGGAAGAAAAGATGGAAAAAATATGTAAACAATTTGGCGTTACATATAATATCAGTAATGATGTCGTGTTTATAAAAACGGAATTCTCCAGCTGGATTGTATACCTGCGGGACGGAAAGGTTCATAAACTTTATCATGAAAATTATAGGCAAAGTGCATCAGATTTTTTTAAAATGCAGAAGAAAAAGCTTACGGAAGGATACCATCAGCAAAAACTGCTATCCGATCATTTCTATGATGTAGTTCAGTATATTAAGTACCATGATAAGGGAACGGTAAAGAGGATGGCGAAGAAGAGTCGGATAGAGCGGTTGTTTGAGAAGATTGAGAGGGAGAAAAGAGAAAATACGTAGAATAGGATTATTTGTTATAATTATATAAAACAATCTATTTTCACCATGGGAGGTGAACCTATGACTCATTGGAAAAGTGGAATAGAGATCGGGTCTTCCTACAAGGGGAAAAGAGTGGAAAAGTGATTCAAGTGACTGGAATTATTAATAATTAAGTCGATGACTATGATGATAGAGTGGTGAATATTTGGATGGAAGAGAGTTGAAATTTGTTTTTATGAACAAAAATAAAAGATGGTAAAATCAAAAGCACATACAATAGGTGTTTAATATATAATATAAACTTAAATTGGCGTCATTTGACTTGTGTTTGAAAGGGTTTGTTATTTATGTAAATGAATTGTATAATAATTTTGAAAAATATATTATATTTTTAATTGTCGGGTGTAGGCATTATAAAGATTACAGATATGAAAATAACTAGTTCAAGAGAGAAGAAAAATGATTAAGTACATATGTAAAAAATGTAATATCAATACGGAGACATCAACCTGTCCCGTTTGTGGCGACCGGGCGGAGTTGGAAAGTTCCACTATTTATTGGTGTGATGACTGCAACATTCCATTATATGATGAAATTTGCCCTATCTGTGGGAAAAAAGCTCATAGAATCGGTTCGGATTTAAGACCGGTATTTCCTGAAGAACGCCTACTACTGGAAGTGATGCTGGGGGAACCTTTTAAGTATAAAAATGCTGCGGTATGGAATACTGCCGGTAACTTTTATTACGCTGATGGAAAAAAGATTCCATTTTCCGTAAAACAGACAAAGCTGTTGGACGCCAAAAAAATCAGAGAGCAACTGGAAGAACTTTTGCCTCAAAATTCATACGATTTTTTCAATGAGTATATCCATAAATTTCTTGTGGCGAACCGCCAGAGGTACGATTATATCTCCAACGAAGCTATGGAGTATATCAGAACCATGGCAGAAGGCGTAAGTCTGACGGAAATGTTTGTATCTTTCAGTGGTGGAAAAGATAGCACGGTTGTTTCAGATCTTGTCCTAAGAGCATTAGGGACTCAGCAGGTGTTACATCTGTATGGTGATACAACCTTGGAATTCCCAGAATCTGCCAAATATGTGAAAAGGTTTAAGGCAGGGCATCCGAAAACTCTGGTAATTACAGCCAAAAACAAAGACAAGAACTTTGAAGAACTTTGCGAGCAGTTAGGAGCGCCGTCACGAGTTATGCGCTGGTGCTGTACGATTTTTAAGACTGGAGCGATTCAAAGAAAGATTCAGACGTTATTTAAGAATCAGAAAAGGATCCTTACTTTTTATGGTATCCGCAGAAGTGAATCGAATTCCAGAAATAAATATGACAGGGAATCTGACAGCCCAAAGATTGCGGTACAGAGAACGGTGTCACCGATTATTGATTGGATGGACTTTGATATCTGGTTATACCTGCTGACGACCGGAACTGATTTTAATGATGCCTACCGTTTGGGATATACGAGAGTAGGATGCTGGTGTTGCCCGAACAACAGTGCATGGTCAGGATTTTTATCAGAAGTATATATGCCGGAACAGTATGAAAGATGGCATAATTTCCTTATCGATTTTGCAAAACGGATTGGGAAACCGGATCCGGAAGTTTACGTTGATGATGGATGGTGGAAAGCCAGACAGGGAGGAAACGGACTGGATTACGCGCAAACTTCCGTTCTGACTTTTGAACCGTGCGCATTGCAGGAAAATACACTGAATTTCGAACTTCAGAGACCGATCAGTGAAGAACTATATGAGCTGTTCAAACCGTTCGGATACATCAATAAGTCACTTGGAAATGAGAGGCTTGGTGAAGTGTATGTTGTGGGGAAGGATGGTACCTTGCAGCTGAAACTGCAGGGAAAAATCGGCCAGACGACATTGAAGGTCAGTGTTCTAAACAAAAATGCGGCCCACAGCAACGGTTTAAAATCTGTGGAAGACAAAATAAAGAACCAGATCACGAAGTATCAGATGTGCATGGGCTGCCTTGGCTGTGAAAGTGCCTGCCGCTTTGGTGCAA
>OGZD01000278.1_pt1 | contig 60301 bp, 57 predicted proteins | sample 1576701 | NCBI WGS metagenome assembly OGZD01 (sample SAMEA3541487, study PRJEB24748) | human gut metagenome | biome: human gut; feature: human-associated habitat; material: faeces | place: China | collected 2012
CATCACTTGAAGGTGGTTTGGAACTGTTTTTGGAGTTCTTATTAAGCTGTTCCTTCAGTTCCTGTATGGTCTGATTTAACTCAGCAATAGTTTCTGTGAGCATTTCATTCTGCTTGAGTAATGAAGCGTTCTGTTCAAGCAATTGCTGAACCATTTCAAGTGTAATATTTACTGGCATTCAGACCACCTTCTTCCGTTAAATTTGATACTTTTATTTTAACGGAAAATGGTCCAAAAAGCGAATCGTGTCGCTTTGATATACTGTCAAAATGACGGTGGATAAACAGTAAAAAACAAGGGATCATTGCCGATAGCACCTGGATAAAATCCACAATTACTTTGTTATCTGGATACAACTGAGGAATTATGTTTCAGTTATCCACAAACTAAAAACACTTGGCAGTCATACTAGAAAGTTATCCACTTTTTACACTAAAGCAATGGCGAAACAGAAATTTTATTTTCTCTGTTTTGCCCAAAAATCAATGTACCCTTAACAGGGTACTGAATAGTTACGATTTTATGAAGAATCTACAACAAAAAATTATCCAGTGTTTTTAAAAGTATGTGATATAACAAATGAAAAAATAGTGCAAGAAATTCTTTTGAGAGCAATACCTTTTGCGCAATCTTCCTTTGATTTTTTGATTGTCTTATTTGGTGATAGTGAGAATTATGTGCTACCTATGGCAATGAAAATTTCAAAATAAGTTCTTGAATCAACACGAGAAATATGTAACTCGGAAGAACAAAATATAATATCTTCATATGTGATACCATATCCGGTGGAAGTTACATCAGAAATAATGAATTGTTTTGACTGTAATATGAAGTTACGACAAAATACTAATTCATATATGCGTTATGTCGGTGATGTGGGAGAAGAATTATGGATATATTCTAAAATTCGAGAGTTACTTTCTAGTGAAGAAGATAAGACATATTGTGATAGCGAATTGGAGAAAGTGAGAAATAAAATAAGCACTATGCAAAAGCAAATTCAAGATAATTTCAATTCAGAAATTGCTGAACGAATGAAGGAGCTTTGCTTAACTGTATATGGTGGCGAAAATTTTGATGATAAACATTTAAATGAATTTATACAAAGAGTTCAAGTCTTGTGTAGTCAGTAGAAAATTAAAGCGCAAAATGGCTGAACACGAAAGAATTAATAATTAACTAAGGAAAATGGAGATGGAAAAGATGATAAAGCAAACAGAGAGCCACACATATAAACGTGATATGTTGACAATCGAAGAGCAGCTGCATTATTATGAGCAGCATCCAAGTAGAAATGAAAGGAATGCTGTATTGTGGCATGCATGGCAGCAGAATAAACGTTGGCTTTCACAACTGCTGGAACTTACAGTTGCATCTTTTCCAGCTTATAGCAGACACAATGCGTCCCATGCAAAAGCGGTTCTTTATAATATTGAGCGAATTTTAGGAGAAGATCGTATAAAAAAGCTTGGTCAGGCTGATTGTTTCTGCATTCTTCATACAGTGTATGTGCATGACATTGGAATGGTAATCTTATCAAATGACAGGGAGAAGATGGTTACCAGTGATGAGTTTTCAGAAATGTTAGATAACCTTTCAGTTGGTGTAGATCGTGACCTGAAAAAGGCAGCTGTGAATCTCATGAGACGCTGTTACCATGAGGAAAAGCAGGAGGAATTGATTGACCGCGATAGTGAGGAATATTTGGAAAATAAGAAACGTCTTTACAGAGATAAATTTGATACATATTATTCAATCATTCAGCTAATGTCAGAATTTCAAAGGGGACACCATGGTGAAAATTCTTCATCAAAGATAATAGACTGGATTTCCGATCAGGATAAATTACGATCCGAATTTGCTATGTCAGGAATACCAATGCGTATCTTTTTGCGAATTGCAGAATGTGCAAGTCTTCATACAGAATGGGATTTTCAGAGAATATTGGATCTTCCATTTGATGATGATGGCTATGGAAGAGACATGTTACATCCTCGATTTATTGCTGTTTTATTACAGCTGGGAGATGCGCTGGATATTGATAATGACAGATTTCATCCATTTGCACAGGCCTTCCTAGGAAAGCTTCCATTACAGTCGCAGGCGCATTATGACAAACATATGTCAATTCGAACCTTAAAAATCACACCAGAAGAAATCAGAATAGAGGCAGATTGCAGTTCTAGGGAAGCACTTCGTCTTGTAAGAAAAGAATGTGATGGGTTAGAACGATTATTACAATTGGCAAGTTATCATTGGTCTAATATTGCACCTCACAAGATAGGTGGTGCCCTTCCGACATTAAAAACTCCGAAATTGCTTCTTCAAGGAACAGAGATACCGCAGGACCTTGCAATGATGAAATTTCAGATTTCTCAGAGTAAAGCATTTTCGTTATTGCAAGGTGAGAATATTTATTCAGGTCGATTTCCTTTTGCGAGAGAACTTTTACAGAATGCATTGGATTCGACAAAAATACAATGTTGGGATGATTATATAGGAAGTTCGAAGTTCAGATATACGCAAGAAAAAGAAAAGTCTATTTTGAATGTAGCAAAGATTGTAAATCCGATTGAATATCCAATTGAGATTGAGATTCAGGCAGGCAAGAGAAATGAGCAGGGAATTTGGCAGGAAGTAGAATTTGAAAAAATTCCAAGTTCCGATGGAGAAGAGGAAGAATATGGAATCTTATTCTCTATTCGAGATTATGGAACAGGAATCAGTACACAGACACTGCGTGATATAGCAAATGTAGGAACCAGTTACAAGAAGAGAAAGAAGAAGCTAAGAGATTTACCAGAATGGTTAAGACCAACAGGGGAATTTGGGATAGGATTACAATCTGTATTTTTGATTACAGATAGCTTTTATTGCGATACATACACAAGAAGTGGGGAGCGTTATCGAATTGAGTTTGGAACAGGAGCAAGTGGAGAGCAGGGCTACATTAATGTAGAACCGATTAATCAAGAAGAAGATCCGATGCCTTTTGGAACAAAATTTTCAGTTTTTGTTAGTCACAAAAGGAAATGCATAAAGGATGAATTTTTAGAAGCCTGGCATGGATTCGACCCATTTGATGTAAACTATAATCGTGATGTGATAAGACGTGAGATTGTGGAATTAACATCACAGATTGTTTTGGATATCGACCAGCAGCTTGGGGAAATGCTTTTTCCTGTATATGTTCATGTTAATTTCCCTTTTAAAGAGTCTTATGAGAAAAGGTTGCAGAGCAAATTACATAAAATAACGTTTGATACGACAGAAAAGTCAAATAAGTATAACGAAGAGATTATGAAACAAAAAGTAAGTTGGATTTACAGATTAAAAGACTTAAGAAAAGATTCATTTCAATGTTATGAAATGAAGGATGGTCTTTGTGGATTTGATTTTGAAAATATGAAGTTGTATCTGTGGATTGAGAGTATATCTACATATGCTAGGTTAGGTGTCGATCGTCTTTTGGACGAAACTGCTGAGAAACTAATTGTATGTCAGATCTTTTTCAAGGGTGTGAAGGCAACTGAGATGGAGTTGAAGGGAGATTCTGCGCTTCTTGAAATGATTGATATAAAAGGTGGAAAGATGCCTAATAATTACCTTCAGCTCAATAGAAACGCATTCACTGCTTCAGGTGTGGAACACATCACAGGAATTCTTGTCCCGAGAATACTTCAAGGTGCTCAAGAAGCTTTTGCGACTGTTGCCAGAAAAAGAGAGAGTAACGGAAATAGTGATGAAGAACATCAATTTTCAAATCTGGTGAGTAAATATTTTAAACAGGAAATAATAAATGATTTAAATACTCCAAGGCAGAATACGAGATGGCATAATCAATTGTTAGGAGTTAGTCTTTTTTATCATTTTTATATGATGCATCTTCCAGCAAAAACAGAGTACTATCTGTCACAGGCAAAAACAGAAGAAAGTGAAGAGTGGACAAAGGCGATAAAGAATGTAAATCAGATCTTCAAGAATTATGAGGCGCAAATCTTGAAGCAGCAAAAGCAGTTTACGGGCATGTCACTTCGTATTTCTGCAATAGAAATGAGCAGAGACAATACAAATACGCACATTATTCATAAAAGAGAAACTAGAAGAATTAGTGTGGCTGACTTTTTTGATCGAGATAATCAGTTTCTGATTATTTCCAGGCGTAGAGAAAAAGGTAGTCAATGGAAGAATTATCTGGTATTATTAAATGGTTCTAGAGGAAATCAGCTAATAGATAGAATTTGCAGGAGCATTTATAATGAAAAAATATTTAACAGAAATACAGAATTGATTGAGGAAAGTGCGCAGTATCTGATTAATAATACGGAATCAATTGTAGATGAATTTACTGGAATGAAACAGAGTAGGTTCCTTCAAAAGATGATGAAATATATTCCTATTGTCGGACATTTTTCCGATAAAGAAGGAACTACATGTGTAAATGTTCTGAGTGGAAAATCACTTGAATATATATATTATGATATCAACTCAAAATATTTACAAATACAGAAGATGGTTAAGAGACACAGTATTACTAACGCAGAAAGATTTTCAGTGTTTCCGTATTATGGATTTGCGATGCTAGGTATAGAGAATACAATTTCTGATATTTGTGGAATTCAGGAAAGCTATATCTTTGATAGTGGGAAAAGATTGATTTTTCCAGCATCAGGAACTGCATTAGAAGAATTATTTCATAATTACAGTCAAATAGATATAGATGAAAAACTGCTGAAAAAAAAGAAACTGATAGATATAGGATTAAACTTTGACATAAAGAAGATGGATGATCTTTATTTGTATTCTGGTAGTATGATTGATTTGAAGAATGAAAGTTCTGAAGAAGAAAAAATTATTCCGTTAAATATAAACGAAGCAATAGATATAAAATATATGGAATTCATAAGGTCAACGAAGCGTCCTCTTAACAGAGATAAATTTATTGAAAATATACAACGTGGATTGAAAGCAATTGTTTTACACAATCGAAAAAAGGTCGAGAGGACAGAACCGCTAAGTATTCCATCTGTTGAGAATTTAAGGCTTGAAGTTCAACGGTTACGAGATACTATACTTCAGAATTGTGAATATGTGATTAATGGTGGGAATTATATAAAAGAGAAAACGATGATTGAGGGTACGATTAACACCTTGATTCAGAATATGATTCGATATGATATTGCGTATGAGAAAGAAATCCAAAGACAAATCAGTGTTCAGGTAAGTTCCTGCGTCGAAGAGATAAAAGAAAAGTATTGGGATGATTCACAGGAAAAGAAAAAAGTAATTGATATAACGGCTTCATATGTGAAAAGAGATGAAGAGATTATTGAAGAAATATATGAAAGACTGTGGAAAGATATTGAACATGTTATGATTTCCATTCGTAAACAGCAAATAAATTTGAATGAATATGATGAGGAGCAATATGAATGATGGAAGAAAATGTGATTGAAAAATCAAATGATGAATTGAGTAGTGACATTTCTCCAACAGTTGATACGAAAATAATAAGAGATAAATTGAAAAGTGAAAAGTTAAAGGAAGCAGGAATAGATGAAGCTAAAGGTCTTCTAAATTTAGCGAAAATAATGCAAGATTTTTTGGAGAAAATATATCGATTGAATAAAAAAGAACTAGAATTTCCAATTGATATTCAACTTGTAGCGAGGACATTAGGATTTCAGATAAAAAGGGAGAGCTTGAATGAAAGTGAAATGGATCAATTCGGTAAGATATTGAGTCAGGTGATTATAACAGAAGAAGAAAGATGGATTCAGGTGGATAATAAGATTGGTTATAAGACTCAACAATACGCAATAGCGCATTCTATTGCAAGATTTCTCCTGTTGGATCAGGAAAAAGGAGCATATGAAAAAAGTTATGCGATTCCGTTAATGCCATCGGAAATAACTGATGTGGTTGCGGATAAGGTGGCATTGTTTTTATTATTACCTTTAGATTTATTTAAAGAAGAATTCAAAAAATATCTCTTAAGTATTAAGGATTATCCGTTAGATGTTGATGAGTGGTTGTCATACTTAAGTGACAGAAGCCAGGTAAATATGTTTAATCTTGCTATAGGATACCAGCAGTTGAAACAGGCAGCTTATAGTGAAAGAATGGACAAATTTTATGCATATTTAGATTCATTAAAAGATGAGGGGAATTTGTTGTTTCATGATAAGGATGAGAAGATTTTTAATTAAGATGTTTGATAGTATATGTGTATAACATTCTCAGAAATACTTTAGATGTTCAATCTCTTACTTGTGCAAGAAAAAAGCTTTGCAAAAAATTCTTATGCAGGTAAGGGTATAGAAAGAAACTAAAGCCAGGGAAACAGAGGAGAAAAAGATGAGCGAGTCATACAAATATCCATTTATCAATAAAAAAGAATTCCAGAGTTTATTGTTCTATCAGGGTGCATCAGACAATATTGAACTGGATCCTTTAGAGAAAGATTTGGAAGAGTTCTATAAGATAAACAATGGTTACGAAACAATCAATATGCTTCTTTTTCCAGGAATTGAAAATGAGAAAGCCAGATTACAGATTGAGAAAAGAGATAAAATAAGCGATAAGATTCTCAATCATATGGACGAACTATTGGAGAGCTACAATCGTTTGTATTCTGTAATGTGCAAATATACATATCATACACAGAAAAACGACAAACTGCTGACTTACAGAGATGACAGAAAACATACCTATCTGTGTATGCAGGATGGAATGAATGATTCCTTCTTGTCTACGTCCTTTGTCGCAGATCGCAAGCCGCCAGCAGATGGAAGTAGCAATTATTTTCAGAAGAAAGATGGTCTTGTATTAATGGATGTCGAGGCATTAGATACCTTAGAACACGTTGATATGAATGATGTCCTTGGAGATCAGAGTATGTATCCGGATGAGAATGAAGTCCTGTATCCACCGTTCCTCTATCTGGATACAGAACTGCTGCCAGTAACTACAGAAGAGGAACAGTTAAGAGACATTCACGGGAACTCACCATATGGGAAGGTTCATGTTATACTGAAAGGCTCAACGATAGTAGCACAAGATCTGACAGAAGAGGAAAAAGAGGAACTTGAAAAACTCAGGGACAAGTTGATCGCATCGGAGGAGATAGAGAATATAAAGACTGTCTGGAGAGCGATTAGGAGTGGGGAAGAGAGTAAGTATTCGAAAGAGATAGAGCAGTACTTCCAGTGGAAGATAATGCTGAAATTGTATCTCAGAGAAAGTTATGCTCAGATTAAATATGATGTGTTGAATGCAGGAAAACAGAGTGTGAGGAAACAAATGAATCAGGAGAGAGCAGAGATGTTTCTTGATGATTTGAAGGAGCGAACTGACGAGGCAAACGATAAAAGAGAAAAGTATGAAAATGAGCTGAAAGGGATTAATATGGCAGAAATCATAACAGGTGGAATTGCCGGATTCTTTTTCTCTTTGAATATGCTTGGATATGTGAGCATCAGTTGTGATGACTTATCTGTAGACAGCAGAGTGATCGCTCTTTTGTTTACCTTTTTATGCATCGGTCTGGCAGCGGCATGTAAGATGCTGTCATTGAAAGATAAGCTTCGCCAAAGAACGATAGAATTTCTGGATTATGATAAGTTACAGAAAGACTGGATGTATGAAACAGAGAAAACAGAGGACAAGCTGGAAAGATGTATTCAGCGCATGAGACAGATTGAGGAAGAGGACAACAAACGCTGTTTAAAATATACAGATCATATGATTCGGGATATGTCGGAATGGGAAGAAAAAGTGGAAAAAATAAAAGACGGAGATAGTAAGAAATAAGGTTGTTCTGTATGAAAAAGATGATATAATAGAGATGTGGTGTGAAAGACAAAGTTTCCTGAGGAACAGGAGGCTTTGTCTTTTTGCGTATATAAAAGAAAATAGAGTACAGAGGAAGAAAATATGGGATCTATGTTAGAAAAAATCACATTATATGATATCCTGGGATATTTATTACCAGAATATTTTTTAGAAACACTTGTTTGTTTGGAATATATAGTAAGTGCCTCAAAACATGACATAGTGACCGACCATCCAGATCTTGATATACTGTAAAAAACAGAAATCAAGGGAGGGCTATACTCATGGCAAAAACAAATCAAGAAACTGTCACAGCGTTTGGAGAAGTTGTACGTTCATCAAATACTGCACACACTTATTGTGCAGCGAACAATACTAAAAATCGGACTACATCGAATGATAATCGTCTGATGATTTACTATCAAGGAATGAAACTTTACATCCCAGATGAATTTCAGTCAGATGCACTTTTACAGCTTTTACGCACATTGAAAAAGTTATGATGAAACACATTGCAGAAGGCGCAAGCCGCATTTTTCTTGCCTGCGGCAGTACAGATTTCCGAAAACAGATTCCCGGATTAGTTGCAATGGTTACTCTTAATTTTAAGTTGGATCCGTATAATGATGATTATGTCTTTATCTTTTGTAACAGAAAGAGGGATGCCATAAAAGTCTTACGTTATGATTGCAATGGTTTTGTGCTGGCAACGAAAAAGCTGTTGGACGATATGAAATTTCAATGGCCGAAAACAGCTGATGAAGTAAAAGAGATTACTTTCCAACAAGTCGAATGGCTTCTGCAGGGATTGGAAATCGAACAGAAAAAGGCTCATCATCAGGTGAATATAAACGTAAAAAATTGTTGCTTTTAATCTTCGTGATAACGCTATAAAAAGAGCGTAAAAAGCTTATAAAATCGGCATTTTTTAGTGCTGTAATTCCTGCAAAACAGTAGAGAAATACCGTGAAAAATGGTATAATATTCTTATTGAAAATGAAAAGGAAAATGGCATGACAGAACACGAAGAATTACTGATGTTGAGAGCTCTTGCAGCAAAACAGGCGCAAGAACTGGAAAACAAGAATAAGATCATAGAAAAGCAGGATGCAAAGATTAGAAAACAGAATATCCAGATTGATAACATGATCCAGGCTCTGCTTCATGCTAGAAAAAAGTTATTTGGCCCATCTACTGAAGTTTCTAAACAGGTAGATGGGAAGTTGTCGTTGTTTGAATCTACTCAAGAACTTGCAGAGCAGCTGAATCTTTCAAAAACAAAAATCGCCGTGAAGCCACATGAGCGGAAACCTCGTCAGCCGGGAATCCGTCAGGAAATGCTGTCCGGGCTTCCAGAAGAAATCGAAGAATATGTGATTCCAACAGATGAAACATGCGGGATCTGTGGTGGTAAGATGAAGGTGATCAGCAAGAAGCTAGTACGCACAGAAGTTGAATACAGACCTGCTAAGATTGTTGTGAAACATGTAGTTCAGCAAATCGCAAAGTGTATGGAGTGTGGTAAACCGGGAAGCCCAAATGAGAAGAGCAATTTTCGGAAAGCTTCTGTTCCAGTATCACCACTGGCTCATTCCATTGCAACGCCATCCCTGGTTGCCCAGGTAATGTATCAGAAGTTTGCGATGGGACTTCCACTTTCCAGACAGGAAAGAGACTGGTACCGATTAGGTTTGGTATTGTCCCGGAGCAATATGGCAAACTGGGTGATCCGATGCAGTCAGGACTGGCTGGGACCTGTTTACTGGCGGATTCATGAAAAGCTTCTGGAATGTGGGCTGATTCACATGGATGAGACTAGAATCCAGTGCAACAAAGAAGAAGGAAAACGTTCAAGCAGTGATTCCTTCATGTGGGTAATGCGAAGCGCAGCGAGTGAAGCGATTCAAGCTGCATTCTTCTATTATTCACGTACCCGTAGTGGTGATAACGCCAAAATGTTGCTGGAGGGATTTAACGGTTATCTGATCACAGATGCTTACGCTGGTTATGACAAAGTGCCGGATATAAAAAGAGCATTATGTTGGTCACATGCTCGAAGATACCTGATAGAAAGCATCCCGTTAGATGCGAAAGGAAAAGAAATCCCGGGATCCAAAGGAGCAGAAGGAAGAGAATATATCGACCTTTTGTTTAAAGTCGAAAAAGAGATCAATGACCTTCCTGCTGAAGAGAAGAAAAGAAAGCGTCAGGATGCTTCCGAGCCGATCCTAGAGGCTTTTTGGTCATGGGTTGAAGAGACCTCTGCCATGTATACCTCAAACGAGAAACTCACCAAGGCACTTGGATACTGTCAAAATCAGAGAAAATATCTTGAAACATTTCTCGAAGACGGACGTATCCCGCTGAGTAATAATTATTGTGAAGCAAATATAAAACCATTCGCAACAGCAAGAAGAGCCTGGCTGTTCGCTGACACACCACGAGGTGCGTTCGCAAACGGAGTTTTATATACTCTGGTTGAAACTGCCAGAGCGAATGAGCTGGATGTATATGAATATTTAAAATATCTACTTTTAGAAATGCCAAACAATCATCATCAGGAAGACCCGACTGTGATCGATCGGTTATTGCCATGGTCTGAAGACCTTCCAGAACAATGCTATTTGAAAAAGAGACGTAAAAAGTGCCTCCATTGATGATGCGGCTAGTATAGCAGAAAAACTGCTGTAATACTAGTGCGTCATGTTTTGAGGCACTTACGAATATATACTTGATATGAAAGTAAAATTAAATACGATGATAGAATAGAAGAGGTTCCGACCGTTTGCTGGTGCGGAAAGCGTGCTGAATCTGCCGCACCGTAATATCCAATAAAGAGGAGAATGCTATGGGAAAATATTCATTTATTACACAGGAAGAGCTTAGAAGTCTGTTGTATTATCAGGGAGCGGTTGAGAAAATTCAATTAAATTCCTCAGAACTAGAACTTAGGAAATTCTATAGTATAAATAACGCATACGAAACGATCAATATGCTCCTTTTCCCAGGCATTGAGAACGAAAAGAGCAGATTATGGACTGAAAAACAAAGGATTGATGAACAAATTCTGGACAAGATGGATGAACTTCTGAATGTCTATGGGAATCTGTATTCGTTGATGTGTAAGTATACACGATATAAGTCGGAACACCGGCAAGATGAAGCGACAATTTTTACTTACAGGGATGACAGAAGGCATACTTACGTGTGTATGGAGAATGGAGAGAATCCCTCTTTCCTGTCTACCTCAAAGGTGATGGATCGCGAGCCACCAGTAGATGGATCAGTGAATTACTTCCAGAAAAAAGATGGACTTGTCCTCATGGATATCGAAGCACAGGATACGCTAGAACACATTGATTTGAATGAGGTGCTTGGAGAACAGAGTGGCTTTCCTGATGAAGAAGAGATTTTGTATCCACCGTTTCTATATCTTTCTACAGAGTAGCTTTTACTGCCGGAGAAGGAAAAAGAACTAAAAGATTATCAAGGACATCCACCGTATGGAAAATTCCGTGTTGTGTTGAAAGGATCAACAATTGCACCGAAAAATCTGGGTTCTAAAGAATGCAAAGAACTTGAAAAGATAAAGAAAGAACTGGCTACACAGGATGAGATTAATAATATAAAAATGGTCTGGAGCGCAATACAGGTAGGCGAAGAAGCAAAGTATGATCAGGAGATAGAACAGTATATTCGGTGGAAGTCGAAATTAAAGCCCTATTTGCGTGAAACCTATGGTCAAATTAAATTTGATGCATAGCAATCCCTTAAAGATAATTAGAGAGAAAAGATATTTTATGAGGATTTGTCAGAGCGAATTGAAAAATCTAATCAGAAACGCGAGCAGCAATATGAAAGAGCAGGGCATTAAAGGAGTAGGAAAACTGAAAGATGCATATCTTTGAAGATATAGCTGGAACATGGTAATGAAAAGTGATATAATTAATATGTGGTGATTGAAAAGGCAAAGTTTCCTCAGGAACAGGAGATTTTGTCTTTTTGTGCATAAGTGATAAAATAGAAGAACTTATGATTTGGAGAAAACACATATGAGTAATAAACAAGAAGAAAAAACATGGGACGAGTATAATAAATTTTATAGTTATCTGGAGAAAAATAGCGAATTAAAGGAAGCGTTTGAATCAGGAATTAAATGCTTCTCGAGTTATTTAAGCCATACGAATCCGGAATATGTTTATAATAGTACCTATTTATCAGGATTCAATGAAGAGTTTTTTTGTTTTATAGAAGCATTTCAGAAAAAGTATGCAACTGTACAAGAGCTATTAAAAAAAGCTGAGGAATATCATAACATTACTTTAAAAATCGACAGATACTGGATGTTGCAAACGGATAAAGAAGGTAAAAAGAAAGTGAGTACCTTACCAGGTTCGACTTATGTCGGTGAGGATAAAATGCTGGTAGAGTGCAGTATTATGTGCAACATGAAAAGGTACATATTCCATCGAAATGAAGAGATTATATTTGATGAAGAGAGTTATATAAAATTAAAAGAAGATTTGATAGAATTTATGGAAAAGTATTCTGCAAAGATTGGAAAAGAGGGCTGATGGATGAGAAAGATAACTGCGGCTGAAATTAAAAATATAAAATGTGGGGAATATTTGTTATCAGATGAGAATATATATCATGCCATTTATTCTTTGAAGTCTTATGTATTCGAATATGATTTATTATGTCAGGAAGACCGCATTTTATATCACCGGTTACAAGATAAATTTGATGAGAAATATATCAACATTATTATTTTAAAGGTAAAAGACAGAATTATAGAGTTATTGAGAGAAGATAAATATATCGAGGCAGAAGTCTACTTTAAACCAAAGAAAATAGCAGAAGATGGAATTATAGAATTCCGGCCATTACACACGACAGATTTAATTACTCAGATAGCTATTGTATCAATGCTTCATTTGTTTATTTATGAAATACCGGATAAAGAAGATGACCATCCGAAATTAAAACTTTCAAATCTGAGCAGATTAATCCCATCTGACTTTTATGGAAACAGAGTGTCTGTAAAACCAGAATATTTATTTAAACCATGGAAGCAACAATATCAAAAATATAATCAAAACAGTAATGAGGCCTTGACAAGATATCATACATCACTAGAATACAAATACGAAGTAACATTGGATTTGAAAAATTTCTTTCCAACAATCAATCCTATTATTGTTTATTATTACATTATTGCACATCTTCCAGCATATTTAGAAGAAAAAGAATTGGATTTGTTAAAGCAGATTTTGCGGAAACTCTTGTTTTGTAAGCTGAAAACCAAGCTTGATAAAAGAATTACTGAACAGTATTTTAAAGTGAATGAAAAGCCAGAATCTGATAAAGGTGAGATAACAGAAGAAGATTTAAGATCTTATGGATTTGTAAGGGGGATTCCACAAGGCTTACCACAATCATATTTCTTTGGAAATATCTATATGATATCTGTTTCAAAAATTTTCAAAGAGAAGTTTCCCGGAAAGAGTTATTTTTATGTAGACGATTCGGTGCTGTTTACCAATTATGTTTTAGAAGAAGCAGAACAGTTTAAGAATCAGTTAAAGGAAATTAATAATTGTTTACAGAAAGATGCTGAAGAAAAAATAAAAAATCATAAGGAAGACAATCATTCAATTTATCCAAAAGGGACGGAAGAATTTTATGAAAACAAACGTTTATATGGTGTTGAAGTTCATTTAGATGGTAAAAGTACTTATTCTCGTTTAGATAGTCTTGATAAAAGTGAGGTTTATCTGAAATGTATAAGCAGGGAAATGTCTCAAGTCGGAAGTGATTTTTTCAAGATGTATTCTGATGAAGAAAACAAAAACCTTGAGGCAAAACTAGATATTCTATCTCAACAGGTAAAGATCAAACGTGATCAGTTAGAATTACAGGAAAACGATGAGAAAGAAAAAAATACGAATAGTAAAGAAAGCGAACCAGATTCATCAAATAAAAATGATACTAAAAAATTCAAAGACAGACTTACAAGAGCCTATCGATTTTTTGAATATAGAAAGCAAAGACTTACGGCAATGCATAAGCCAGAGAATGAATCAGATGAAGAGTACAAGGATGAACTGAAAAAGATAATTTATAGAGGAACTTTTGAAAAAGAAGATGATACAACTGTATTACAGAGATTCATGTATTCTTTCAATGCAGATATTTGGGGAGCAGCAATAGGTATGTACCAGACTTTTGCAGACGACAAAGAACTGAAAGAGTTAGAAGAATACATAGACAAAATTGATAAGCTTTGTTACGGGAAAAAGCCTGTTGAATATTCCTATTTGAGATGTGTATATCGTGATTTATTATCAGGTAGAAAAGAAAATGATTATTCAGGAGTATCCGAAGAATATATGACAGAGGAAGAGATAAGAATCACTTATAATGATCCGTATAGATCTTTAAAACGATTGGCAATGATAAGACTTAAAAATTATACAAATAAGCATTATGAGGTTGCTGATCGCTATAGTTGTAAGCTGTTGGAAGAGACGGATGAGAATATTCTTATGAAACTGTTATCAGAAGATACGGAAAAAAGAATTCCTGCAAAATTTCAAGTTGTGTGTGCAAATACGCAAAAGATAATCCGAATGGTATTAAATACAATTTATTCATTTTTATTTAGTGTGGAGATATCGGATCATCCGGTTTTAGCTAAAAAAAGCAAAAAGGCATTGACATATGGTGAGCTAAGGATCTTATCTTTTCTTCGTAATCCATTATTTACCGTGGAGGAATTCAGGAAGAGGGAAATCAAACTTGATGATCGTCAGAATAAGGACACAGTAGACTATTCAATTATGATGGTAATGGAGATTTTCTATTCATTTGTAAAAGACCCGGTTTCAATTGATAAGTTGATAATTACACATAAGTATACATGTGATGTTTGGAAAAATGGATCGAAATATCTATATTTTTATACATTACATAATCAGGAACACGCAATTGATCTTATCAAGAATATTGTAAAACTTGTTCATGCGATTGATTTTATTAATATATCTGCGATTGATTATTATATTTTGTTTTTAGCATGTTATTTGCATGACATATCAATGGTCAGGATTCCATCATATGATGGTTTTTTAATTGATATGAATCAGGCAGACGAACTGGCAAAAGAATTGCTTGATGATTTAAATAAAGAACTTTTTTCGAAAGATCAAGAAGGAAAGAGTGAGGAAGAGAAAAATCAATCAGAGAAGGTTTTGGAAGAAGATCCTGATATTTTGATCGTAAAAAAATATATGTTGGAAAGCTATAAAAAAGTAGATAATTACTTTGAGAAAGCTGTTAGAGGACATCATGCAGTTGACAGTGCAGCGGAGATAAGAAATAGAACTGAGATAAAGTATCTGGACACAACAATGCGAGAATTGGTTGCAGAGGTTTCAGAAGCCCATTGTGCAGATGAGAGAAATATATATGGAGCCAAATCAAATGCAACAAGTCAGCTAATTAGTATAAAATATGATAAAATACTTCTTCGTCTTGCAGATTTACTTGATATGAGCAGTTACAGAGTATCGAAACCAATTCTTCATCACAATATTGAACAGATGTCAGAAGAATCGGCATTTCACTGGATTTCACATTTATTAACACAAAAATACAAATTACATTCGAAATATGAAATTAGTGATCCAGAAGATGAAAAAAGTATATTAGCACCCCAAACAATAACAGAAAATATTGTTTTGGAGATACCTGTAGATCTTTCTCAAATGTCTGCACTTGAATGTAATAATCCATGTCAAAAAGTAAAAATTGATAGAAAAAATATATTACCGCAGGAAATTACATTGACATGCGGAGAAAAATGTGAGGATGATAGTGAAGGTGATGTAAATTCTGAACGGAGATGCAACTTTTTATGTCAATGGTTTTGCGTAAAAAATGATTATTTAATCAAGGAACTTGCTGCATTAAAAGAATACCTTAATCGAAATACAAACAATTATTTTAAATCTGAAATACAAATTAAAATTAAATGTAATGGGAAAACAAATATAGATGCCAGGCAGTTTGAAATATTGACTGATTATATTCAGAATAAGAAGCGTTAAATGCTAACTTCACGACAAACGCATGAGTAAATAAATTGTAAACAACGCTTCTTTTCTGATAAAATAAAAGAAAAGAGGCGTTGCTATATGCAGAAATTATTGGAATGGATAGAGTATATCGAAGACACGCGTTAATAAAGAAAAGTTAGACATACATTAAAAGATATTCTTGTTATCGTATTGTTTGCAACACTTGCAAATGCAGATGATTGGGTAGAGATGGCATTGTTTGCAGATTATTATCAGGACTATCTTAGAAAGAATATTGAACTAAAAAATGGGCCACCATCACATGATACAATTCGCCGTGTGATGGGAATGATTTCCCCTGAGATTCTCCAGCAACTTTATGGGAAATGGCAAGAACGTTTAAACCAGAATGATGGAGAATTATTGAAAAAAATCATTTGTATTGATGAGAAAACTATGCGATCAAACAAACGCAAAGAGGAACCCCTGAAATAGATATAAATCCTATAGAGTTGGAAGCGGTGCAGTGTATTGTATTTGCAGAAGAGCGTAGAGAAGAACTGGAATAGAAGAATTTGGTAGTTGTTAATGTGAGTAACAGCAATAGTAAGAAATTAGGATTTTATAGATGCAATGGAAGAAAAAAGAAGGATGTTCGCAAGATGGGGGAGTAGAGCTTTAATTAATATTAGAATATAAAAACGCAAAAATTGTGAAAAATCCGTAAAAATATTGACATAACAACAGCAAAACAATTATATTATATAGTATATAGGGAGGTGCTGTGATATGTTGGTACAGTTCATGGTAAAGAATGTATTATCTTTTAAAGAAGAAACTATTTTGGATATGACAGCGATTAATGCATATAAGGAACATGAAAGTAATTTAATCGATAATGGAACAAAAGAAAAATTTCTTCGAGTAGCGGCTATTTATGGAGCCAATGCAAGCGGAAAATCAAATTTGTATATGGCAATGTATTATTTCCAAAAAATTATTACAAAGTCTCTGAATAATGTAGATGATGATTCTATGACTACAATTGAAAGATATTATGAACCATTTAAATTTGAAGAAAAAATGGAGAATTCAGAATTCCAGATTATTTTAATTCTTGATGGTTGCGAATACAAATACGGTTTTGAATATAATGAAAAGAATATTGTTACAGAATGGTTGTATGCAAAAAGTTTAAAAACAAATAGAACAATTCCTATTTTTGAACGAAGTATGGAAAATGTTGAATTTGGAGCGTCTGTAAGAAAAGAATGTGATTTATATAAGGAACAGATTCCAACAGAAACATTGGTATTATCTTTTTTTAATAAGCTAAAAATGAAAACAACTGTTTTTAATAGAGTTTATACTGGAATTATGGATATAATGGTTGTTCCAACTGATTTTTGTGAGAATCCTAAATTATTGAAGGCTGCTTTACCAAGCGTAATTGATTATGATAAAAAAAATTTAGTAACCTTTTTATCGGCAATAGATACTGGTATTAAAGACATTAGATATGATGATAGTGAGAAAGAGGTTCGATTTTTTACGGTTCATAAAGGAAAAGATAATCGAGATTATTCACTAAATTTGTTTTATGAATCAGAGGGAACGATTAAAAGTATTATTTTATTTATTTATGCGAGAAATGCTATTTTAAGTAACAAAGCTCTTTTTGCTGATGAATTAAATATCAAGTTACATCCATTATTATTAAAATTTATTGTTGATTTGTTTTATGAAGAAAATTCCAGTGCTCAATTAATTTATACTACGCATGATACTACATTAATGGACAGAAGATTTTTCAGAAGAGATCAAATTTGGTTTGTTCAAAAAGATGAATTTGGATATTCAGAATTAGTAGCATTATCAGATTTTAAAGTCAGATCAGATGCATCTTTTGAAAAAGATTATTTAGCTGGTGTATATGGAGGCATTCCGAATCTAAAGGAAATTGAGCTGAAAGAAGGCGAATAATTATGGGAACAGATGATTTGTTTAAAAAGAGAAGAGAACAAAGAAAGCAAAGAAAGCGAGAGTTTAAAACTCCGAAAGCAAACTCTTTTCTAATTGTGACTGAAGGTGAGAGAACAGAGCCTTTTTATTTTAAAGGTATCCAAAAGTTGATAAAAGAAAAAGTTGGAGGAGCAGTTGATGTTATTGAAGTTCCAACGATTGATGTTTATGGACAAGGAAGTTCAACCGAAAAATTAATTGAAATAACGGAAAGATTAGTCAAAGAAGCAAGAATTATTTATCAAAATATCTGGGTCGTATTTGATAAGGATGATTTTAATGATTTTGACGAAGCAATAAAACGTGGACAGAGTATGGGATATAATATTGCCTGGAGCAATCAATCATTTGAATATTGGTTATATATGCATTTTGCTTATAGTGATTCTGCACTTCATCGGGAAGAATGGAATAAAAAGCTTGACGAAGTATTTGCACAGTATGGCCTTGGTGAGGGATGTTATAGAAAAAATTATGAAGATATATACAAGTTAGTGAACTCATATGATGGTGTAAATACAGCTATAAAAAATGCAAAAAGAAGAATGGCTGATTTTAACGATAAAAAAGATTTGCCATCAAAATATGACCCGGGGACAAAGGTTCATGAATTATTGATTGAATTGAAAAAGTATTTGGATTAATGAGAGAAATTTCAAAAAGGATCCTGTGAATCTCCGAAAGTAAAAATTATTGAGCCTTAACAAAAAGTGGTATAATTATTTTGTGGTGATAAAAAGGCAGAGTTTCCTTGGGATCGGGAGGCTTTGTCTTTTTGCATTTTTATAAAATGTGAAGAGAAAATTTTGCAAAAACTTTGAATACGAATCAAATGATAAAGGAGATACAACAATATGGCAAAAAGAACAGAAACTGATTTATTGAGATTTTATGGCGGAGACATCAAGGTAAGAACAGAGAAAAATGGTTTTCAAATGCTATATAATAAAGAAAGACCTAATGCAACGGAGGATGACTGGTTTTGGGGAGACAAAGATGCATACCGTATGTTAAATGCCCTGCTCTTTGATGGATATGCAAATGAAAAAGAACGAATATTTGAAGAACATAAATGCTTAAATCCTATGTATATTAAACGAGTTGAAGACACAATTGATATTTACAAAGGAATTTTTTGGGCGATGTGTCAGAAAAAAGGAGAGTCATTATCTATCCCAGTGGTAAAAAGAGTAGATCGTGAAAATTCATTAAATGCATATAAGATGGGACATACAGGCTCCTTTGTTTCTTGTACTAAAAAAGATTATGATGAGGAATTTAGTAATAAACATAATGTAATACTTTTAGAAATAGCGGTTTCAGAGAATACACCATATGCAGATTACCAGCAGTTTGTAACGATACAAGAGTATTCCAATTATGATGAACTGGAAGTTCTGTTTCCACCGTTTGTTTCTTTAGAGATTGAGGAAAGAGATTTAACAATAGCTGACAAACATATTAAGGATATGAATGGAAATTCACCGGTAGGAAAATATCTGCTGAAAATGGGTGAGTTTCCAGATTACAGAAAAACGATAGCGGTTCCTAGGGAGAAGCTATTGAATGAAATACTTTCAGGCAAAGAGGGGGCAGCAGAGTGTCTTGAAAAAATGAATTCAGGTAATTGGAATACGGATTATCAGAAATATGTAGAATGGAAAGATGCTTTGCACAATTACTTGAAACTTGTATATTCTGATATGTGGTATGGAGTAGAATAAGTAGAGGTATTGCATTGTGATCAGGAGAAAATAAGTATGAGTAATAGTAAGAAGAATAATCAAAGTAAAGATATGAGCGAAAGAGAACTAAAAGAAGAAATAGAAAAAACTTATGAATTGCGTAATATTACGTATCAAAGATTAAGAGTACAAAATTTTTGGACAAAAATTTTAGAGATATATTATTCTGTTTTTACGGCGTTATTATCTGTATGTAGTATAATGAAAAATGGGGAATTTATCTCACAGCATTCAGTATGCTTTACAGTAGCGGTTGCAATTCTGGTTTGCTTTGCAAATGCACAAAACTTTTCAGGAAGAGCACACGATCTTGAAGCCAATTTGACGGATTTGTTAAAACTGAAAAATAAAGCAAATAGTCTGAAAGTAGGGAAAAAGCAAATCTGTGTAGAATTATATAAGGAATACATTAAAAAGTGCGGGGACAGTGAATACCATAGTATTATAGATGAATATAAATACAATGGGGATTGGCAATACATGCTGTGAGAAAGATATAAAATTCAGTATATGCTACATTGTTCTTTTCTGACAGAAGTAATATAATAAAAATATATTGAATGCAAAACAATATATGAATTTGTTTGATAATTGCAATAAGAAAGGAATATGTTATGTTTGAAAATGTTGATACACAAAAGAAGAATGATGATTTTGAAAAGAGAATAACACAAATATATAACAAATATGCAGGAGGAGATATAGCAGAGGAATACATGGAATTATGGAATGGCTTTGTTGATTTGATTCAGTATATACAAAATCAGAATACTATTGATAACATGTCACCAATGGAAATGATAAAATTATTAAAAGAAATTGGAATGTCAGATCAGGAGATTAAACATTTATTTTTACAACAAATGAAAGTGAATTAATACATATGATACATACTATTTCAGAGTTACTGAAGGAAGTTAGTGAGTTTAAATCTGAATTTTTTGATGAACAAATTTATTATCGAGGTCAAAAAAATGGAACAAAAGCCGGGTGGATGCTTTTGCCAACGTTTTATCGTGAAAAAAAGCAATATGCTAGTGTACCATTTTATTCAGATAAGAAAGAAGAACTTAATACAATATATAAATTTATTGAGAAAAATTACGACTACTTTAAAAACATTGAATTTGATGACCTGATTAGTATCATTAATATCTTACAACATTATGGGTTCCCTACAAGAGTACTGGATGTAACACAGAATCCATTAGTTGCTCTCTATTTTGCATTAGAAGAAGTTGAGCTGAAAGATGGAAATGAACCTGTAATTTATTTGGTTTATGCTAAGAAAACAAGTGCAGGATATTTAATTAACAGCGATTTAAAGCGATTTTATAATGATGAACCGAATGAAAAAAAGAGACTAGATTCTATGGTTCTTGTGAATGGTTGTGTTCTTTCGGAACGAATTAGAAATCAAAAGGGTGACTTTATTTTATATTATACGGATGGGGATATAAAAGAAAACAGAGATTTTGTAATAAAAGAAATCCCTATTTCTCCGGATTCAATAGAAGATTTGAAAAGAGAATTAAGATTAATTGGAATAAGCAAATCGACGATTTATCCTGCATTGACTGAAGAAACAAAAAAACTAAAAGATCAGTTGAAAACTATTGCAAGGCAGAAAGCATTAAAAGAAAAAATGAAAGTATTTTCGAAACCGAGACAAAATTCTGGAGAGTTAGTTTCTGAGGTTTTAAGTGATAAAGAAAAAATACCACGAAAATATTTGGATAAAAAGAAAATGTTTGCAGAAATTAATTTGAATAATAATCGCCATGGAAAGTGAAAAGATTGAAAGTTAGCCTATTTGAAAGCAAAATGATATTGCAAATATATGGTAAAAAGACAGAATTTCTTTAGAAATAAGAAACTTTGTATTCAGTGTATTGAAAGCGAAAAACTTCAAAATATTATGCAGGGATAAGAAGGAACTTAGATATGTTAAAGTAGAATAATACAAATAATTTGAAGAGGGAATTAAAAATGCTTGTATATTTATTTGAATTAGATTCTGTCAGAAATTCTAAAGCGGAAATCATAAAAGGGCAGCAGGCTCTTTTTGAAGAAATAGTGATGAATGGAAATCAGGTTGTGCTTTCATTTAATCAGTTGACAGATTCAGAAGCATTTTTAAGTATTTTGGAGAATGAAGAAGTGTATGAGGAAATGATTGGACTTTTTCGCTGTGGTACATTGAGAGTTTCTCAGTTTGGAAGGTTCAGGACTGCCTGTAAAATGTACGGATACAGAACTTCTTACGAAAATTAAAGATGCGCTTGCATTTGGAGATCTTACACTTCTTGAGGAAATCAGAAATAAGTACCCGGTCGGTTCAACTGACTGGAAGAGATTAGAGTATATTCAGCGTTATATCCGTATGATTCTGATCCTCAGTATGGAAAAACTTGCGATGAATCCGGGAAAAGAACAAATAGAATATTCTTTTGTGGATTATATGAAAGAAATTATAACAATTTGTGAGAAAGAGCTGCAATGTATACAAGTGAAATAAAAGAAGGCGAGGGATACGACCGGTTGAAGAAGTGTATCCATGTGAGTATTCTTGCATATGATCATTTTCGAGATGATAAAGAGTGCTATCGGAGAATTGCATTTTGTGATACAAAGACAGGAAAAGAGTATACAGATCTTATGGAGATGCATATCTTAGAATTGTCGAAACTTCCGCCGGAAGAGAAGAATGAGACAAGCCTGTTACAGTGGATGCGCTTTCTTGGAGGAAAAACCAGAAAGGATTTTGAAGAAATGGCAAAGAAAAATTCTGAATTGGAAGAAGCATATGACGTATTGGATAAATTAAGCGCAGATGAAAAGAAGAGATTAGAATACGAGACAAGACAACGAGCAATCAGGGATTATAATATCGGAATGTTGGCCGCGGAAAGACGAGGAATTGAGGCTGGACGCAAGATTGGAAGAGAAGAGGGAAGAGCAGAAGGAGAAACTTTGGGAGTAAGCAGGATTAATCAATTAATTCTTGAATTATCAAAGCATGGACGTACAGATGATATCGTGAAAGCAGCGGCTGACAGGGAATATCAGAAAAAGTTGTTGGAAGAATTTGATTTATAACAAGAATCAAGGATGTGTAAGGAATGTAAGGGTCAGACCCCATGAATTGACCCCATGAAAGATATATAAACTCATAAAACTATATTGACCAAACCTATCATTAATGATATAATAACGAAAAGTTTAATGGGGTGAAGGAATATGGATCATACAGTAGAAATCTATGAAACGGAGAAAGAATTAAGAGAGAAGCGCCTGGCAGCATATGCAGAAGCAATACAGAAAAAGGTACAGAGGGATTCAGAGCAGATAATAAAAGAACTTGTAGAAGAGAGATACCGTCAAAATAAGACACAGCAGGAGATGGCAGATATAACCGGAGTGAGGTCATCTAATATAGCCAGGTTTGAGGGGGCAAAGTGTACACCAACACTGATCATGTTGGAGAAGTATGCGAATGCACTGGGAAAACATATAGAGATAAGAGTATGTGAAGATAAATAGTAGCGAGATTTCACGCTACTATCTTCTACAACAATCATGAATGATAGTATGATAAAAGAAAACATAAAAGTTTGTTAAGAAAAACGGTGTTAATAAAAGAGTATAAGAATAAATATGCAACTATATATAGTTGCATATTTTGGTCAAAAGATGATATAATGTTGATTAAAGAAAGGATAATATGGGACAGAAAGATAAAATAATTAAAAAACTGAAAGCAAATCCAAAGACTTTCTTATTTGATGAGGCCGAAGCGTTGCTTAATTATCTGGAATTCTCAAGAGTAAACAAGGGAAAAACAAGTGGATTAAGAGTTATGTTTGTAAATGAAGATCATGGAAATATTTTATTGCATAAGCTACATCCACAGAAAGAGTTAAAAGCTTATCAAGTGAAACAGTTAATAGAGTTTTTAGAACAGGAGAAGTTGATATGAAAAATATCATGGAATATAAGGGATATCTTGGAAGTGTGGAATTTTCAGAAGAAGATGAAATGTTTTTTGGAAGAGTACTAGGAATTCGTTCTTTAATTTCCTATGAAGGTGATAATGCCAAAGATTTGATTGCTGATTTTCATAACTCTGTAGATGAATATTTAAAATGGTGTGAAGACGAGGGAAGAAAACCGGAAAAAGCATATAAAGGGAGTTTCAATATAAGGATTTCTCCAAAGTTGCATAAACAATTAGTTATCTGTGCAATGTCGCATGATATGACATTAAATGGATATATACAGGAAATTTTAGAGAAGGCAGTTGTTTTATAATTCTTTTTTCAAGCGATGATTAATTATATAGAAGCGAGGAGCATCTTATGAGAAAAACCAGAAAGGATTTTGAAGAGATGGCAAAGAAAAATTCTGAATTGGAAGAAGTATATGACGTATTGGATAAAGTAAGTGCAGATGAAAAGAAGAGGTTAGAATACGAGACAAGACAACGAACAATCAGGGATTATAATATCGGAAGGATTGATTCTCATTGTCCATTTATCTGTTCGGCCAGGGACAGATAAAAAAGATATCGAGGCACACGGAAAATAAAAGTGTGCTTCGATATCTTTTTGTTCAGCAGCAATAGCAGAACCACCTGTAGCCAGCACAGGGTCAGTTTTTACTTCAGGCTGCACACAGCAGGAAATCCATAGGAAGGTTCTGCTGCTTGTACAGCTCGCAAGATTGCTTTAGCCATGACACGTGCTCCCAGTGCTCCTACAACATCTTGATCTGCAGCTACATCTCCCAATGAGACGGCATAGATACTGTCCCCATCAGCTGAGGTGTGTACCGGGCGGATGGCACGTGCGTAGCCGTCATGCGCCATACCTGCAATTTTGCATAACTGGGATTTGTCAAACTGTGCGTTTGTGAACACAACACCGATGGTCGTATTACCAACAAATTTGTTTTCTTTCACATCAATATTTTGTAATGCGAGCAGCTCGGAGTCCAGGAAAGTTTTCCCGTCGTTTGCAAGGAGTCCGGCCACTTTGCGACCTGTTTCAGAGTCATAGATATCACCTAGTGCGTTAACTGCGACAACAGCACCAACCTGCAGTGGACCAGCCTGAACAGCGTAGCTGCCGATGCCGGATTTCATGCATTGGCTCATTCCAAGCAGTTTACCTACGGTAGCGCCGGTGCCTGCACCATAGTTTCCGTCCTGATAGTTGCCGCATTCAGCATTGATACAGGCTTGATAGGCCATTTTGGCATCTGGACGGATGTGTGCATCTGCAACAGTTAGATCAAACAGATCAGCCTGACAAACGAGTGGAACTTTTGTGACACCGACATCAAAGCCGATATTATGCTCTTCAAGATATTGCATAACACCGCCAGCAGCATCCAGTCCAAATGCGCTGCCTCCGGCCAGCACAATGGCATGGATGGCTTGTGCAGCTGCGAGTGGGTGAAGCAATTCACTTTCACGGGAAGCCGGTCCGCCGCCGCGGACATCCAGCCCGGCTGGAGCACCGCTCTTTCCCAGCAGGAAGACAGTACATCCGGTGCCTGCCACGCTGTTTTCTGCTTGACCTATTTTAAGATTTTCAAAGGATGTGATGGAGATTTCTTTCATGAGTTTTTCCTTTCATCTTTCGTTTTACTAGTATCTTTATTGTACAACTTTCTCTTATTTCATGCAATAAACAGGTATCTTGAGTTTTATAACAGACAAACGAAAGATTATTTAAGGAAAGACGATAAGCTCATATTTGAACCTATCGTCTTTCCTTTTAAGATTATAAAAAGTTTATTATGAAGATGGCATACTTTAAACGAATATGCATTAACTTAACATCATACGGTCATTTGCGAATTCTCCGCCGCTGACTTCTTCGAATTTTGCAAGAAGGTCAGATACCTTAAGGTTTTTCTTTTCCTCTCCGGATACATCGTAGATGACTCTTCCTTCATGCATCATGATCAGGCGGTTGCCGTGTGCAATGGCGTCTTTCATGTTATGTGTTACCATCATGGCTGTCAGGTTGTTTTCGCTGATGATCTTGTCGGAGAGTGCAAGTACTTTTGCGGCAGTCTTTGGATCAAGAGCGGCTGTATGCTCATCAAGGAGCAGAAGTTTCGGCTTTTTAAGGGAAGCCATCAGAAGTGTGATCGCCTGACGCTGTCCGCCGGAGAGGAGACCAACCTTACTGCTTAAGCGGTCTTCAAGTCCAAGATCAAGTTCTTTTAACGCTTCTCTATAGTGTTCACGTTCTTTCTTTGTAACGCCCCAGCCAAGGCCTCTTTTCTGACCACGGCGTGCGGCGATGGCCATATTTTCTTCAATAGACATCGTTGCTGCGGTTCCTGTCATAGGATCCTGGAACACACGACCGAGGAAGAGTGCACGTTTATGTTCGGAAAGTTTTGTGATGTCAGTACCGTCGATGATGATATTTCCTTTATCGATTCCCCATACACCTGCAATCGCATTCAGTGTTGTTGATTTTCCAGCACCATTTCCACCGATGATTGTAACGAAATCTCCGGGATTTAAGTTGAGGTTAACTCCGTTGAGGGCACGTTTTTCATTGATTGTACCGGCGTTAAATGTTTTATAAATATCTTTGATTTCTAACATGTATCCCATTATTTTGCCCGTCCTTTCTTGAAGTAAGTATCTTTCATATAAGGAACTGCGAGGAAGCATGCAACAACTACAGCTGAGAACAGTTTCATATAATCAGATGGCATCTTCAGCCAGAGTACTAATGCGATTACAAGGTAGTAAAGGATTGCTCCGATGAAGACTGCGCCGAGTGTAAAGGCAAAAGCTGCTTTTCTGTGTGCACAGAATTTTCCAAAGATCACTTCGCTGATGATGACTGCGGCAAGTCCGATAACGATCGCGCCACGTCCCATATTGACATCAGCTGCGCCCTGGTACTGTGCGTAAATTCCACCGCAAAGTCCTACAAGACCGTTGGAGATCATAAGTGCAAGAACTTTGTTGAATCCTGTGTTGATGCCCTGAGCACGAGCCATCTGTTCGTTACATCCTGTCGCACGGATGGATGCACCGAGTTCTGTTCCGAAGAACCAGTAGCAGAGTGCGATCAGGATCAGTGCTGCAAGAATTAATTTCAGGAAGAAGATCCAGTTGTCTTCTCCGGTTACATAACGAAGAGAAGCAACCAGTTTGTACTGCATGACATTGACCGCCTGGTTGGATTTTCCCATAATGCCAAGGTTTACGGAGTAAAGTCCGATCTGTGTCAGGATACTTGCCAGAATTCCAGGAATTCCGAAAAATGTATGTAAGACTCCTGTTACGAATCCTGCTGCCATACCTGCAAGAAATGCAAAGACAAGTGCAAGTGCAGGATTCACACCTGCGCGGATGAGCATAACTGCGACTGCACTGCCGGTTGCAAGTGAACCGTCTACGGTCAGATCCGCAAAGTCAAGTATACGAAATGTAATGTAAACACCGAGTGCCATAATTCCCCAGATAATGCCCTGGGCCACGTTGCCCGGGAGAGCACGTACCAGAGTCATTGGATCAAGGGCTGCGAAATATGCTGCCATGATTTATCCCTCTAATCTTTCTTTTTATTGTTTCATATAAATAGATAAGTATAATTAAGGTTACTGTTCACAGGTAAAATCCCGAGACATACGGGGCAAAATTCCATCACCGAAGGTGATTTGGAATGAATTTTGACCAAGTTGCTGTGAACGGAGTGAACAGTAACTAGAATCAAGAGCGACCATTCATCTGAATGAAGCCCGCTCTTGAGAAAAATGTGTTTTGTTTAATATCTTCTGATTAATAAGTTCTAGTTGAACGGAAGAATATTATTCTTCGATTGCCTCATATCCGTCTGGAATAGTAATTCCAAGTTCCTCACAGATGGTAGGATTGTACATCTTTGTTACATTCGGGGCACTTTCAATCTTCATTGTAGTAATGTCAGCACCGTTTACAAGAATGTCGTAAGCCATCTCACCGGCTTTGTATCCAATATCGTAGTAGCTGATAGAAAGTGTTGCAATACCGCATCCTTCACAGATTCCCTGCTCACCGGCGATTACAGGAACTTTAGCCGGCAGACAGATGTTATTGATGATTTCTGTGTTTGAAGCCATTGTGTTATCTGTAGGAATGTAAAGTGCATCACATTCGGAAACTGCATTTGTTACAACAGACTGAATCTCATTAGAATCAGCAGCTGTGTACTCTTTGTATGCGATTCCATCTTTCTCTAATGCTTCAGCGAAAAGCTTTGCCTGATATGCTGAGTTCGGTTCAGCGGAGCAGTAGAGAAGTCCGACTGTTTTAGCATCAGGAATGAGTTCTTTGAGCATTGCCTCCTGCTCATCAATCGGTGCAAGATCGCTTGTTCCGGAAATGTTCATGCCTGTTGTTCCTGTCCAGTCAGAGATATCAAGTGCTGTAGCGTAGTCTGTAACAGATGTTCCGAGAATTGGGATATCACTTGTTGCTGCGCTTGCACACTGGAGTGCTGTTGTTGCATTTGCAAGAATCAGATCCACATTATCCGCTACGAAGTTATTTGCGATTGTAGCACAGTTAGCCTGCTCGCCCTGGCCGTTCTGAAGGTCGAATTTGACATTGCCTTCTCCGAACTTTTCTGTACAGGCATCTTCAAATCCTTTTGTTGCTTCGTCAAGAGCAGCATGCTCTAACTGTTGTAAGATACCGATCTTATAATTCTTTCCTGAATCGGATCCGTTGTCTGCGCTCTTATCTGTAGAGTCGGATGAACTTCCGCATGCTGCAAGTGAAAGTGTCATTCCGGCAGCCATAAGTACTGCTAAAATTTTCTTAGATTTCATGATTGTGTCCTCCCTTTTTCGATTCATGCAATCTACGCTTTAAACCGTTACGCTTTAAAGCGCTAAACTACAAGATGTCATGTGTTAAATTATAGCACGATTATTTGATACGTCAAGTGAAAATGGAACAAAAATGCAAGATTATTGAAAAAATGTTGCAAAAAAACAATGCTTTATTCGTTTGGAAAATTGTGATATTATAAGATATGGTGTAAAATTAAGAATCATGAAAGTCTTTCTTCTATAATATGGGGATTTTTGCTGCAAAGAAATTAACAGAAGGATTTTTATGGAATTGAATAAAGGAGTTTATTTTTATAGATGAAGAAAAAGCACGAACACATTATACAAAGTGTGCGGCCGGGAAGTATCGCAGAAGAGCTGGGGATTGAACCGGGAGATATTCTGCTGGAGATTGACGGTCAGGTGATCGAGGACATTTTTGACTATCAGTTTTATGTGGAATCTGAGGAGCTGCTTGTTGTGATCCGAAAAGCGAACGGGGAAGAATGGGAGCTTGAGATCGAGAAAGATGTTGACGAGGATCTGGGAATTGATTTCGGTAAGGGACTGATGGATGAGTATCATTCCTGTCATAATAAATGTATTTTCTGCTTTATCGATCAGATGCCGCCGGGGATGCGTGATACGCTGTATTTTAAAGATGATGATTCCAGACTGTCATTCCTTCAGGGAAATTATGTTACATTGACGAATATGAGCGAGAAAGATATGAACCGTATCGTCCGTTACCGTTTGGAACCGATCAATATTTCATTCCAGACAACGAATCCGGAGCTTCGTTGTAAGATGCTTCATAACCGTTTTGCAGGGGAGGCTTTGAAGAAAGTGGATATCCTGTATCAGGGCGGGATTGAGATGAACGGACAGATCGTTCTCTGCCGCGGAGTGAATGATGGGGAAGAGTTGGAACGCAGTATCCGTGACCTGACACAGTATCTGCCACTTTTACGCAGTGTGTCAGTTGTGCCGGTTGGACTTTCGAAGTATCGAGATGGATTGTATCCATTGGAGCCATTTACAAAGGAAGAGGCAAAGGAAGTCATTCGTACGATTGAGAAGTGGCAGAAGAAAGTCTACGCAGAATACGGAATTCATTTCATTCATGCAGGAGATGAGTGGTATCTTCTGGCGGAGGAAGAAGTTCCGGAAGAGGAACGTTATGACGGATATCTTCAGCTGGAGAATGGAGTCGGGATGCTTCGTCTCTTGTTTAATGAGTTTGAGGAAGGTTATGCGAAGCTGGAAGATGGTGTACATCAGGAAGAGATCTCGCTTGCAACAGCTAAGCTTGCATACCCATATCTTGAGCGAATGGCGAAGAAAATGGAAGAGAAGTACAAGGGTCTTAAAGTTCATACGTATTGCATTCGGAATGATTTCTTCGGAGAGCGTATCACAGTTTCCGGATTGATCACAGGGCAGGATCTGATGAAACAGTTAAAAGATCAGCCTCTTGGAAGCAGACTCCTGATTCCATGTAATATGCTGAAGATGGACGAGGACATTTTTCTTGATGACTTTACATTGAAAGAAGTATCAGATACTTTACAAGTTCCTATAGATATTGTAAAATCAAGCGGGCAGGATCTGATCGATGCTATTTTAGGTGTCGCAGGTCCGAATCCCACGGATATAGATGAGAATCAGATGAAAGACCGTAGGATCACTACGGCTTAAGAGAAACTATTTAAGAGAAAATAAGAGAAAACAGGAAGGTAAGAATAGAATGAGTAAACCAGTAGTTGCCATTGTAGGGCGCCCGAATGTGGGTAAATCAACACTCTTCAATGTCCTGGCAGGAGAGATGATCTCCATCGTTAAGGATACACCGGGTGTTACAAGAGACAGAATTTATGCAGATGTTGACTGGCTTGACAGAGACTTCACACTGATCGACACAGGTGGTATTGAGCCGGACAGCAGTGATATCATCCTCTCCCAGATGAGAGAGCAGGCTCAGATCGCCATTGACACAGCAGATGTTATTATCTTTATCACAGATGTAAAGCAGGGACTTGTGGATTCAGATTCTAAGGTTGCGGATATGCTTCGCCGTTCCGGTAAGCCGGTTGTCCTTGTTGTGAATAAGGTTGACAATTTTGATAAATATATGGCTGATGTCTATGAATTTTACAATCTCGGAATCGGAGATCCGGTGCCGATCTCAGCAGCATCCAGACTTGGTCTTGGAGATATGCTTGATGCGGTTATAGCATATTTCCCGGAGTGGGATCCATCAGAAGAGGATGATGACCGTCCGCGTATCGCAATCGTAGGTAAACCAAATGTTGGTAAATCCTCTATCGTAAACCGTCTGCTTGGTGAGAACCGCGTAATTGTATCCAATATCGCAGGTACAACAAGAGATGCGATTGATACAGAGATCGTGCATGACGGAAAGGAATATATTTTTATCGACACAGCAGGTCTTCGTAGAAAGAATAAGATCAAGGAAGAGCTGGAACGTTACAGTATCATCCGTACTGTAAGTGCAGTAGAGCGTGCCGATGTTGTCCTTATGGTGATTGATGCGACAGAAGGTGTCACAGAACAGGATGCGAAGATTGCCGGAATCGCTCATGAAAGAGGAAAGGGAGTTATCATTGTCGTTAATAAATGGGATGCCATTGAGAAGAATGATAAGACAATGAAAGAATACGAAGGAAAGATCCGTCAGGTACTTTCTTATATGCCATATGCAGAGATCATGTATGTATCTGCACTGACAGGACAGAGACTTCCGAAACTGTATGATATGATCGATATGGTCATTGAGAACCAGACACTTCGTATTGCGACAGGAGTTCTCAATGAGATCATGACAGAGGCAGTTGCTATGCAGCAGCCACCGTCAGATAAAGGTAAGAGATTAAAACTCTATTATATTACACAGGTTGCTGTTAAGCCGCCGACATTTGTTATCTTTGTAAATGACAAGGAGCTGATGCATTTCTCCTATACAAGATATCTTGAGAATAAGATCCGAGAGGCATTTGGCTTCAGAGGAACTTCACTGAAATTCTTCATCCGTGAAAGAAAGGAAAAGGATCAGTAGAATGGGACGTATTATCTGTCTGGTGATCGGATATGCCTGCGGACTTCTGCAGAGCGGTTATCTGGTCGGAAAGATGCATCATATTGATATAAGAAAAGCAGGAAGCGGAAATTCCGGTTCGACGAATGCACTGCGTGTTATGGGATTGAAAGCAGGACTTATGACATTCGCAGGAGATGTATTGAAGTGTTTTGCGGCACTTCTCATTGTCCGTGCGATATACCATGGAAGTAATATTCTTCCGCTTCTGATGATGTATGCAGGAGCAGGAGTTACTTTGGGACATAACTTCCCATTTTATATGAATTTTAAAGGTGGGAAAGGAATCGCTGTTATGGCGGCACTTGTTGTGAGCAACTGTTTCTGGCATCTGCCGTACAGTTCCATCCTGTTTTTTGTCACACTGGCATTTTTTCTTGTGCCGGTGCTTGTGACGAGATATGTTTCCCTTGGTTCATTGCTTGCTTATGCAGTGTTTTTTATCCAGATGGTGATCTTCGGACAGCTTGGATGGTTTGATATGGCGAAGGGTGCGGTATATGAGTTATATGTGATCACGTTCTTACTTACAGCACTTGCATGGTACAGACACCGCGCCAATATTAAACGTCTGTTGAATGGAACAGAGAATAAATTCGGTTCAAAGAAATAAAAGAAGCGAAGAAAAGGAGAGATGATATGGCAAAAGTAGGAGTTCTTGGGGCAGGAAGCTGGGGAACAGCTTTGGCAATCCTTCTTCATGATAATGGGCATGATGTAACTGTCTGGTCGATCGATCCGAAAGAAGTGGAGATGCTGAGCGAGAAGCGGGAACATGAATCTAAGCTTCCGGGTGTTCCTATTTCAGAAGAGATTATGATCACAAATGAGATGGAAGAGGCTATTAAAGGGAAAGATTTCTTAGTTCTTGCAGTTCCATCTATCTTTACAAGGAGTACAGCGGCAAAGATGAAGCCGTATGTTGTTGATGGGCAGATAATCGTTGATGTAGCGAAGGGAATCGAGGAAGATACACTGATGACGCTGTCTCAGCAGATCAGCCAGGAGATTCCGCAGGCGGACGTAGCAGTGCTCAGTGGACCGACACATGCAGAAGAAGTAGGAAGAAAGCTTCCAACATCCTGCGTGATCGGTGCAAAGACAAAAAAGACAGCAGAGTACTTGCAGTCTGCATTTAACAGTAAAGTATTCCGTGTGTATACAAGTCCTGACATGCTTGGAATCGAGCTTGGAGGTTCTCTTAAGAATGTCATCGCACTTGCGGCAGGAATTGCAGATGGTCTTGGCTATGGAGATAATACAAAGGCTGCTCTGATTACACGTGGTATTGTTGAGATTGGAAGACTTGGCGTGAAGATGGGCGGCAAGTTCGAGAGCTTTTGTGGACTTACCGGAATCGGTGATCTGATCGTTACTTGTGCCAGTGTTCATAGCCGTAATCGTAAAGCCGGTTACTTGATGGGACAGGGCAAGTCTATGGAAGAGGCTATGAAGGAAGTAAACATGGTTGTTGAAGGGGTCTATTCTGCGAAAGCAGCTGCAAAGCTTGCACAGAAATATGAAGTTCCAATGCCGATTGTAGATGAGATCAACAAGGTTCTTTTTGAAGGAAAGGATCCAAAACAGGCAGTAGATGATCTGATGCTTCGCGAGTCTAAGATTGAGAACTCTTCTCTTCTCTGGGAAGAATAAGAGAACGAAACGAATATAAAATTAAAAGTCATACCCCTTTGTCTGGCTGCATACATTGGTATCAGCAGAACAAGGGGGTATTTTTATGGATTCATTTCAGGTATACAAAGATATGAAAGCACGGACAAACGGAGAAATCTACATCGGAGTTGTGGGGCCGGTTCGGACAGGCAAGTCAACGTTCATCAGGCGTTTTGCGGAGCTTTTGATTTTGCCGAATCTTAAGGAAGAGCATGTAAAGCAGCGGACACAAGATGAACTTCCACAGGCAGCATCGGGAACTACGATTATGACAACAGAGCCGAAGTTTGTTCCAAAAGAAGCAGCGGATGTAAAGCTTTCAGATGACATAGAGGTGAAGATCCGGCTGGCAGACTGTGTTGGGTTCATGGTGGATGGGGCGAATGGCCATACTGAGAATGGGCAGGAGCGTCAGGTGAAGACACCATGGTATGACTATGAGATACCATTTACAAAGGCAGCCGAGATCGGAACACAAAAGGTAATACACGATCATGCGACGATTGGATTTGTTGTGACTACAGATGGAAGTGTGACAGATCTGCCAAGAGAAAACTATGTGGCAGCAGAAGAGAGGACAGTGAAAGAACTTCGACAGATTGGGAAGCCATTTCTTATTTTATTAAATTGCCAAAAACCGTATTCGAAGGAGACAGAACGTCTAAAATCAGCTCTTGAGGAGAAATATGCAGCACCTGTTTATCCGGTGAATTGTGAACAACTCAAGGAAGACGATATTTATGAAATGATGCGTCAGGTACTGTATGAATTTCCTGTCACGGAAATAGAATTTTATATTCCGAAATGGGTGGAAATGTTGTCATGCGATCACAGAATCAAGAAAGATCTGATTGAGAATGTGAAGAAAATTATGGCGCAGATGTCGGATCTGCGAAGTGTCTCCGGAAAAGACTGGAAGACAGAAAGTCCATACATAGACCAGATCCTGTTGGATCAGGTAGAGATGGACACAGGCAAGGTTATATTGCGGATTTCTTTCTGCCAGAAGTATTATTATGAAGTGTTGAGTGAGTTGACAGGAACTCAGATCCGCAGTGAGTATGAATTGATTTCTCTGATGAAAGAGCTTTCTTCTGTAAAAGAAGAATTCAGTCAGATCAAGGATGCATTTGCGGATGTGAAGATGAAAGGTTACGGAGTAGTCAGCCCGAAGAAAGAAGAAATTCACCTGGATGAGCCGGTAATCATCAAGCAGGGAAGCAGGTATGGAGTAAAGATCCGTTCCGAGGCACCATCGATCCATATGATTCGTGCAAATATAGAAACGGAGATCGCACCGATCGTGGGAAGTGAGAAACAGGCAGAAGACCTTGTTGCATATATAAAAAAAGAGAGCGAAGGTCCACAAGGCGTCTGGGGAACAAATATTTTCGGAAAATCAATCGAAGATCTTGTAATGGATGGTATGCGTAATAAGATTACACTGATTAACGAAGAAAGTCAGGTGAAACTGCAGGATTCTATGCAGAAGATCGTAAATGACAGCAATGGTGGTCTAGTCTGCATTATTATATAGTGATCGTGAGCTTTTTTTTTACAGGGAAATATGATAAGATAAACAGTAAGTAAAATATGCAAAAGAAAGCGAGGAATTCAGTGTTGCTGAATCACCAACAGAGAAAGATTCTTGAATTATTGTGTAAAACAGAACATGTGACTGCGAGTGAACTGGCCGGTCAGCTTGGAATTGGCGTGAAGACGGTAAGAGTCAGGATCAAAGAACTGAATCCGGAGCTTGAGAAGAATGGGATCCAGATTTTATCAAAGTCCAGGTACGGATATTATTTGGATCCAAGACAGCCGGAAGGTATCGAAGGACTGCTGAATCCGAGGGAGAATGAAGATCCGGTGATTCCTTCGAACAATCAGGAGAGAGTGCATTTTCTTCTTGCATATCTTCTGAACAGAACGGAATATATCAAGTCAGAGGAGTTGTGTGATTTCCTTTACATTTCTAAAGGGACGCTGACGAATACACTCCGGCAGGTTGAGGAAACTTATCAGAAGTATGGTATTACAGTTCATAAGAAGCCGGGATATGGTATCCGTGTGGATGGCAGTGAATTTAATCTGCGTCAGTGCATGGTAGATGTCTTTGTAAAGCAGGACAGTCTGGAAGGAATCGGAAGACGTCATCAGACGGATGAGATCGAGACACTGGGGAAGATGGTCTATCAGTGCCTGAAGAAATATGAAATCGAACTTTCTGAGATTACTTACAATGACTTTGTGGAACATATTTATGTGGCGATGCGAAGGATCCGTCAGGAGAAATATGTTGAACCGCAGGCAGCGGATATGCTTGGAAGAAAAGAGAAGCAGTTTGTGGAAGAATTGACAGAACTGGTGGGAGCGCATTATCAGATTCGTTTTTCTCAGGATGAGAAGAATTATCTGGCGCTGCAGCTTGCGGGAAAGGTTTATATCGACAGTGAATGGAATGAAGATTCGAAAGAACAGGAAAATTTTGTGATGGAAAGCGAGATCGATCGTCTTGTTACGGAGATGTTGGATATGATCTACCGGGAATTCCATGTTGATTTCAGGAATGATTTTCATCTGCGTATGAAGCTGAACCGACATATGGTTCCGTTTGTCCTTCGTATGAAATATCATATGATTCTGCGTAATCCGATGCTGGAGGAGATTCGCAAGAATTATGTACTTTCTTATACGATGGCATCCCAGGCGGCAATCGCATTAGGAGAATACTTTCAGCAGTCGATTTCAGAAGATGAGATTGCCGGATTGGCAGAGATTTTTGAGTTGGCATTGGAGCAGCAGGAGAATGAACAGAAGAAGTTTTCAATTCTGATCGTATGTGCATCTGGAAAGACGAGTTCAGAAATTCTCAGATATAAGTACAGCAAAGAATTTAAAGAGTATATTGAAAAGATTTATGTATGTAATCTTTATGAGCTGGAGAACTTTCCGTTTGAAAAAGTGGATTATGTGTTTACAACGGTACACATTTCTTCCTATGTACCGGTACCAATCTTAGAGATTGGTTCATTTCTGAAGGACAATGACATTGACAGAGTGAGAAAGCTTTTTGTAAGAGAGAGTAAGGATTTTCTACAGAAATATTTTAAGAAGGAATTATTTTTTACGGATGTGGAAGGAAAGACGAAGGAAGAGGTTCTAAAGAATCTGTGCCGGAAGGTCGAGCAGGAGAAGGGACTTCCGGAGACATTTACTGCATCTGTTTTGAAGAGAGAGGAACTTACACCGACAGATTATGGTAATCTGGTGGCGCTCCCTCACCCGGAATGCGCATTCCAGGAACGTGCTTTTGTTGCAGTGGCAGTTCTGAAAGAACCGATATTCTGGTTCCGGCAAAAGGTGCAGGTTGTATTTTTGACGGCGATCGGAAGGGAAGAGGATGAGAATCTGCAGCAGTTCTATGAGGCGACGACGGATCTGATCCTTCGTCCGGCAGATGTACAAAATCTGATCCGCCATCCGGATTATGACAGGTTGATTCAGCTGTTGCGCAGAGCAGAAGAGTAAAATGTATTTACTTTTCCTGACGGGAGTGAACAGTAACTCAAAAGTGACCACATTGATTGTGGTCATTTTTTGAGTGGAGCTTTTTAAAAATATATGTTAAATTAAGGTCAGTCGAGGGACAGGAAAGGAAATGACGATGAGACATCTAACATTGATCTGTATGGCAGGTATTTCAACGAGCCTCTTAGTGAATAAGATGAAACGGCTGATTCAGAATGAGAATCTTGAGATTGCAGTCACAGCGATGTCGGAACGTGCATTTCAGGGTTACACAGGTCAGACAGATGTTCTGCTGCTTGGTCCGCAGCTGGGACATCGGTTCGAAAGCCTGAAAGAACAGTATGAGTCCAAAGGCATCCGCATAGACAGGATTGATCCGGAGCATTTCGGAGCAATGGATGCGAAGGCTGTACTGGAGCAGGCATTTCCAGACCTGTCTGGACAAATAGGTGATAAATAAAATAAATTAAAGATAGGAGAATGTATCATGGCAAAATTTACTTATGTAGTACAGGACAACGAAGGAATTCACGCAAGACCGGCAGGAATGCTTGCAAAAGAAGCAAAAGCTCTTGAGGGAGTTAAGGTTACAATCGCTGGAAACGGAAAAACAGCTGATGCTACAAGACTGATGGCTATCATGGCAATGGGTATCAAAAAAGGTATGGAAGTTGAAGTAACAGTTGAAGGTGAGAACGAAGAAGCTGCAGCAGCTAAGATGGAAGAGTTCTTCAAAGCAAATCTGTAAGAGAAAGTCATACATATACTCATTTAATTTCTAGTTAAGAAAAGATGTTTTAACAGATCGAAAATAAGGATTAGCCCTCCGAAAGAAAGATCTGTCAGGACATCTTTTTGCTTTTATTGAAATTTCTTGCGGTTGCACAAAAGTTTATTGTTCTGTATAATGAGAAAGTACGAGTGGAGATAATAGCAGGATTAAGAAAGGGGCAGACAGAAGATGAGAGCAGTTATTTTATCGTTAGATACAGGGGCATATAAAGCAAAAGCAGATGTGGCAGCGGCAGCATCGCTCAAAAGAATGCTGGAGCAGGTTGGAATTGAAGTCCGGGCAGCAAAAGCATTTCCAGAGGATAAAGAAATGTTGAAAACAGTGCTCTGTAAGCTGGCAGATGCGGAAATGGTTGAACTGGTTCTGACAACCGGAGCGGTTGGGTTCCTGGAGAAGCATTGTGCGCCGGATGCTGTGAGGGAGACAGCAGACCGTCTGCTTCCAGGTATTCCGGAAGCACTCAGGGCTTATAATCTTCGTCATACAAAGAAAGTGATTCTGGATCGTTCAGAGGCTGGGATCAGAAAGAAGACATTGATGATCAATCTGCCGGAGAGTGCCAAGATGGCAAAGGAAGATCTGGAATATATACTTCCGGAAGTGGTACAGGTGATAGACACTTTTTCATTAAGATAAAAACAGAAGAATGGAATAACAGGAGAGATTGAAAATGCTGGTAAAAATATATACAGATGGTGCAGCGCGCGGAAACCCGGACGGACCGGGCGGATATGGAACAGTGCTTGAGTATGTCGACACGAAAGGGCAGCTTCATAAGAAAGAATTGTCCCAGGGATATGAGAAGACAACGAATAACAGAATGGAGCTAATGGCTGTAATTGCAGGTCTGGAGGCTTTAAACCGTTCCTGTGAAGTAGAAGTCTATTCGGATTCACAATATGTTGTAAATGCGTTTAACCAGCACTGGGTAGACGGCTGGATCAAGAAGGGATGGAAACGCGGGAAGAATGAACCGGTGAAGAATGTAGACCTTTGGAAACGTCTGTTAGAAGCAAAGCAGAAACATAGCGTAACATTTCACTGGGTAAAGGGACATGATGGACATCCGCAGAATGAAAGATGCGATGAGCTTGCGACAACTGCAGCAGATGGAACAAATCTTATCGTAGATGAAGGGCTGTAAGAATTCGAAAATGATGAGTGAACAGTAACTTGATTAATAAAAATCAAGAAGAAAATCTTGAAAACAGTGGACAACAGAGAGATTTCTTAGTATAATTGAAAACTGTGTTGAGTAAGACAGACAATCGCGGCTGCAAGTGCCGAAAGGCCGCAGGTGAGGAAAGTCCGGGCTTCATAGGGCAGGATGCCGGATAACGTCCGGTGGAGGTGACTCCCAGGCCAGTGCAACAGAAATAAACCGCCTGTGCATTTTGTGCAGGTAAGGGTGGAAAGGCAGTGTAAGAGACTACCGCCTTGCTGGTAACAGGAAGGGCACATGTAAACCCCATCCGAAGCAAGACCGAATATAAGCAATGTGGCTGCCCGTCACGCTTAAGGTGGGTCGCTTGAGCGCAGCGGTAACGCGGCGCCTAGATAGATGATTGTTCAACGACATAACCCGGCTTATCGTTTTGCTCAATCAATGGAGGGAGTTTCTGTTTAGAAACTCCTTTTGTATTTTAGTTATTAATAATGCGGAAGAAGTCATTTGAGATAGATTCTTTTGCAAGAGACAGACAACGGAGGAATTAAGACATGGGAATGAAAATTAATGCAGAATTACCATTACCTGCAAACCTGAAGGCGGAATACCCGCTTCCGAAAGAACTGGCAGAGATCAAGAAGAAACGTGATGCGGAGATTCGGGAGATTTTTGAAGGAAAATCCGATAAATTTGTTGTTATCGTGGGACCATGTTCCGCAGACAATGAAGATTCTGTGTGCGACTATGTGAATCGTCTTGCAAAAGTGAACGAGAAGGTATCAGACCGTCTGATGATCATTCCTCGTATTTATACAAACAAACCACGTACAACAGGAGAAGGATATAAGGGAATGCTCCATCAGCCGGATCCGGATCAGGCTCCAAACCTTCTTGAGGGTATCATTGCAATCCGCAGAATGCATATCCGCGCGATCAAAGAGACAGGACTGACATCCGCAGACGAGATGCTTTATCCGGAGAACAGAAGCTATCTTGACGATATCCTTTCTTATGAGGCAATCGGTGCCCGTTCGGTAGAGAACCAGCAGCACCGTCTGACAGCCAGTGGAATGGACATTCCGGTTGGTATGAAGAACCCGACCAGTGGAGACTTTTCAGTTATGATGAACTCCGTAATTGCTGCTCAGAACTCTCATAACTTCATTTACAGAGGAATGGATGTTACAACAGAAGGAAATGATCTTGCACATGTAATTCTTCGTGGTGGTGTTGACAAATATGGAACCTGTATTCCGAACTACCATTATGAGGATCTTGTCCGTCTGGTAGATGTTTATGCGAAGAAAGACCTGAAAAACCCGGCAGCGATCATTGATGCGAACCATTCCAACTCCAATAAGCAGTTCAAAGAACAAATTCGTATTGTCAGCGAAATTCTTCACAGCAGAAGATACAATGATGATGTGAAGAAGATGGTCAAGGGAGTTATGATCGAGAGTTACATTGAAGAAGGAAATCAGAAGATCTGCGATCATATGACTTACGGAAAATCTATTACAGATCCATGTCTGGGATGGGAAGATACAGAGAAGCTGATTTACAAAATTGCAGAAGAGTGTTAAATTTATAAGAGCCAGGATAGATACCACATATGGTAACTGTTCTGGCTCTTATATTAGATGTGGGAGTCAATCCCACATCTGATATAGATAGATAAACGATGGATTATCTGCGGCTATATTTTTCCTCGCAGTACTGGCATCTGTATACCTGATTCTCTTCATCAGTCAGTACAAATACATGATCAAGTCCCTGCTCGATTGATGTGATACATCTTGGGTTCTTGCAGCGGATCACATTTTTGATCTTCTTAGGAAGAGTCAGAGGTTTCTTGGAGATGATCTCTCCGTTTTCAATAATATTTACAGTAATGTTGTGATCGATGAATCCGAGAATATCAAGATCCATGAAATCGATCGGGCATTCAATCTTCATGATATCTTTTTTGCCCATTTTATTACTTTTTGCATTTTTGATGATGGCAACACAGCAGTCTAATTTATCCAGGTGAAGGTATTTATAAATCTCCATGCTTTTGCCGGCTTCAATGTGGTCAAGAACGAATCCTTCAGAGATGCGTCCTACAGTTAATGTATTTTCTAACATTTTGTTACCCCTTTCGTACTATGAAATATGATTATATTAGTCAACGTGAATATCCAAAAGTGTAAGGATCAGAGCCATACGCACATATACTCCGTACTGAACCTGACGGAAATAAGCAGCACGTGGGTCATCATCAACGTCAACAGAGATTTCATTTACACGCGGAAGCGGATGAAGAACATACATGTCTTCCGGAGCGAGTTTCATTTTCTGTTTGTCGAGAATGTAGAAGTCTTTCATACGCACGTAGTCTTCTTCATTGAAGAAACGTTCTTTCTGAACACGTGTCATGTACAGAATATCAAGTTTTGGCATTGCTTCTTCCAGACGTACAACTTCTTCGTAAGGAATGTTCATCTTGTCAAGTACATCATGACGGATGTATTCCGGAAGTCTTAATTCTTCTGGAGAGATCAGTACAAAACGGATGCCTGTGTATCTTACGAGTGCAGTGATCAGTGAGTGAACCGTACGACCGAATTTTAAGTCACCACACAGACCGATTGTCATGTTGTCAAGTCTGCCTTTTACGTTAAGGATTGTGAGAAGGTCTGTCAGCGTCTGTGTCGGGTGCTGATGTCCACCGTCACCTGCGTTGATCACCGGAATTGTAGAATGCTGGCAGGCAACCATCGGAGCACCTTCTTTTGGGTGTCTCATTGCACAGATATCTGCGTAGCAGGAGATTGTACGGATTGTATCAGATACACTTTCTCCTTTTGCAGCAGAACTGGAGTTTGCGGAAGAGAATCCCATAATGCTTCCTCCAAGGTTCAGCATTGCAGCTTCATGGCTTAAACGTGTGCGAGTACTTGGCTCATAGAATAAAGTCGCAAGTTTTTTTCCGTCGCAGGCATGTGCGTATTTGTCAGGATGTGCCTCAATATCCTGCGCAAGTTTCAACAGTTCGTCCAGTTCTTCCACTGAGAAGTCCAGTGGGCTCATTAAATGTCTCATAAGTAACCTCCTTGTGTGATTGAATCACATTATTTATATTCTAGTAGATCAGTAACGGCTTTTCTCTTAGGTGCTTGCGGATCATCATCCGGCCAGCCGACTGCAATCAGAGCTGCCAGTTCCCTCTCTGGCGGAATCTCTAAAAGTTCTGTAATTTTTTCTTCATCAAAGATGCCCATGATCACAGTACCAAGTCCCTGTTCTTTTGCAGCAAGACAGAAAGACTGGCAGGCAACACCAACGTCAAACATTTGCCATCTGTCCCCCTTTTTTGTGCTGTAGGATCCGTCACGTTCAAAACCGGATCTGTTTTTGATAAAAGTAACAGCAACCAGCATAGGAATTTGACGAATAATATTAGAATTGTAAACAGGGGTATAATCATCAGCGATCTTTTTGAGAATAGAGGGGTCTTCAATTGCAATATAACGAGTGATTTGTGTGTTTTTCCAAGATGGAGAATAGGAAGCAATAGAAATAATAGAATCAATAATAGAATGATCAATATGATCAGGTTTATATTTTCTTATGCTTCTGCGCATCTTGATACAATCAGAAACGTTCATTTGTATACCTCCCAATGTTTTATTCGAGACGCTTGAATCAGATAAAAACCGATTGTTCTCGTATTCCATACTATGATATACTAAAACGAGAAGATTTTCAACAGGAAAATAAACTTTTTTCAAAGGATAGATTTTGAGAAAAAAATGTATTATACTTGGTACTGTTCATGCAGTGTTTTTACTATGTTAATTGTGTTACAGATTAGTAAAAAGAGATGCAGTATGGATGGAGTTTTTTAGTAAGGAGAAGTTAGGATGGCAACACTTGAAGAACTGAGAGTAGAGCTCGACAAGATAGATAACCAGATGGTGGAACTTTATCAGAAGAGAATGAATGTCTGCCGTGAGGTTGGAGATTATAAGGTGAAAGCCGGACGTAAAGTGTATGACCGGCAGCGGGAGCAGGAGAAACTTGCAGATGTGGCATCAAAGGTTGAAAATGATTTTGATAAGAACGGAGTTCGTGAATTATATACGCAGCTGATGTCTATGAGCAGAAAACTGCAGTATCAGAAGCTCGTAGAAGCAGGAGCACTTGGAAGGCTTCCTTTTATTCAGATTGATTCTCTTGAGAAGGATACTGCCAGAGTTGTGTTCCAGGGAACAGAAGGTGCTTACGGAGAAGCAGCAATGCATCAGTTCTTTGGAGAAGATGTGAATTGCTTTCATGTAAGAACATTCCGTGATGCAATGACTGCGATTGAAGAAGGTGCTGCGGATTATGCGGTTCTTCCGATTGAAAATTCATCTGCAGGTCCGGTGAACGAGATGTATGATCTTCTGGATGAATTTGAAAATTATATTGTTGCTGAGACGATCCTTCCGGTAGTGCATACTTTGTCAGGACTTCCGGGAACAACACTTACAGATATCAAACGTGTTTATTCGAAAGCAGAAGCCCTTATGCAGACGACTGGGCTTTTGAATGACCATGCAGACTGGCAGCAGATCAGTGTAGTCAATACGGCAATCGCTGCGCAGAAAGTAGTAAAAGATGGCGATAAGGCACAGGCAGCTGTATGTAGTGCCTATGCGGCGAAGATTCATGGGTTGGAAGTTCTTGCAGATAATATAAATGACGAGCCGGATAACTGTACACGCTTTATCGTGGTGACAAATCAGAAGGTTTATCTGAAGCATGCGTCAAAGATCAGTATTGAATTCGAACTTCCGCATCAGAGTGGGGCTCAGAGTGGTTCTCTTTATGATCTTCTGTCACATTTTGTATACAATAATATAAATATGACAAAGATTGAATCAAGACCTGTGAAAGGAAAACAGTGGGAATATCGTTTCTTTGTAGATTTTGATGGAAGTCTGGAGGATGCAGCAGTGAAGAATGCATTGCGTGGACTGAGAGAAGAAGCAACGAATTTGAGAATTCTTGGAAATTACTAGATATTAGAATAGATAGAAAAACAGAATACAGAGCAGGTGGAGCGAAAGCTCCGGAGGGATTTACTGGAAAAGAGGTTATTTAGAATGCGTACAAACGAACTGATGCTGTATAAAAACATAGAATATGGGGAGATTTTAAAGGATATCACATTTCTGATCGATAATTATGAAAGTGAATTTTATAACAAAGAAGATTTAAGAGGACTTCTTTTTGATTGTATCAATGAACTTTTGGAATTATCAGTAAGCCACGGCTTTGAAGGAAATCTGTGGCATACTTATCTGACATTTCTTCTTGCAAGTGATGAGAATGCATACAGCACTTCCTGTGAGATTGTAGGAGAGATTGAAGGTAGTCTGAATGAGATAGCACTTCATGATTTTGCTATTTTTAAGGAAATGTTTGACTATGATTTTGAGGAACTGGAAAAGAGTTTGGACGCTGACTGCCTGAAGATCATCATGGATTATAAGAGTGGTAACAGTGGCGGTAAAGTGTTCAACCGTCGTGTCAGGGACAGAATCTGTGATCTCAGCCGTGCCCTTGCCGCGACGCAGAATGTGGATCATTTCAAGCGTACACTGACACAGTTTTATAAGGAATTTGGAGTTGGTAAACTTGGACTTCACAAGGCATTTCGTGTGGAACATCCGGAGAATTCTGATGTGGAGATCATTCCGATCACAAACATTGCTCATGTACATCTTGATGATCTTGTAGGTTATGAAGATGCAAAGAAAAAGCTGGTTGACAACACGAAAGCATTTGTAGAAGGAAAGAAAGCAAATAACTGTCTGATGTTCGGAGATGCCGGAACAGGAAAATCTTCCTCGATCAAGGCTATTTTAAATCAGTATTATAACCAGGGACTTCGCATGATTGAGGTGTATAAACACCAGTTCCAGGATCTGAATGATGTAATCGCTCAGATTAAGAATAGAAATTATAAATTCATTATTTATATGGATGATCTTTCTTTTGAAGAATTTGAAATTGAATACAAATATTTGAAAGCAGTGATCGAAGGTGGTCTGGAGAAGAAACCGAAGAATGTGTTGATCTATGCGACATCAAACCGCCGTCATCTGATCCGTGAGACATTCCGCGATAAGCAGGACAGAGATGAAGATATGCATACAAATGATACAGTACAGGAGAAGCTGTCATTGGTTGCAAGATTTGGCGTTACGATTTATTTCGGTTCACCGGATAAGAAGGCATTCCAGGAGATCGTACGTGTGCTTGCGAAAAAGAATGGAATCAATATGCCGGAAGAGCAGCTGCTTCTTGAGGCGAATGCATGGGAACTGTCTCATGGCGGTTTGTCTGGAAGAACAGCACAGCAGTTTATTGATTATCTGGCAGGACGGGAGTAATGCATTGTGTGGAAGGCTTTTAGAGTCAAACAGAGCTTGAAAAATAAAATAACAGAAGAGAGAAACAAGAGTGGATATTACAAGAAGCTGTTATCTATACAGTTACTGATAGCATCCGTTATAGTTATGCTGTTTTGTTCCGGATGTGCCGGGAAGATGAATGCAAAGAAGATTTTTCGTCAGTCTTCGGAAAATATGCAGAAAGTAACTTCTTCAGCAAACCATGTGGAGCTGGCAATTCAGATGTCTGATATTTTAGATCTGATGGAAGTAAACATGGAGATGGATCTGGAGAACACGACAGAGCCTCCGGCCGGTTATGCGAAAGGAACTGCCAGGGTGACGATCAAAGATTCTGAGGTATCTGCAGATCTGGAACTTTATCAGGTGGAGGAAGACGGAAAACAAGTGACATATAGTGGCACGAATGGATCCTGGAAGAAAGAGAGTGCAGAAGGAAGCAACGAGAATCACCTTGGTATTGACGGAAATATTTTCGCGCAGGAGGGGAAAGCGCTTGAGTCTTTCCACCTATCCGAGCAGGAGACAACAGTAAATGGCAAGGCATGTTATCAGTTGTATGGCGATGTAACAGGAACGGAGCTTATGGGTCTTCTTGGCAAAGAGATGGTAGAAGCATATCATCTGGTGAAACTCCCGGAGGAGGATGCAATCCGTAATTTGAAAATCCCTGTTATTTTTGACATTTACAAAGAAGAGCTGCTTCCGGCGAAGATTGTTGTAGACATGAGTGATGTAATGGGAGACTTATATAAGTCTTACGGGGAGACTACGAAAGTAAATCTTTACTCGATCGTGCTTCAGTTTACGGACTATAACAAGGTGGATGAAATCCATGTTCCGGATGAAATAAAGAATTCTGCGAAATAAAAGAAACGTTGCCAGAAATCCTATGGTTGATGCTATATAAAAAGAAGGAAGCTTCAGACCGGGCACATGCCGCTGAAGTCTTCCTTCTTTTTGTTATTACCACTTATTTCATATTATACAGGTTTCATATTACTCAAGTTCTTTTATATTGCTGATATCGCTGTCAATCACCATGGAGTAATTTGTATAATAGACGACAAATCCAGGCTTCCCGCCATTTGGTTTTTTGACCTGTTTTTTCTCCACGTAGTCAATCTCAACTTTATCGGAACCACGCATGCTGGAATAATAAGCTGCAAGTCTGGCTGCTTCTTCGAATGTACGGTCCGGAAGCTCATCCCCATGTGTTTTGACAATGACATGGGATCCCGGAGCTTGCTTTGCATGAAACCACCAGTCATTTCCGACTGCAAAGTGGAACGTCAGTTCTTCATTCTGAAGATTATTCTTTCCGACATACATATGATAACCGTCACTGGAAATATAATGGAGTGGTTTGTTTTTAATCTTGACTTTTTTCTTTGTATATTTTCTGCGGATATAGCCGGAGTTTGTGAGCTCTTCTTTGATTTCAGCAAGATCATCTTCTGTCAGTGCAATATCAAGTGCTGTCTGAATGGATTCCAGGTAAGTGATCTCGTCCAGTGTCTCTTTGCAAAGAACAGAAAGTGCTTCAAAAGTACGTTTTTGCTTGTTATATTTTGCAAAATAACGCTGGGAATTTTCCTGCGGTGTCTTTAATGGATCCATCGGAATGGATACCATTTCATTGGTGTAATAGTTCAGGCATTCAAGAGTCTTTGCACCTTCCTCCAGATTGTATCCATAAGTGTTGATTAATTCGCCGTACACTTTAAATTTATCACGATTTTCTGTGTCTTTCAACTGACGCAGCTGTAAGTCATATTTTTTTCGGTTTCGTTCTAATGCAGTCTGAACTACGTGACGCAGATCGACCGATTTCTGTCGGATGCGGGTGATGAGACTGCGTGTCGAATAATAAGTCTCAAGCACTTCGGAAACAGAATCATATTCTACCCTTGTATAGTTGACAAAATGACTCAGTGGAAGAGCAGAGAATTCTTTTGGCTCTTTTCCATCGAAATAAATACCGGGTGAAAAGGTATCTTCTTTGATCGCGGATAAATAAATCTCAAACTGTGTATATAGATGAAGTAAAATATCAGCAGAATACTCCTGGGCCGGGACGGAAGAATCCATCCCTGCAAGGGAGCAGATCTCCTCCGCAGTTACAGGACTGATTCCGGTAAAACTTGTATAAATTGCTTTGGCAAGTGGCATTGGTTTACCTGTCAGATGCGCTGCGAATTCTTCAGAAGTTACCGTGAGTGGATCTACTTTCTGCATGGTGTCCGGAATGAAATACTCTCTTCCCGGAAGAACTTCCCGGACAGAACTCATCTGTGCAGATACATGTTTGATACTGTCGATGATCTTACCCTGATCGTTACAGAAAATGATATTGCTGTGTTTTCCCATAATCTCGACGATTAGGTCTTTCCGGCAGAGGTCACCAAGCTCATCGAGATGTTCGATTGTAAAATGAATAATACGCTCAAGTCCTGGCTGCCAGATATCAACAATGCGGCCGCCGCTGATATGTTTGCGAAGAAGCATACAGAAGTTTGGGGCAGTCATCGGACTTGGTTTATTCTTTGAGGTCAGATAGACCAGCGGAAGAGAAGCATCCGCCGAAATCGACAGACGATACTGACCTTCCGTTGATTTGACTGTCAGAAGAAGCTCATCCGCTTCCGGTTGTGCAATCTTTGAAATTCTTCCGTTTAATAATTTATGTTTTAATTCGCTGGCGAGACTCGCTACAACGATTCCATCAAAAGCCATAGTTGTTTCCTCCTGAATAAAAGGTTTGTTTGTTATTGTTCACTCCCGTGTCAATCAGCGGAGTGATTGACACGGGAGTGAACAGTAACGTTTGTTTTCATGTTTTTTTATTGTAACATAAATCGAATCTTTATAAAAGACTTGTTGACCATTTACAAACATTTGATGTATAATAGATTAGATTATAGTAAACAGAGGATGAAGACAATGATCAAAAGTATGACAGGCTTTGGCAGATGTGAGATTCAGCAGGATTCCAAGAAGTTTACCGTTGAATTAAAGAGTGTAAACCACCGTTATCTTGATGTGAACATCAGAATGCCGAAGAAACTTAATTTTTTTGAAACATCCATCCGGACACTTCTGAAGTCTTATGCGAACCGCGGGAAAGTTGATATCTTTATTACATATGAAGATCTGTCACAGGCGCAGAGCTCTGTGAAATATAATCCATTGATCGCGGCAGAATATGTGAAATATTTTAAGCAGATGGAAGAAGAATTCGGGCTGGAAAATGACATCAGCGTATCTGCACTTGCAAGATTTCCGGAAGTTCTTACGATGGAAGAGCAAGTGGAAGATGAAGAGGAGCTTTGGAATGGACTGAAGAAAGCACTGGAAGGGGCTTTTACACAGTTTGTTGAGACGAGAATAACAGAGGGTGAGAACCTGAAGAAAGATATTCTTGCGAAGCTTACATTTCTGGAGCAGGAAGTCTCTGCGGTAGAAGAACGTTCTCCACAGATTGTGGCAGAATACCGACAGAAGCTGGAAGAGAAGGTAGCTGAGTTACTGGCAGATACACAGATGGAAGAAAACCGCCTGGCAGCAGAAGTGATTCTGTATGCAGATAAGATCTGTACAGATGAGGAAGTTGTGCGGTTGAAGAGCCATATTCAGCATATGAGAGCAACATTGGAGGAGAAAGAAGGAATCGGGCGTAAGCTGGATTTCATTGCGCAGGAGATGAATCGCGAAGCAAATACGATTTTATCTAAAGCGAATGATATTGAGGTTTCCAATCATGCGATCAGTCTGAAGACAGAGATTGAGAAGATCAGAGAGCAGATACAGAATATAGAATAGAGTAAAAGAGGGCAGGATCATGAATAAGAAAGGCATTTTGATTGTCGTATCCGGATTCTCAGGAGCCGGAAAAGGTACATTGATGAAAGAATTAATGAGAAAATATCCGGAGAATTACGCTTTATCCATCTCTGCGACAACGAGAAGTCCACGTGACGGGGAAGTAGATGGCAGAGAATATTTCTTCCTTTCCAGGGAGAAATTTGAAAAAATGATTGCTAATAATGAATTGATAGAGTATGCTAAATACGTGGAAAACTATTATGGCACACCGCGTGCATATGTTGAGAAGATGTTGGATGAAGGGAAAGATGTGATTCTTGAGATCGAGATTCAGGGAGCACTGAAAGTGAAAGAAAAGTTCCCGGATACGCTTCTGATGTTTGTGACACCGCCGAATGCCAGAGAACTGAAGTCCCGTCTGGTAGGAAGAGGGACAGAGACGATGGAGGTTATTGAGTCCAGAATGAACCGTGCCTGTGAAGAGGCAGAGGGAATGAGTGCTTATGACTATCTTGTCGTGAATGATGAACTGGATGATTGTGTTGAAGAGATGCATTCTATTATCCAGGGAGAACACCACAGAAGTTCACGCAATGTGAATTTTATGAATGACATAAAAGAAGAATTGGAAGAGTTGAAAGGAGAAAATTAATATGCTGCATCCATCTTATACTGACTTGATGAAAGTAGTTAACAAAGACGTTGAAGAGGGAGATTCTAAGGTTGTAAACAGCCGTTATTCTATCGTAATGGCTACATCTAAGCGTGCAAGACAGCTGATCGCCGGAGAGCTTCCGCTTGTACCTGCGAAAGACGGACAGAAGCCGCTTTCCATTGCAATCGAAGAACTGAATGAAGGTGAGCTTAAGATCTTACCTGAGGACACTGACGAAGAGTAGAATCGGAACAGTAACGGAGCAGATGCAGAAAATGCAATCTGCTCTTTTGACGTTGTTGTTGAACGTTTTGTGCATGCATGGAATGTATGAAATGATGCACAGAAGGTGAGATTTATTTATTTTTTTAGAAAGGATGACCAGGAGGTTTTACTGATATATGAAGATACTTTTTATATCCTTAGGATGTGATAAAAATCTAGTGGATACAGAAGTGATGCTTGGAATGCTTGCTTCAAGAGGTTACGAGATGACGAATGATGAACAGGAGGCTGATATTATTGTGATCAACACCTGTTGTTTTATCCATGATGCGAAAGAAGAAAGCATCCAGAATATTCTTGAGATGGCAGAATATAAGAAGAATGGCAGTGCAAAGGCATTGATCGTTACAGGATGTATGGCAGAGCGTTATCGTCAGGAGATTCTTGATGAGATTCCAGAGGTAGATGAAGTTCTTGGAACAACTGCATATGATCGCATTCTGGATGCGGTAGATGCGGCACTTGCCGGACAACATGAGGTTATGACAGCTGACCTTGATGCTCTTCCATTACCGGAGACGAAGCGTCTTGTAACAACAGGAGGACATTTTGCATATCTGAAGATTGCAGAAGGATGTGACAAACATTGTACGTACTGCATCATTCCGAAAATCCGTGGAAACTTTAGAAGTGTACCGATGGAACGCCTTCTGAAAGAAGCACAGGATCTGGCAGAGCAGGGCGTAAAAGAATTGATTCTTGTTGCTCAGGAGACAACGCTTTATGGAAAAGATCTTTATGGAGAGAAATCTCTTCCAAAGCTGCTCCGTGAACTTTGCAAGATCAGTGGAATCCGTTGGATCCGTATTTTATATTGTTATCCGGAGGAAATCACAGATGAACTGATCCAGGTAATGAAAGAAGAATCGAAGATCTGTCATTATCTTGATCTCCCAATCCAGCATGCGAATGATACCATCTTGAAGAGAATGGGACGCAGAACTTCAAAACAGGAGCTGATTGACATTGTGCAGAAGCTTCGTAAGGAAATTCCGGATATCTGTCTTAGAACAACACTGATCACAGGCTTTCCGGGAGAGACGCAGGAGCAGCATGAAGAGGTGATGGAATTCATTGACACACTTGAGTTTGATCGTCTTGGAGCATTTACGTATTCTCCGGAGGAAGATACACCGGCAGCCACATTCGAAGATCAGATTGATGAAGAAGTGAAAGAGGATCGTCAGGCAGATATCATGGAACTTCAACAGGAAATTGCATTCGATAAAGCGGAAGACATGATTGGAAGAGAAGTTCTTGTCATGATCGAAGGTAAAGTCGCAGATGAGAATGCCTACGTTGGAAGAACTTATCGTGATGCACCGAATGTAGACGGCCTGATCTTTATCAATACTGACGTAGAATTGATTTCCGGAGATTTTGCAAAGGTTAAAGTGACCGGAGCATTAGATTATGATTTGATAGGAGAGTTGATATAGTATGAATTTACCAAACAAATTAACAGTATTACGTGTGATTATGGTTCCGTTTTTTGTTTTCTTTATGTTGACAGATGTAGGCGGAGCTGCGAATAAATGGATCGCGCTTGTACTTTTTATTGTTGCAAGTCTGACAGATATGCTGGATGGTAAGATTGCAAGAAAATACAATCTTGTAACAAATTTTGGAAAGTTTATGGATCCGCTGGCAGATAAACTTCTTGTCTGCTCAGCAATGATCTGTCTGATTCCTTCAGGAAAACTTCCGACAGCAGTTGTTATTGTTATTATTGCAAGAGAGTTTATTATCAGTGGTTTCCGTCTGGTAGCATCTGATAATGGCGTTGTTATCGCAGCAAATTACTGGGGAAAATTCAAGACAGTATCTCAGATGGCAATGATCATTGTTCTGATTGCTGATTTTGGCGGTGTATTCGACATGGTTGGAACAGTACTGATCTGGATTGCCACAGCACTTACTGTGATTTCTCTGGTAGACTATGTGTGGGCAAACAGAGAGGTTCTTACAAAGGGAGGCATGTAAGAGATGTATCTTGAGTGGTTTTTTAAAGAGAAAGCTGCAGGTGAGAAAAGTCTGGAAGAAGTTGTAGTAGATCTTCTTGCAGAGCGTAAACTTCATGTGACAACAGCAGAATCCTGTACAGGTGGATTGATTGCAGGAACGTTAGTCAATGTGGCAGGAGCATCAGATGTGCTGAACGAGGGCTATGTTACGTATTCGAATGAGGCAAAGGAACGTCTGATTCACGTTTCTCATGAGACACTTGAAACTTACGGTGCCGTGAGTGAACAGACAGCGCATGAGATGGCTGAGGGTGCGGCAAAGGCTGCGAATGCGAATGCGGCACTAAGTGCAACAGGAATTGCAGGGCCTGGAGGTGGAACAGAAGAAAAGCCGGTTGGTCTTGTATATATTGGATGTTATCTGAATGGGAAGACGACAGTGAAAGAGTGTCGTTGGAATGGAAGCCGGATGGAGAACAGACTGGATACTGTGAACGCAGCATTGGAGATGCTGAAGGAACGTCTGATGGAAGAGATGCCGGTGTAATAAGAAAAGATTAAGTTGAAGCAGTAACTGTTTCCAAAAGGATACAGAAGCTGCTTTTCTTATACATAAATTTGTCAAGTGTCATATTTATATAATTCTTTCCCTCAGATGGTGAAAATCTTGTCAAAGTTGTGATTGACGAATGCGACAAATTGTGCGAAAATAAATACATATGGTGCAGGGAGAAAGAGTTTGTGGCAGGTGACAAATCAACTTCTCACCGCGCAGACAGTTCAGTGTTAAAAAATAATGCAGAGCTGTCAGTTTTTGTGCGAAAAAAATAGTGTACCGTATACGAAGAAAATCATACATATTGAAAGGAGTATTAACATGATTTATTCACACGAAGTAGAAATGATGTGTCCGGTAGCCCAGGGCGTAAACCATGGCGCAGCTCCAATTCCAGAAGAAGCTAAATGGGTAAAGGCAAAAGAAATCAAAGATATCTCCGGACTTACACACGGTGTAGGCTGGTGTGCTCCACAGCAGGGTACTTGTAAGCTCACACTGAACGTAAAAGACGGAATCATCCAGGAGGCACTTGTTGAGACAATCGGATGTTCAGGAATGACACATTCCGCAGCTATGGCTTCTGAGATCCTTCCGGGAAGAACACTTCTTGAAGCTCTGAATACAGACCTTGTATGTGATGCTATCAACACAGCTATGAGAGAACTGTTCCTTCAGATTGTTTACGGAAGAACTCAGAGTGCATTCTCAGAGGACGGACTTCCGATAGGAGCAGGACTTGAGGACCTTGGAAAAGGACTTCGTTCACAGGTTGGTACAATGTACGGAACACTGAAAAAAGGACCTCGTTATCTTGAGATGACAGATGGTTATGTAACAGGAATCGCACTGAACGAAGATGATGAGATCATCGGATATCAGTTTGTAAACTTCGGTAAGATGATGGACTTCATCAAAGCTGGAGACGAGCCGGCTGTAGCGCTTGAGAAAGCTAAAGGACAGTACGGACGTGTTGACGATGCTGTTAAGATCATTGACCCAAGAAAAGAGTAAGGAGGACTATTTCAATGGCATTATTTGAATCATATGAAAGAAGAGAAAAACAGATTCTTGCAAAACTCGCTGAGTATGGAATCAACTCCATCGAAGAAGCTGCAGAAGTAACTAAAGCAGCTGGTCTTGACGTTTACAAGATGGTTGAAGGAATTCAGCCAATCTGTTTCGAGAACGCTAAGTGGGCTTACACAGTAGGTGCTGCTATCGCAATCAAAAAGGGATGTACAAAGGCAGCTGATGCAGCAGCAGCAATCGGAGAAGGACTTCAGTCTTTCTGTATTCCGGGATCTGTTGCAGATCAGAGAAAAGTTGGTCTTGGACATGGTAACCTTGGAAAAATGCTTCTTGAAGAAGATACAGAGTGCTTCGCATTCCTGGCTGGACACGAGTCATTCGCAGCAGCTGAGGGTGCTATCGGTATCGCTGAGAAAGCAAACAAAGTTCGTAAAAAACCTCTGCGTGTTATCCTGAACGGTCTTGGAAAAGACGCTGCTCAGATTATTGCACGTATCAACGGATTTACATACGTTGAGACAGAGCTTGACTATCACACAGGAGAACTGAAAGAAGTATTCCGTAAAGCATACTCTGAAGGACTTCGTGCGAAAGTTAACTGCTACGGAGCTAACGACGTAGTAGAAGGTGTTAAGATCATGTGGAAAGAGAATGTAGACGTATCTATCACAGGTAACTCTACAAACCCTACAAGATTCCAGCACCCAGTAGCAGGAACATATAAGAAAGAGCGTATCGAAGCTGGAAAGAAATACTTCTCAGTTGCTTCAGGTGGTGGTACAGGACGTACACTTCACCCAGACAACATGGCAGCTGGACCGGCTTCTTACGGAATGACAGATACAATGGGACGTATGCACTCTGATGCACAGTTCGCTGGATCTTCATCTGTACCGGCTCACGTTGAGATGATGGGACTTATCGGAGCAGGAAACAACCCGATGGTTGGTATGACTGTTGCTGTAGCAGTTGCTGTAGAGGAAGCTGCAAAGGCTGGTAAATTCTAAGAATCTATTCTCAGATAATGTTTTAATTTATGATAAAATCAAGAAGTAAAAACAAAATAGTTTTTTCTTCTTGATTTTTTTAGTTGATTTATCATAAGAACTATGTTTATTTGATAGATTTTGTTATACTTAAAAGTAATGAAAACTGTTGAATAATATAGCGTTTATAAGAAATGAGGTGTATGTATGGCATTAGCACAGAACCGTATTTTCACAATAGAAGATATTTACAATCTTCCAGAAGGAGAAAGAGCTGAATTAATTGATGGTCAGATTTATATGATGGCACCCCCATCTCGACGTCACCAAGAAATAATTGGTTCTCTTTATCGAAAAATTGCAGATTATATTGATATGAAAAGAGGGGCATGCAAAGTATATCTTGCTCCATTTGCAGTATTTTTAAATAACAATAATGTTAATTATGTAGAACCGGATATTTCTATAATATGTGATAAAAATAAACTTGACGATAAAGGATGTAATGGAGCTCCGGATTGGATTATTGAAATCGTGTCTCCTAGCAGTAAAAGAATGGATTATTATATTAAATTGTTTAAATATCGAACTGCAGGAGTAAGAGAATACTGGATTGTTGATCCAATCAGAGAGATGATTCTTGTATATGATTTTGAGAACGATGATTACGAACAGTATTCATTTTCAGAAATCGTTAAAGTTCGAATATACGATGATTTCGAAATTAATTTTACTACAATCTAGAAAATATGAGGCATTACACATGAAGATAAAGATGGTAGACATTGCAAGACATCTCGGAGTTTCCAAAGCAACAGTATCGCTTGCTGTGAATGGAAAACCCGGTGTGAATGAAGAAACCAGAAGGATGGTTTTGGAATGTCTGGAAGAAATGAAAAAGAACAACGGAGTAATTCCAGTAAAAGAGAATATCGTTACAGTGTCCGGCCATCCGGTGAATCAGATGATCAAAATAGTGATTGTTAATCACAGCAAAGGCGTTGCGTGTAATTCAGAAACAGATCTCTGGTCAGATGTACTTGCTACATTTGATTCTGAAGCAAGAAGACTTGGATATCTTTATGGAGTGACGTATTTAAATGACGATATTACGCAAACAGAAGCAGTAATTACGGAATGTAATATGGATTTTGTGGCAGGCATTATTCTTTTTGGAACCGAATTAAAAGAAGAAGATCAAAACCTGCTTGAAAGAATCAAAAAGCCATTGGTTCTTTATGACTGTGAACTTCCAGATAGTCGGTATAGCAGTGTATGTGCAGACAATAGACAAATGCTAAAAAGTGCTGTGGATTATCTGTACAAGGAAGGTGCATCAGATATTTATTATTTCTGCACAGGGAAAGATAATTATAATTATCGAGTTCGTAAGGAAGCGTTTTTAAATACAAAGTCTAACGAAGATACTGCATCAGCAAAATATATTCTTGATCTTGGAGATGAAATTCCAAGGATAATGGAGACTTTGTTAGACTGGTTGAGAAAAAATCCGCTTCCGCAAGGAATTTTATTTGAAAATCAACAGATTTCAATTGGTGCGTTGACGGCGCTTCGAAAGTATGGTGTGAACATCCCACAGGAAGTGAAAGTTGTCGGATTTGGTATGATTCCTGACTATATATACCAGGATCTAAAGTTGGTACAAATGAGAATATCTGACACAGAAGGTGTTCTTCTTGCAATGGATTTACTGGATAAAAAGATTCGTCAGTACTCAAGGTCTAAAGTTAAGATATACACAGAAGCAGAAATGATTGTAAGTTAAAATAATCGTAAGACAAAAGAACAAGATGAACAAAAAGAGTTTTTGGATTGTGTGAAAATTCGCATAATTCAAAGACTCTTTTTGAATATTTGCATAATCAAAATAATTTGCAAGAGAATAGGTTGTAAAAATCATACAAATAAAACAGCAAAATGAATGAAAAACTGGTATAATATAATGGTGAAAAAATTATCAATTTTTGCAGGATTGATATTTGATTAAGAAAAAATTGGAGGAACAGAAAATGAATGAATATTTTCCACATTTATTCGAACCAATTAAAATTGGAAAGACTACGGTAAAAAACAGAATCTTTATGCCGCCGATCTCTACAAACATGGCAGATAAAGGCTATGTAACAGACGCACTGGTTGAGCATTACTCAGCAAGAGCGAAGGGGGGAGTCGGACTGATTGTTACAGAAGTTACAACGGTAGAGCCAGTATATACATATTTACCGGGAGATATGTCTATCTATGATGATTCTTATATTCCAGGTTGGAAGAAACTGGTAGATGCAGTACATCAGTATGATACGAAGATTTTAGCACAGTTATTCCATCCGGCTTACATGGCATTCCCGATTCCGGGAACACCGCAGCTGATCGCCCCTTCTAATGTTGGACCTTATTATGCAAAATCAGCTCCGAGAGCTGTAACTGTTGAAGAATTGCATGTACTTGTTCAGCAGTTTGGGGAGGCAGCACGCCGTTTCCAAATTGCAGGTGGAGACGGAGTTGAAATCCAGTGTGCACATGCACATGGATTGCTTGGCGGATTCCTTACACCTCTTTATAACAAGAGAACAGATGAATACGGCGGAGACATTAACGGACGTCTCAGACTGACACTTGAAGTAATTGCGAAAATCCGTGAGCTTTGCGGTGATGATTTCATTATCGATGTTCGTATTTCAGGAGATGAGTACAGTGAAGGTGGTCTGACACTGAACGACATGATCTATGTATCCAAACAGCTTGAGAAAACAGGCGTTGATTTTATCCATGTTTCTGGAGGAAATACAATTAAGAGAGGAAGTTCCATGCCTGCACCTGGCACATCACCTGCACCGCATGCGCATGCAAGCGAAGAGATCAGAAAGCATGTGAACATTCCGGTTTCTACAGTTGCAAGAATTAATGAACCATGGGTAGCGGAAGAACTCATTGCTAACGGAAAGACTGATATCTGTATGATTGGTCGTCCGAACTTGTGTGACAGTGAATTTGTTAATAAAGCTGCAGAAGGAAAAACAGATGATATCCGTCCATGTATTGGATGTGGACGCTGCCTGACAGGAATTATGTTTGGTAATCCGATCAGCTGTACAGTGAATCCATCAGTAGAATCTGATGAGATCAAGGAAGCTGATGAAAAGAAGAAAGTTCTCGTGATCGGTGCGGGTCCGGCGGGAATGGAAGCAGCTTATGTTGCAAAGAAACGCGGACATGAAGTTATTCTCTGCGAAAAGAGCGGAGAGTTCGGAGGCCTTTTAAGACTGGCAGCAGTTCCAATCGCTAAACAGGAACTTTGTAAAGTAATTAAGTTTATGGCACGTCGTCTGAAGAACGAAGGAATCGAAGTCCGCATGAACTGTGAAGTAACTCCGGAGATGCTTGCAGGAGAATTCAAGGATTATGAAGTTGTCTGTTCTACAGGGGCAGTTCCGAAGGAAATTCCTCCATTCAAAGTGTTCAAGCAGACAATGACAGCCGATGACGTCCTTGCCGGAAGAAAATACCCGGGAAGAAAGATCGTTATTCTCGGGGGCGGATCTGTCGGATGTGAAACTGCAGATTATCTTGCACCACTGATTGATGACATGTTCCCTGCAAACCGTGACATTACAGTGATCGAGATGACGCCATCACTGATGCCGGGTGAAGGCGGAGCAGCTAAGAGTCAGCTGACAATGAGACTCAAGAGAAAAGGTGTGAAGATTGAACTGAACAGTCAGGTGACGAAGGTTGATGAGACTACGATCACTTATGAGAAAGACGGACAGGAATATCATATCACAGATGCGGATACACTGATCTTTGCAGTTGGTTATGCACCGAACAAAGTAGAAAATACAGAAGAGAGAGTTCATTTTATCGGAGACTGTGATAAAGTCGGAACTCTGAAAGATGCAATTGCTGCAGGACATAAACTAGCAGAAGAACTGTAATTGAAGAAAAGTTCAGAATAACAAATATAGAAAAGAAATATAGAAATGAATAAAACGGAGAAAAAAGATGGGGAATAAATTATCAGAACCGATTAAGGTCGGAAATCTTACTTTTAAAAACAGAATCATGTTTCCACCGCTTACAACAGGTTATGAAGAAAGAGACGGATCTATTGGGGCGAGAAGTCTGAACTTCTATGAAAGACTCGCAAAAGGTGGAGCAGCGTATGTTGTTATCGGAGATGTAGCTCCTGTAAGAACAGCTTCACCGACACCAAAGCTTTATGATGACAGCCAGATTCCTGTATATAAAAACCTGGCAGACACATTACATAAGTATGACTGTAAGCTTGCACTTCAGCTGTTCCATCCGGAGTATGATGTTCCGGGTGTCGGACGCATGATCATGGAAGCAGGTATTGCAAGACAGGCTGCGGCAAAAGCACAGGCTGAGGGAAATGCAGAAGAAGCAAAGAGACAGATGGAAGAATGCGACAGACTTACCAAAGGTGCTTATGCAAAACTTCATCATGATATGCAGCATTTTGTTACAGAGGCAACCGTTGAGCAGTTAGAAGATATTAAAAACAGCATCGCGGCATGTGCAGTAAAGGCACAGAAAGCCGGAATCGATGCGATTGAAGTACATGGAGACCGTCTTCTTGGTTCTCTTTGCTCTAAGATTCTGAACCACAGAGAAGATCAGTACGGAGGAAATCTTGAGAACCGTACAAGATATGCACTTGAAGTAGTAGCAGCAATCAAAGAAGCAGCACCGGATCTTATGATTGAGTATAAACTGCCAATTATTACAGTAAATCCTGATGGAACACTTCGTGGAAAAGGCGGACTTGAGGCAGAAGAAGGAATTCAGTTTGCAAAGATGCTTGATGAAGCCGGAATTGATATGATCCAGGTGGCTCAGGCAAACCATACAGGAAATATGGGAGATACAATCCCGCCGATGGGAGATGTTCCGTATAACTGGACACTTCCGGTAGCCAGAGAAGTGAAAAAACTGGTATCCATTCCGGTTGCAACAGTTGGTCGTGTTGTCAGCTTAGAAGCAGGAGAGAAGATTCTCGAAGACGGAGATGCTGATATCGTAGCTTATGGACGTTCCATGCTTGCAGATGCAGATATTGCCAATAAAGCTATATCCGGAGAGTGCATCAGAGAATGCTTGAACTGTAATAAAGGATGCGTAGATGCAATTCAGGGACGTAAATACATTTCCTGTGTATTAAATGCAGAGAATGGAAACGAAGGAACTATATTTATCAAACCTGCAGACGAGAAGAAAAAGGTCGCAGTTGTAGGTGCCGGAATCGCCGGACTTGAGGCAGCAAGAGTTGCAGCAAAACGCGGGCATGAAGTAACCGTATTTGAGAAATCAGATAAGATTGGCGGACAGATCCATCTGGCAGCAGTTCCACCGAGAAAGAGTGAGATTTTAAGATCTATTGAATATTATGAGAAGATTCTCCCGGAACTTTCTGTAGATGTGAAATTAAATACAGAAGCAGATAGCGAAGAACTCAATAAGTTTGATCATGTAATTCTTGCCATCGGTGCGCATAACATGGATCTTCCAATGTCTGTTACAGACAGCAATGTTGTTTCTGCCTGGGATGTTCTTGCAGGATGCGAAGTGAGTGGAGCATGTGCAGTGCTTGGCGGAGGATTAGTTGGAACTGAAACAGCAGAATTTCTTGCACAGAAAGGTCTCAAAGTAAGCATTATTGAGATGTTGGATCAGATTGCAACAGGAGAATCCGAGACAG
>OGZD01000311.1_pt1 | contig 57672 bp, 49 predicted proteins | sample 1576701 | NCBI WGS metagenome assembly OGZD01 (sample SAMEA3541487, study PRJEB24748) | human gut metagenome | biome: human gut; feature: human-associated habitat; material: faeces | place: China | collected 2012
CTTTCCTTAAATTTTGTAAATCCGCTGACCATTACTCCTTCAACCTTCTTTCCTGCAATTCATCTACTGCTTCTTCAATTCTCTCATCGTTTGTATCTCCAAAAGATAAAACAATGGAAATATCGTCAGCACTGTTATCCTCTGAAAATTGTTTCGGGTTGTATGCCCATAATTCAAGTCTTACCTGCTTATCCGGGTCTATCAATTCATCGGTCAGCAAAGTTTTATCATAATCCCTCTCACTGATTGCATAGGTAGCAACTCGGCTTGGATTTAGCATTGTTTTTTCAGAAAGTGCCGTCCCCCCTGCAAAGACCATATTTTCTGTAACTTGCGTCTTATCTATATATCCTGCTTTGCGGACAGGTGTTGTCAAATATACTTTTGCTTTTTCAAATAATTCATCTCTGTTATATTTTGACTCAATAAACTTGTTGACACCGTCTTTTGCTACAAGAAACAAATCCGTCGCTTCCAACTGCTTTACTGCTCTGGTCAAGGTCATCGCTGTAAATGGAAGCACTTTTCCGGCTTCTGAAATATACAATCGTTTTTTCTTACTATACAGATAAAACAAAAACAACTGCTGTGTTGAGCAAACAAACTTACCTGTCAGCTTTTGGGGTTCTTTCTCATCAGAAAGCATTGTCCCGATGAAAGGAAGAAAGACCTGCTTATCAGTAATAAACGGTATATTATTTTCTATAAGGCTTTTTCTTCGATAATTAGATACCGACGCAAGTTCAAATGCGACTGGTACATTATCAATCTGCTGTATTTTTGTAATCTGTTTTTTCAATGCCGGAAGTGTGGCAAGTTCTTCTGTCGGAGTAAGCATTATACAGCGTCTGTTTCCAATATATGCTGTGTGAAAATCATAACTCCCTGCAATATAAACAGGCAAAGAATCCTGATGATTCCATGCTTCATATTTTATAGAAATCCCGAATACGCTTGTAAGCATATTTTCCATTCCTCCTTAACTCAATTTCTTTCATTTTAACTTAGCTAATGTTAAAAGTAAAGTTTTTGAGTTATTTTAAGTTTATTGTTAATGTGAACTTCCAGAAATTTTACAACTAATTATATGTTTCATTTTTTTCATACGTCCCCGCCTCTACATCCGCCTGCCACACTCCCATACAAGAGTATCATCCAAAACATCGGCTGCCGGTAATTCACAAGGAAAAAACTCTCCGCCAGAAGTCCAATCACAGCGCAGGTCATAGCCGCATCTATGCGTCGCAGCTTGCGTCCAAGCCAGACCAACAAACAACTAGTCGGAATTAAACCATAGCAAAACATCACACTGAACAGGCAGCAATGAATCTCATTCACCTGACTTGCCAATGTAAATCGGTCAAAACTGCCCTCTCCAGCTCCATACAAAAGATACTGAGGGTACAGTACCAGCTTCTCCATTCCACGATCCAGAAAAAGTCCCAACAGGCCACCATGAGCAACCTTCCATATCTTCTCTTGAATCCGTGTCAGCATATTATAGTCCACCGTCTTCACATCAAAATCCGCTGCAGGCCATATCCACCATAAAAACAAACCAAATATAAGCACTCCCATACAGATTCCCAAGATCCATACCTTCACTGATACACCCTTTTTGCATCCAATTTGATATAGCCCATACAAAACAGCCAAAATAGTAAATACAAAAACTCCCAATAAGATTCCCGTAGACTTCGATGCTGCGATCACCGGCAAGGCCAGCACATAGAACATAGGAAAGCTCCGATCCCCAAACCGGCACCGGTACAGATACAAAAGCAATATCATCATAAACAGGAAAAATGCCAGTTGGTTCGGATCATTAAAGGTTCCCTGATAGCGAACCGCTCCCCAGTACTCACGAAATATGCGTCCATGACCCGACAGATATATCAGCAGCTGCACTCCGATATTCACTTTTACCACACGATTAATCCCGGTCAAAAAAGCTTTTCCGCCATATTCCGTCAGATAGCAGAAACTCCAGATAGCACAGGCATTGAAGATCCAAAAGCAGGTATACTTAAAAAATTCACCACGTCCCAGGCGAATTCCATAATATGCATTAATCATCAAAACAGAGGCCAGAAACACATAAAACAGGCTTTCGGTCTTCAGCTGCAAGAGCCGCTCCGGTCTTCTTCTCATACAGTCACATAACAGCATAAAAAAAGAGGCGAACAGACACACATCCGCCGCCTCCATCCCCCCTGAAGGGAATAAATAAAATTGTTTCAAAAATATAAAAAGCAAAAAAAATAAGACCGCCGCTGCCGTCTCATTTCCATCCGGTATACTTCTATTCCATTTCTGCAAAACGTCCATAGATCTCCCTCATCTTCTTTTCCACCACATCTAGGCCAAACTCCCTACTTCGCATGATACAGGCTTCTCCCATCTCTTTCCAGCTGCTCCTCCTAGAAAGCATATCCCGAAGAGCTTCCGCCCAGACATCCGCATCCTGAAGATGATTCAGCATGATTCCGCCCGGGCATAGCTTCATTCTCTGATTTTCTGACTCGGTCCATCTATCTCCCATCAGATCCGTATTGCCCCGGATCTCCGAACAAATCACCGGAAGGCCACTTGCCATGGCCTCCAGCATCGCCCTAGGCAATCCCTCCTGAAAGGATGGAAAAAGGAAGATATCCGAAGCTCCAAAGATCTCCAGCATATCTTCCCGGTATCCTAAAAACGATATATGATCGGCAATTCCAAGCCTGTCCGCCAACTCATGAAGATGCTCATTCAATTCCCCATGTCCGCACAAGAGCAGATGAAGCTTTTCATAAACACCATGATCCGTCTCATCCCTCATCCTGGCCAGCATCCGAAACAAAACTTCCTGATTCTTCCTGGGTATCATCTCTCCGGATGTCAGAAGCACCACCTGATCCGACCGCACCCCCAGGCTTTCTCTCTTCATCTGCCTTTCCTTATCCCCAGGAAGGCGAAATTGAGAATGATCTATCCCCACTCCCGGCACATAATCTACATACTTCGCATGGAATTTCCGCTTCGCCAGTTCATAATCCTCCCGGTTAATACAGATCTGCTGATCCGTATACCTCGATAAAAACTTTTCCATCGGATAATAAAACAGCCAGTTCTTCCATGACGCCCCTTTAAAAAAATGGAATCCATGGGCCGTATAAATCACCGGGCCTGTCCCCGTCACATGTGCCGCCAGACGCGCCATCACCCCTCCCATCGGCGTGTGGCAGTGCACCAGCGAAAAATCTTCCCTGCGCATCAGCTCAACCATCTGACGATACACCTGAAAATTCCGCTTGTCAAACGGACTCCGCACAAAATCAATCGGATGCCGGACAATCCCGGTTCCATCCAGCCTGTGATTATCCGTCCCATAAGACGGCGTATTAAAATTCGAAGCATAATGAACTTCATATCCCATGCTCTGTAAAATCCGGACGTTGTTCATCTCAAACTGCGGAACGAAGCCGCTGACGTGGGTGACCAGAAGCACCTTCCCGCGCTGCTTTCCTTCCATTTCCTGTCTCTCCATTCAGACACCCCCAGACTTAATAGTGAACCTTCTTGTCAAACATGTTCCGGTACTGCAATCTCCAGTACTCCTCCAAAATCGGCTGGCTGGTGTCCAGCACTTCCCAGGTGCCATCCTTATCGCGCCATGCACCACCATCCATCGCAGGGATCTCCTCTCTCACTTCCTTCAAAAACTCCTGATACGGAAGCAATTTTATCCCCGCCTTTTCAAACATCAGTTCCGAGAGAAAATTCGCACTGGTAAATACATTTTCCTCCGCATCGATCTCATAATTCGCCCAGATAAAAAATGGGACAATATAGCGGCTCTGCGCTTCCGCAAGTGTCCACTCCGTCAGCGGCTTTCCTGCTAACGTCTCATAGAAACTTTCTTCCACCATCGGCTGATGATCCCCAAAGAATACGATCACCGTTGGATCTTCTATCTTGCTAAAATAATCAATCAACATCGGAATCGCCGCATCTGACTCACGAATCAATGTCAGATACTCTTCTGCATTTGGAAATTCTCCCTCATGCCCCGGAATCCGGACTGCATTCTCTGTAAAACATCCTGCGTCATATCCGCTGTGATTCTGCATCGTCACATTAAAAATAAACGCCGGCTGTCCACTTTGACGGATTTTTTCAAACTCTTCGATTACCTTTTTATAAGAATCCCGATCCGAAATATAACGATCTCGAATCAGCTCTGCATTTTCAAAATCAGACACATCCAGAAACGTTTCAAAGCCAATTTTGGGATACACCTGAGCGCGATTATATCCTCTCTTATCGTATGGATGAATTGCCGTAGTATGATACCCTCTGGTTTTCAAAATCTGTGCAATCGAATACGTGCCATTCCGTGTGATATACTGCTGATACGGAATCGATCCTTGAAGAAATGCCATCGAATTTCCTGTCAGAAATTCATACTCTGTATTTGCCGTTCCACCTCCGATCGGATATACCTGCATATAACCTTTTACTACATTTCCCGATAAAGAATTAAAATTCGACATATACACTTCATTATCCAATTCCGGGAAAATCACACTGAGATCCGAAAAACTCTCATTCATAATCGCGATCACATTCGGACAATTCTGTTCCTTCTCATCTTCCGTTTCTACAAATTTCGAAATCATCTCTTCCGAATCTTTTGACGAATATCCCGCTGGCTCTTCCAGTTTCATATGGCGGATATCCGAAATGAAGCTAAGAGCAATCCCATACCTCTGAATGTTTATATTTTGGTTCCAAAAATCCATATCCGGGGCAAATAAAGTTCCACCCATCATAAAACTAAGCAGACATACAGACGGAAGCGACCACACTAAAACACACGAAAAAACACGTTTTTCTCTTCCATAAAAATAAAAAGTCAATACAAGAAACGCTATCAGAAGCCACAATGCCAGAAGCATCGGTCCCGTCACACTGTAGTGGTAATTCATGAACACATTTTTAGCCGTCCCCACCGCAAGAAAATCTCCCGGCACGATAGGCGAACCACGAAACGAACGCACAAACGAATTTGCTACAGAAAATATGTACATGACAAACATGACCGCCGATACCGAATAAAAAACACTTCGAACCAACATATATGCAATCAGCAGAAGCAGAAGATAAATCACGATATTTCCAAAAATATATTCTGCGCCAATATTCGCCAGGTTCTGTTCCACCAGTTCGACCATGTACAATAAAATAACAGATGACAGAATCAGCCACACGCCATCTGTCACTATCTGATAAATCTTTTTGTCACTGTCTCGCTTCTCATGCCATTCATGCACATTTGCTCCAACCGCCGATATGACTAATAATGTCAAGCTACATCGAATTCCTAAATCCAAGATGTGAAAATAACAGGAAATAACATATAAGACAGCATAAAATCCAATAAAAAATGCTACTACCTTTTTGATTCCGATCGTTTTTCTTAAATTCACAATCAACTGTTCCATCCCTGCCAAACAAAACAGTGTTATCAGGAATACTCCGTCAAACATCACTAGATTATTAAAAATAGAAACTCTGCCGATTGTTTTCCGCAAATAGTAAGACTCCCACCCAGAAGAATACAAATCTGTGCGGCTGATTCTCTTATCATTAGACCAAACTTCTGCCACACCAGAGCCATCATGCATCTGGAAATCCACCTGAAGCTCTTTCACATTTTCTGCTGTATAAGAAAGCGTAGCCGGGCTGTCCGGATTGACCACCATCCAGACACCATCTGCATGCTTCCAATCTCCCTGCTTTTCTATTGAATCAAAGGGGACTTCCTCTCCATCCAGAAGAATTCGGACAATCCTTATATCTGATCCACCTGATTTGATATTTCGCTCGGCTGTTGCTGTAATCGTCAGCCTTGCTTCTTTTACAGGACTAGCAAATATATCATTAAAAATCGTATACGAAAAGAAGAGCGAGATTACCAGTGCTGCCAGTAAACTCACTCCATATTTAAAATATAAATTCTTTTTTTGTTTCATTGCTATAAATTCTCATTCTGAATTTTATCTTATAATCCGACTTAATATATTCATATGTATATACGAAATCAAGAAAATCACAGCTATAGTTATAACAAATGACAATGAAAACGGAATGCTTATATATGAAAAAAACGACAATAAAAATCTTCCAAATGTCATATGCATCAAATACACCGACAAACTGATCTTACAGCAAAAATCTATCATCTGACTCTTTTTGAATTGTTCTTTAAAAATTGCAAATATTATAATTAAAAAAAGAGAGTATATAAATGATACAAAATAACAATATGTATCATGATACTCTCTGGCAAATACCCAAAACCATATCACCATAAGCACATAATTTACAATCAGCAATAAACTCCCATTAAAAATTGAAATTCGCCGTTCTTTTCGAAAGATTTCTCCTAAAATCATTCCCATCAGAGGCATGTAAACGAACACTAACGTTGAGGAAACCGAAAGATGAAACCCCTTTAATAAAAACATTATCAATAATACAAATAATTCTAAAAATAAAAAGTTATACTCTGGTTTTATTTTTTCATAAATCCATGCATATCCTATTCTTACTAGATAAAATAAAAACAAAGGAATTAAAAACCACGTGGTGCCATTAATGACATCTCCATGACCTGTAAAATATCCAACCAAAGTCATACTTTCAATCCATTGTTTTATCGAAAATTGACTCCAATAAGTTGTTTTTATTATCCAAGTCAATCTTTGTAGAATATAAAACAAAAAAAATGCCATTAAACATCCCACATAGGTTTTCATTGTCTTTTTAAAAGTCTTTTTTGCTTCATTTTTATAATTTCCGTTATATGTAAACAAAAAACCACTAAGCAAAAAGAATAATGAAACACCAAAAGCGCCAAAATCTTGAATTATATCTAACGGGACTGCAAAAAAGAAATCTATTATTTTTTTTACAATCCAATTAGGATTATAAAAGCCTCCCAAGTGATCATATAAAATCATAACCAGTGCAATTACACGTAAATAATCAAACGCATATATTTTTGAACCGTTTGACTTATCTGAATATACATCTACTTTTTCCACCATACTACTTCCATAACTCCTTCGGGTATGTACCATCTTCTATCATAAGATGAAACTTCTCCTGCGCCGGTTCTATATCTTCCTTATACGTAATTCCAATCCACCGATCCGATGTATTCAGAACTTTTACAGAAGCCAAATTCTTTTCCAACAATTCAGCTACAATGTTCGGTAGAAGATATTCTTTTTTCTCCGGATTTTCTCCTAATGTATCAAGGAATCTGGTAAATCCTTCGTCTATGTACTTCAAAAAGTCCGGATATCCCGCCCACATATTCATGGATACCATCGTATCCAGTGTGATCCATTTGCTGACTTCCGCATTATCGCACTGGATTTTTCCATCCACTATCTGAATTCCCGTTGTCTCAATCACTTTCTCCAGATATCCATTTTCATCTGCCACACAGACACCTCTAGTTACAGCTCCGTTCTCACTCAGCGTGTTCTTCAAAGAAAATCCAGCCATGGCAAGGTTCATCTTCTCTTTATTCTCATTCTCGGAACTCAAGAAATCATGAAGCTTTATAAATGCTTCTTTTCCATAATAATCATCTGCATTAATAATCACAAATGGCTCTTTGACCACACTCTTGCAAGCCAAAATTGCCTGTCCAGTTCCCCATGGTTTCACGCGCCCTGCAGGGACTTCATATCCATCCGGCAAGTTTTCCAATTCCTGATAGACATACTCTACTGGCATAACTTTCGATAAGCGATTTCCAATCACTTCTTTAAATTCCGCTTCGATTGCTTTTCGAATCACAAAAACAACTTTGGTAAATCCAGCTGCTTTCGCATCGTAAATCGAAAAATCCATAATAATCTCCCCATTGGGAGCCATCTTTGCAAGCTGCTTGATACCGGTTCCGAAGCGGGAACCGATGCCAGCAGCCATGATGATTAGGGTTGTATTCATATTTTTCTCCTAAAAGTACATTTTACTTAGAACAAATGCCATCTACAACGTAAGCATTTTTTCGCGTTTCATATTAGGCTATACCGTCCATCTTATAAATAACTATTCCATGGTCCTGCCCTTCGCCACATTTCACGGCTTATCCACATCCAACATTTTCAGAACACCCACATAATATCCCAAAAGCTGTATATTCTAACACCAACGATTCTATCAATAGCTTTCACTATCTATTTAGGGTTATAGGCACCACAAGCATTTTTCAGTAAGATTTTCATCAGTTCACTATTACCCTTAAAAAAACTTATTTTCGTTGGAGTCTTTCCTGTTTTAGGATATACTCTCGCAACAGGAATTTCACAAGCTTTCATGCCGATCTGTGTTGCTCTGACAGACAGATATGCCAAAAGCTCATAAGTCATAAAAATATCTCTCAACGGCTGAACCCTGTTATCCTTCAGATAACGTGCTGAGTATGCCCTGTAAGCATTTGTCGTATCTGTAAATTTATAATTCGCTGTCAATGAAATTATTGATGCAAAAATCAAAATCTTTATTGAATCTCTCAAAATATCCTGCTGATTTCATAGCTGTAGATATTGATCTGGGATAATGATACCCTTGATGAACTCTTGCCTGATTTATGTATGTCGCTCTTCTAAATGGTGTAAGATCACATTCAAGGACCAACACCTTCTGTCCCTTTTCTCCACAAAATAGTGCAGAATATAATCCATACAATCCTGAACCTATAATAATTTTATCATAGTGCTCCATACTTTCCTCCTTAAGTTTATACTTTTATAAAAAAGAAAAAGGCTACAGAAAGCCTTCAAACATTCTTGATTTCGTATATTCATTTTTCCACCAATATATAAAACTATACATCTTCATTCTTTGACCTTTTTCTTTAATATATAATACAATTTAAAAAGTATTTTTTATTGTTTCAAACAAGTGTATAGATATGCTAAATCTCCATCAAACTCCCGTCAACAGATCTCCAAATTCATCATATAAACATATGTTATATCTAAGTTTTGATAATTCAACACCAATATGAACCGACATTTGTTTTTCAATACAGTCATTTATACTTTCTGCAAGAATCATTTTGATTTTTTTATTACTGCATTTCGTATATTCATTAATTTCAAAATATCGCTTCAAATCATTGTTTATATACCAATTTAACTCATTTAAAATCAGATAATCTCCAATATAATCAGCTCGGCAAAACTTCTGGCATTTTTCTATGCAATTATTTACTATTTTATCTGTATATTGTAAATATACAGTGCCATCAAACAATTCCGGATTATTTAAATACCGTTCAAATTTTTCTATGATCTTATCCAAGTATTCCGATATTGTTTTTTCTTCACTCAACAACTCCTTTTTTACTGCATCCAATGTCTTTTTTACCACTCCTGATGCAGAAATAATACGTAGGGCAACCTTATGCACCTCATCCGGATAGGAAGCACATTGTGGCAATATACTATCAAATGAGAGCTGTTCCACCAAAGCTCGTTTTACGTAATATCCGCAGCTTCTATTATGACCATGTAATACCCTTACATCTGATAATATTGCAATTCTATAACCATCGCGTAGCAAACGAATCCCCATATCCAAATCTTCTGCATAATTAAACCTATATCCATATTCTCTAAAAATTTTTGCATGTATTGCACACGTAATATCTGTTAAAGATGCTTTCTTTCTAAGTTCTAAGGCATCATCATTTTTCGTCAACTGATTATATCTATTTCCATCTGTTATTCCACAGAACTCAGCGTGTGATTTTGTTGCTATTTTGTAAAATAATTCTGTTGAATCAGGGCATAATTCTGCCACACTTACCGCTGCTACTTTACATTCATCAATAGGTTTTACAATTTTAGAAATCCAATTATCACCTATTGGCAATGCATCTTGTGTCATAAATATTATAATTTCTCCGCTTGCTTTTTTTGCTCCCATATTTCTAGCAAATGAATGAGAAAATTCTTCATGCTTAATTTTATAAATATGCGCCTGATATTTTTCAGCAATTTTCAAAGTATCATCTTTACTTCCTGAATCAACAACTATAATTTCAATAGATTTTACAAATTTTTGATTTTTTAGTTTGAATAACATTATATCAAATTGATTTCCTGCATTATATGTCGGAATTACAATAGATATCTTTTTCAGACAATTGTACTGATTTTCTATATTTTCCTTTTTAACATTTTCTTCTGTGTCTTCTAACGCTTTTTTTGCATTACAATAAAATGCTTCTTGAGAAAAATATTTCATATAAGCTTTATATCCATTGTTTCCAAACACTTCCCTCTTATTTTTATTATTTATCAGGTATAAAATTTTTTCAGAAAGTTCTTCCGCGCTATTATTTTTATAAATCAGCCCACATTTTTCTGTCTCAACAATTTTTGCTGTACCCGTATTTTCTGAAACAATAACTGGTACATTATTTTGCATTGCTTCCGTTGCTACAATAGGCATTGGATCATCTCTCGACGCACAAACATAGCAATCTATTTCTTTATATAAATCACCCATTTCTTTTCGATCTAATTCTTCTAAAAAGAAAGTATTTTCTGGAAAGTCTTTACAGATCTTCTGAATCTTATTATATATAGGCTTATAGTGTTTTTTCCCAACAAACACAAAATAACATTTTTTTCTCTCTCCATCATCCAATTTACGAATAGCATCAATAAAAACATCAAATCCTTTTCTATATTCTTGAACACCCACTAATGAAAATACTACCTTATCTTTGGACTCAATAGGAAGTTCAAATTTTATCTCTTCCCCCGATTCATTTTTAGGAACATAATATAATAAATCATCAGCTGTATATAACGGTTTATGGTAAAGTAATCTTTTTTTAGCATAATCTCCAACCGCATAAATTCTCACATTATCTGGAATATGCTGTGGCATTGCGCCAAAAAAATTCTCATCCTGATAAGATGTTTCCGCTTCATGAATCCACCATAAAACAGGAATTTGACTTTCACTTAAACCATTAATAATTGGTGCACTTGCAATTGTATTAGCAATTACAATATCAAATAAATTGATATATGATTTATATGTATTTTCTCTATAAAGCATTGGATCTATTAACGCCGGAATGCCATATCTAGTGCATTCTTCTTCTAATTTTCCTCCACACGGTGATATAATAACTGGGCACTCCCCTCCTTCCTTTAACATTTTAGCAAAATAAAACAATGCAATCGGTGCTCCTGTAAGCAACATTTCATGTGTAACTAATAATATTTTCCGCTTCTTTTTTCGTTCGTAAGAAATTAATTGGTCTTTTTTTATAATTTTCCTATTACCCAATTCAAAATAATTTGCAATTTTCATAAATGTTTTTATTTTTTCATGTGCAAATTTTTCTGAATCTTTATCTTTTTTTTCTCTCTTTATTATATCCACTAATCTTCTTATCGGTTTTGTCAGTTTCCAAAACTCTGAATTTTGAATCATTTCCTTATCTAAGTTAGCTTTTTCCGCCATTGCAATATAATGCATCATTTCATTCGCATATGCTTTATTTGCATTAGTCAAACTTAATAACTGTTGTTCTTTTAAGCTGAGACGTTTTTTTAACTCACTATTTTCTAATTGTAAAGTGTCTATTGTCTGTTCTTCTTTGCAATGAAGGATCTCTTTATAATTCTCCATTATTTTATTCTCCTTACCATTTACTTTTGTATTTCACTCATTCATAATCTATTCATATGTACCCGTGGTATCTTTTACTTTATAATTTTCTTAACCCACTCTCTCCTCCGACTCCCAATCGGCAGCACCTTATTGGCGATCTTTCGGATGCCCGCGTTCTGCTCCATCTTTGCGATTCTTGACAGTTCCGCTTCTCTCTCATCCATCAGGCATCGTTTCGTTTTTCTCAGGATCATCGGATAATACGGCGACAGCTTCGCATACTCCCAGAAATATTCCGCGAAGTCACAGTCCACTACATCCCATGGTTTCTGGTATCCGGCAAAATGAATCAGATACGGGCGTTTTCTCGCCTGTGTGTATGCTTCATAGAGCTGTCTCGGCGCCATCTTGAGGATATCCATACGGCTGCGTCCTATCTCCTGCCAGTCCATCAGGGTGTTCCACTGCTGCGGTAAGTAGGTTACCTTGTTTTTGCACACGATATTCAGAATATCCTGATCGTGACAGCGATAGGAATGTGTCAATGCCATCTGAATCATGTCTTCCGAACTCATCGTCCTGCGGAGTCCGTCCAGATCAAGAATTAGGACGCCCGCCTGGAAATAGTCATACGGACTGTCCAGTCCCAATGTCTCGGTTGCATAGGTCTGCCAGTTGTTCTGATTCAGATTCAGCTGTCCTGCCACATCGATATCTTTAGCCGCTCCAATCACGGCTCCCTTCAAGTCAAAATCATACAATTCTGCCACATCATGATCGGCCACCATGTCACAGTCCAGATAGAGGATCTTATGGTAATTTGGCATGATCTCCGGGATGATCAGGCGGTAATATGTCTCTACGGACAAGTGCTGATCGACAAATAATTTGCCCGCATTGAAGTATTCACATACTCGGATGAAACGAATCGATATATTCTGTTTGTCCCTGGCTGCCATGGAAATCAGATGCTGATTTTTCTCAGAAATGTCGTTGTATAGAATAATGATGTCATACTCTCTCTCCGGTGAGGCATTCGCGATCACCGAGCGGATCATGATGTCAAGATACGGTGAAAATTTATCGTTGGCAGACAATACAATCGGCACGCCTGCTGGATAAACCGGATCCAGAACCGCTTTCGGCGCTGTCTCTTTGAACAGGGTTTTCGGCAATTCTCCCGCCCGGATTCCCGGCTGGGTTTTCAGCCACTCATAGTAGATGCCGCAAAGGCGTTCTGCCAGATATCCCATCACCCGGTATTCTTCCACGCTGTACCAGATACTGTCGATCCGTTTTTCTGCCTCAAAAAGGATGTCAAAGAGCCATGCACAGTAATTTTTATAGATCTCTTTTTTCATGATGAACATATTGCACTCATGGGCGGTTTCGGACTGCATATATGAATCTGCTGTCTGTGCAAATGCCGGATATTTTTCCTTTAAGATCTGCAGGGTAATATCCAGATCTTTCCGGTGCTGGAAAGGAACCATGCCATATTCATGGTACACATCCATCGGTTTTCCTTCTGTTTTGATCCGCGGATATCGGCGGCCACGGACGCTGATCACATCATATTTTGTGATCAGATCGCGCATAATCTCCGGCTGAAGTTTCATTTCCTCGATCGCTTCTTCTGAGATGCGGTCATAGGCGATATTTCCCCATCCATCATCTTTATTGAGCGACGGGTCAAATGCCAGATAGCGGCGATAATGGAAAAATCCATAGTAATCCGCCTCTTCGTTTTTCCATGCCCAATACTGTGCCGTCAGCTCACAGTATGTCTTATTCCGTTCGGAAATATTGTCTCCCTCATCGTCATGCAGCATCCCCGGAAGTTTTGTTCCGGAGAGTGCCGTTCCTACCTGAATCGGGTATAAATATGGGTTTTCCGGCACATAGGCCGGTTTGTGGCAGACCACATAGATCCGGATATCCGGGATCTGTCCTGCTTGTTTTTCCATGTATATTACATTCCTTTCATCTACAGCATTTTGCGGGATTTTTATGCGTTTTCCGGCAGATTCAGGCTTTCCATATAAGCATCGCAGACGCTCTCTGCCTCGCCCTGCATAACCACATTTCCCTTGTTCAGCCAGATTGCATGGTCGCAGAGCTGCCGCACGGTTGCCATCGTATGGGAGACAAAGAGAAGTGTCGTTCCATTTTCCAGCATATGATGCATGCGTTCCTGGCATTTTTCCTGGAATGCCGCATCTCCGACGGCCAACACCTCATCGACGATCAGGATCTCCGGCTGCACGATCGTGGCGATAGCAAATCCCAGGCGGGCTGCCATACCGGAGGAGTAGTTCTTGATCGGCATATTCATGAAGTCTTTGAGTTCTGCAAATTCGACGATCTCATCGTAGTGTGCATCCATGAATTCTTTGCTGTAACCGAGAACGGCACCATTCAGATAGATGTTTTCCGTCGCAGTCAGTTCGCCGTCGAATCCGGCGCCCAGCTCGATCAAGGGCGCGATACTTCCCTTTACCTCTACCGTGCCCCGGTACGGCTTCAGGATGCCGCAGATCAGTTTTAACAGGGTTGATTTTCCGGAACCATTGGTTCCGATGAGGCCCCATGCTTCCCCGCGTTTTACTTCAAAATTGATATCTTTCAGAGCCATGAATTCCTGAAACATGAGCTCCCGTTTGATTAGTTTTACAAAATATTCTTTTAAGTTATCGATGCGCTCGGAAGCCATATTGAAACGGACCGCCGCATTGGTTACTTTTATGATTGTATCTTTGTCCGATGCCATTTCTGCCTCCTAGATATATAAGATAAATTTATCCTGCGTCTTTAAGAACGCGCCCACTCCGACCAGAAGTGCGATACCTGCTGCCACGAATCCGGCGATGATCAGATACAAATCTGGCATCCGGCATTCCAGAACGATCTGTCTGAACTGCGTGATATAGAAGTACATCGGATTCAGGGTCATAACCAGTTTCCGCAGTGCCTCCGGAAGCAGGGTGATCGGATAAAATAATGGGGTCAGGTACATCCATGCGGTCAGTACTGCATTGTAAATATGCTGGATATCACGGAAGAATACACATCCCTGTGCTAACAGCATTCCCAGTCCCAGGCAGAACAGATATTCCTGCAAAAGAATCACCGGAATGAACAGGAAGAATACATTCGGGACTACCCGGCACACGATAAATACGATAATAAGTGCCCCCAGAGCAAATATCATATTTACAAAGGAACTTGTGATTTTGGAGACGGTAAATACATATTTCGGTACATACGTTTTTTTTAGCAGGGACGCATTTCCAATGATGGAAAAGATCGCCTGTGTGGTTGATTCACTCATAAAGTTATAAAGAGTCTGTCCGATAATCAGGTATACCGGGAAATTGGTAATATCCGACCGGAACATATTGGAGAATACAATTACCATGATAACCATAACCATCAGCGGATTCAGAATACTCCAAAGATACCCCAGAAAGCTCCGGCGGTATTTCAGCTTGATGTCTTTTGTGACAAGCTGCTGCATCAGGAAGCGGTATTTGTAAAATCCGCCCAGTCGTTTTAAGAACAAATTCATATCTTTTTCCTTTCTCTCTTTTTTCTTTTATCTCAGAAAAAGTCCGCGCAGCAGAACCCGTCTTAAACTTCCTGCCGGAAATAAGCGGTTTAATCTGCGCATGTCTATTTTTATTTTGATCTTTGTCGGTTTTAGCCTGAATTCCCGTATATTGGATGTGCTTTCCTCCTTTCCCGGTTCGGTATGATAGAATTTCAGATAGGGAAGTTCCGCACACTGCGTCCCCCTGTTTCTCTGATATAAGTAAAAGATGCCGAACAGGCGCTCCGCCAGATACCCAATCAGTCTCGGCTCCTGTTTCTGCCTGTCTGCTTCTTTTCTCTCTGCTTCAAAGGCGCTTAAAAGCGTAAAAAGCCATTCCATGTATTTCTGGAACAGCTCTTTTTTCATGATATACATATTCATATAATAGATTTCTTTGGAATGCATATATGCGTCCGCCGCATCTGCATATTCCGGATAAATCCGGTTTAAAAGTGCCAGCATCTGATTCAGATTGTTTCCATCATGATACTGACAGTATTGTCGGTAAACCGTTGTATTGATTCGTTCGCGATACACGGTCAGAAGATCGTATTGTTCGATCTGGCGGCACATCCAGTCTTCCTCGATCCAGTATGGTGTCAGATCTTCCCATACGGAATCTAATTCTATATATGGGATATGACGTTTTCCTATTATTTTCCCTTTCGCAGTCACCGGGCTTAGATTGCGAAAGGTCAGATAACGGCGATAATGGAAAAATCCGTAATAATCGCAATCCAAATGTTTCCACGCCCAGTACTGGGCTGTCAGTTCGCAATAATCTGGATTTTTTTCGGATATATTATCGCCCTCATTGTCATGGTATGCCATTCCTTCCAGCCGCCGATCTGTCAGAGCCGTTCCCACCTGTATCGGATAAAAAAGGGGATTTTCCGGCACATACGTTGGCTTATGACAGGCAATCAAAATGCGTATATCTGCTTGTTTTTCCATGTTTTATTTTCCGTTTGTCGGCTCCTGTTCTTCTTTGACCCCTTCCGTACTCTCTTTCATCAGCATGATCTTCGGCGTCATGATAATCAGCTTCAGATCTTCCAGAACAGAATAGTTCCGTATGTACGTCAAATCCAGCTTCAGCTTGTCATAAGGGGTTGTGTTGTATTTTCCATATACCTGGGCATAACCGGTCAGTCCGGCTTTGACCTGCAGGCGGAAGGAAAATTCCGGTATCTCTTTTTCCAGTTCGGCTGCTAATTCCGGGCGCTCCGGCCGCGGACCCACGATGGACATATCGCCTTTCAGAATATTGTAAATCTGTGGCAGCTCGTCCAGGCGGGTTGCACGAAGGAGGCGGCCAATCGGCAGGATTCTCGGATCGTCCTCACTGGCCAGTCTTGCCTTTCCATCCGCCTCCGCATTCTGCACCATGGTCCGGAATTTATAGATTTGAAATTTCTTGCCATTTTTTGTGAGGCGCGTCTGATGATAAATCACCGGTCCGCCGTCTGTCACCTTGATGCTGATTCCTACAATCAAAAAAACCGGAATCGTGATAACGATTCCGACGAGCGATCCGATGATATCGATGATCCGCTTCATGATGGCCTGTTCAATCTGCAGTCCCTGGTTATTCCTCGAAAGCAGCAGCGGCGAATCAAACAGATTCAGTTCCACCGAACTCCGAAGCAGAATGTCTGAAATTTTTGGTACACTGTAAGTCCGGATATTCCGTCCGAAGCAGTATTTGATGATATAGTTGCGCTCGTGCGCCGGAATATCTCCGACAATCACGCTGTCATATCTGGCAATCTCCGCCTTTACCCGTTCCGGGCCTTCGTGATAGCTGATGATCTGGCTGATGATGTATTTATCTTCGCGGGCGTTCATCTTTTCGATCAGATGATAGTCGGAGTGATCGCCCGATATCAGCAGCAGTTCTCTCGGTGGAAACATCCCCCGGTACAGCCACAGAAATGTCATCGTCCATGCCAGAATGATGATGACTGCGCCGACCAGATTGACTGCCAGCGGCAGAGGTGCCGTGAATTTCTTATCCTGCACACTGATCTGGAAATACGTAATGATATTGGTGACTACCACCGCCAGTATCTGCGAGTAGATCAGATTGCCCCGTTTCAGGAGCGCTATCTTAAATCCGCCGTACAGCTGCATAAAGAAAATAAGCAGGAGTCCATAGATGAATATCATCATCCAGTTACCCCTGCGGAAAAACGGCGCCCAGATGATCTTGTTGTACCAGTTGATCCAGATGGCACCGTAAAGTCCTGTCAGCAGCGCGATCAGAATCAGGGCAAAGCCCAGCTTGATCAGCCGCTTATATGGTTCGAATTGATTCATGCTTTTGTGTTTTGGTTCCTTCCTTTTTATTTAATTTTATAATTTAAGGTTCTGTTTTTACAGTCTGTCCCTTACCTTTGTCTTACTTATCTTCCGGCAGACGGATTCCCAATTCTATCCTGCGCTTTTCTCCCAGAAGCTCGACCTCGACCGTCACGATCCGCTTACGGATGCGCTTGCGTACAATCTTGTCCTGGAAGAAGGATAATGGTCCCTGGGCGGTTAGGATGTTGCCGTCTTCGTCAAGGGTGACAAAGGAGCGGCGGACAAGACATTCATCCAACTCCATCATCTGGCAAAGTAATTTCTTTTCTTCCTCCTGGATCTCCCAGAATTCACAGTCCGTCCGCAGGAGTTTGGAGAGCTTCGGGACCCGCTTTAATGCCAGAAAGAATTCCTCCGGCGTGTCGGTGTCCGCGATAACATAGGATGGAAAGAGCGGTTTCTGGTATTCCAAAAGTTCCCCGGCATTGCGCCAGACGCATTCCTGCTCGATCACAAAACAGGCTTGGTATCCATTTCCTTTCAAAACGCGTTCGATGCATTCTGTCAGCTCCTGTTCCCTGCCTGTCTGTGTTTGGATCACATACCACATACCGCACTCTCCTTTGCATTTTCCCTGCTTTCAGGTGCACAATGGGTATGCTTCGCCATCCCGGAGCCGCCTTCTGGCTGCCCGGATACGATCTCGATCCATCCTATGTTCCATCTTTCATCTGACCATGACATTGATCACAGGCAGCTTACTCCACGTGCTTTTGATTCTTATTCTGCGTCTCTTAACGCGCTTTCATACATCCGCATCCGGCACGCCCTGATTTTAGAGGATTTGTGCCTATGCGAAGTCTAGTTTATTATACTACGGTTTGTGGGGGGATTCAATAGAAGTTTGTGGGAAGGAATGTTTAGGAAATTCTTAAAATAAAGGGTAAAAAGGCAAAATTCTATATTTACTTAGAAATACATATCGGACTGATAGCGAACTCAGTTGACATCGCAGAACATAAGTTCTATAATTGGCTTGTTAGCATTTACAAATTACAGATTTATAAATAATACCTCGGAGGCCAATGCCATGAAAAAAATAGGTTTAACCATATATGCTTTAAATGTTTTTCATACTGGAAAGTATCACTTTGAAAAGAAACATGGACATTTAACTTTTATAGATATGATTTCAGCTTTCTCTAAACAGAATGCGAAACAATTTGATATTGATAACCATGCTGAGAACATTTTTAAAGTCAACTCATTTGAGGTGGAATGTGTAAAAGATGAGGATGGACATATTATTTTTAATGCTTTTACAGGAGTTGTAAAAACCGGAGAATATGGAACTGAAGCCGAACTCATTCACACAAAAACCAGAAAACTGACCCACAAGAAGACCGTTGAAGAGGCTGAAGTTATACCATTCGCTTTCTATCTGGCACTGTCTCCTATAAGACCGGAACGTGGCATACTTATTTTTCAGACCGAAGGCCGCAGCAGCATGAAATCAGCATTTGAACACCGCATGAAAAAATTTGTCAGACACACATATGAAGGCTGGAACTTTTCATTAGAAACTCTTATGCCTAAAGAATATGTAGAACACTACCTGGTAGATGGTGTTTTAAAAGAACTCCGGATGATTAAATACGGAATTTCCCAGGATATTTCTGAGCGAAATGGGATACGCGGAAATGATGAGGCCGTGTATGAAGAACGGATCATCCATAATCCTTTGGGTTTTCTTGAAAAGGGCGCCGATAAGATCCGGGAGGTCTTAAGAGGACAGCGGAGCTTATGTGAAGTTGTTTCTGTATCCGATTTCGATTATGACTGCCTGAAATTCAAATTTCGCCTAGGCAAGACAGAAAAAACCATTGATATCGGCAATTTAGATGCCCTGGTTGTGACAGAAGACATCACCGATCAGGCCGGAGTCAAAACAGGGCATCCCGATGTAGACATATTAAAGTCCGAAATGCGCGAAACAGCAAAAGAATATATGCGGAGCATGGGGTTAGCATAAGAAGGTGAATTGATGAAACATTGGATATTAAGCAGAGAAGGTTCTCTGAGTATCATACTGGTAATATGGTTGTTTAATAGCTGTGTTCTTAAACTTAAATACGCTTCCTTGGTGGATATTTTTAAAAATTACTTTAGTTGTTTTAAGGATAAAGAAGGACATTTGTTGATAGCACCACTTTTAAATTATATGATCCTGCCGATTCTTCTGGCTGGAATTATTGCCAGAGAAAATCCAATCAGCGAAACGATCCAAAATATTTTAACTGTATTAATTTCCATTTTAACATCCATGTTATTTGCACTTTTGACAACCATCATCCAGATGAAAGCTAAAATTAAAGAAGATTTGGATTATTACAGTATAGAAGCAAACACCTCAAAACAGGCATTGATAGAAACCTATTATATTGTCATGTTTGAAATAACCATGTGTGTATCTGTATTAATCCTGTGTTTAGTAAATTTATTCACAGGACAGCTTAGCTGGGTTTTCAGCTTTTTAATTTATGCCTGCTCGTTTTTAGTCATTTTTAATTTATTGGTGGTTGTGAAACGAATTTTTAGGGTGATTGATACGGATATGAATAAGTGAGATATGCCAAGAGCGGGCGAGAGTGACAGGAAAAGGTGTCCTTTTTGGTTGTTTATACATAAAAAAACAGTAACTTTTTGTTCCGTACTGATATTCCTTATTTTACCTCATAAGCTATTGGTAAGATGAGCATCGTTTTTCATAAAAGCGAAATCTCTGTATGGGAAGAAAAGGTTAGAAAAGTCTTAAGAAGTGAGAAAAATTGTTTTTCTCATCACAAAACAAATGCAATCGACTGCATGATAGAATGAAGCTGCCAATTTTCACAAAAAGGCAGCTTCTTATTATTTTCCCTCCAGCAACGGCATATCCTTAAAAAATCGATTCTCATTATAAGCCTGCACCAGCTCCGGAAAATACTGTATCTTAGTTGATTTTTCTTCAATATAATGCCTTATTCGATCTTTATAAGGATACTTATTTTCCCGCTCAATAAATTCAACATACGCAATCTCTCCCAAAATATGCTCCCGATTTTTATAATCCCCTGTCATTAAACAAGTGAAAATCTCCGCTCTAATTTTTTGTTTCAGCTTTCTTGGAGCCTTTAATTCTACCGCGTTCTCCGCTTTTCCTGGTGAAATCGTTATTCCTGTGATCTGCTTTTTATTCGATGGCGTATGAAAATGTGTTTTTCTTTCATTCAATAGAAAGCCCTCATCTTCGATTATCTTTTTTATAATGGGATAATTTTTCAATAACAGCAATTTATCATCACAGGAAAAGTACATATCATCTGCATAGCGTGAGAAACGGATTCCTCTTTTTTCACACAATCCAATCAGACGTTTATCCATATTCATACATATGATGTTGGATATCGCCGGGGAACATGCACTTCCCTGCGGCAATCTTCCATCCAGCGTACAAAGATTCGTCAGTATCGCTGCTGCAAAGTGATTATAGCCCAGATTAGAAAAAAGCGTATACACTTTATTCGCTGTTATGCTTGGAAAAAAGTCCTTCAAATCAATCGCCAGCCCATATAAGGTATCTGCATGGTAAATAGCATTTTGTTTATGCCCAAAATTGTCACCCTTCCTAAAAGCCATCGCACTGCTTGAAGGAACTAATTTATTCAATATTTCCATCAGAATCCATCTTTGAACGATATGTAATGTATAGGATGGAATTGATATTTCACGCATTTTTCCGTTGCGCTTGGGGATTTCTATGACGTTATAATACCGATCCGTTTTCTTGGAAAGACAATACAGCAGACGCGTACTCAGCCTGGTTATCTCTGATAATTCTTCCAACGTCTCAAACACCGGTAATTTTAAAGAATTGATTAATAATGGAGATATTTTTTGAGACATAAAAAGTCGCCCCTTTCACCATAAGTTTTTCGTTAGGGTTAGCTGGATAATTCATGACTATGAACTATACTGCTAAGCATAACGAATCATGTGGACCATACACCAAGGAAGCAAGAATCTTCTTCCGAACACAATGTAATAATACGTTATGTATAAACTAAAAAGGGCGACTAATTATTTAATTGCTCTCTCAGTATATCACACCGTATCTTATCATGCAAGACAGTCCGATTAGCCGCATACGACAGCTTCAGCAAATCATTCACTTCCATATATCCCGCCTTCGATAATGACAATATCTCATCATTCTCATTTTCATCAAACCTTGTTGTCAGGCTCCCAGAACGGACCATATATTTCAGGGATGCATTAAACAGCTTATTATAGGTTGCTGGCAGCTCCTTATTCTTTAAAAGCAATTCTTTTAATGTTTTATGCAGCTCTTTCCGTTTTACATCTTTGAAAAAGTACACAATAACCGGTATAAACGAAATATAGGCAGCTATATTTTCAAAACTCTGCATCTTATTTCCTTTTTGTGCAAAGCGGCGCAAAATGGTCATTTTTTTGCTCAATGCAGCTCCCAGTTTTTCCGGTTCTGTATCTTTATATCGTATGACTGCCTCTTTGTTCTTCTTTTCCAGATGCTTGACCGGCCCCATCATAATAAAACTTTTATCTCTGGCATATTTCTGATTCATGCAGACGATCAGTTTTTGTTCGAATTTTTCACTCTGAACAAAGGCTCCCAGCTCGACTGCCGACCCCATACTTTCACAAATGATGCACACAACATCCGCACTGTCCGCCAGAAGATTTTCGTATTCGAGCAGATCACTGTTCTTATCCCGATTGAGCATATCCATAAACAGATCTTCCGGATAGAGAACTTGAAACCGTTCCTTTTCTAAATACGTTCTGACCCGGTTTCTAATGTTATTTTTATCTGCACCTCCGCACAAAAACACAAAAAAGAAGCGGCTGAATGTTTTGCAGAAAACGTCCTTGTATATCTTTTCATATATATTTAACAGTTCCATCGTATTTCCTCGCCTTGTTCAGCATTTTTTTACTCTGAAATTTCCGCTGTCCCTTTGAAGTAATTAAAAAGTCCTTGCCGCACTCTCGCTGATGCGCCAGTCCCATCGATTTATTTAGTTCTCTATTATATTATCACATTATAAATTCCAATTAAATGGGGTAACTAAATATTCCGTACCTCTTGAATTTTCATCTCGGATATCCTGCTTGTTTTTCCTCAATTTTAAAATGAATTTTTCGGTTTCAGTTTGCGGGGTGACATTTTCAATAAACGATTGAAGAAAACCTATTTCTCCAAACAAAAGTTTCTCTTTTCCTTCGTTAAATGTATATCCATGCCCTCTGATTCCATCCGACTCTTCGATCACATCCGCCAGCACGCGGAAAAGATTTTTTTGGTTGACAATTGCTTTCATATAAATATGAATTTTCTCTTTCTCTTCAAATGCATCATATAAAGACCAGATTTGAAATCTTTGATAAACAGGGGCTTCATATAAATCGATCTTCTGTTCTATAATTTGATTACATAATTCATCATATTTTCTTTCAAGAATCAATTGCAGCTCCTGATATTCATGGTCTTCTGTTCTCCTAAAAGATTTGCAATCCGAAATCATCTCTTCCAATGCTAAAATATTATATCTCCTCGAACAAGCTTCAACAAAATCATTAAGCGCAGCCGTATCAGCACCTCCTGCCAATTTTGTTGCTACAATTAAGGCTCTTTGATAGACAGAACCAAACCTAAACGAAGGAGAACGGTCAATGTATGTAAGTACATTGCAAATTCCCTTTGCAACAAGAATACGTTTGTCTTTATCCAGTTCTTTCGTTTTATTTTGGAGACATTCAAGCCATTCTCTTTGCCTTTCTTTCGGAAGTTTTATAATCTTTTCCTGAGTATACGCAACACCCTCTTGTTCTTTTGACCCATTAATTGAAATTATAAAGTTATTAACCAGGGACATTATTTCAAGATGATCGTTAGTACCATATGAAAAATATAGGTCAAAATACTTTATGCTGGAAATCGTCGCAATTGTAATATGTTTTTCTTCACCAGCTTCAACAAAACGTTCTGATTTTAATTCCTGATTTTCCTTATACCGTTGAACATAGGGAAATAACTCTGCCAGCAGATCTTCATATTGTTCAAACTTTTGAAACAATTCTTCGAAAAACCTTTTTCCTTCTGTATTAAATTCCTGCCTGCTTCCATTCCAACCAACTCTGCTCAGAATAATCCCAAAATCTCTGGAAATAAAGAATTGAGGATTACTTTTTATCGTTTCATATAACTCTGGCTCTAAAAAACGTATTGTTTCAATCGCCAGTAAATGCGGTTTAAATAGAATATTATCATAATAAAATGTTGTTACAAACGCAGTGTTGAAAAGGCGCTTCAACTGCCTCAAGCTAGTAATGGAGGTACTGATCACCTGAATGATTCTAGTATACTGATTTAACCAATCCTCAGTTACACCATAGCATTGCAAGAGATTTTTTATACATTCATCGCAGATGGTCTCCAGCCTTTCCTTCTGAATATCAGGAATTGCGATTTCTTGCTGGACAATTTTCTCAATATACTTTGGATTGATTTTTTTCTCATCCTCAAACACCGCCTTAATCCGTTTATCATCATATGACAAAATATATAGGATATTGGGGAGATCAAACACTGCCCCGATAAGCTTAAATAAAAATAAAATATTATCTGCCTCAGCCCGATCTATATTATCAATAACTAAGACAATCTTTTTGTCAATAAAACATAAATATCGAGCAAGATTCTGTTTCAATTGTTTTACAGTTTCATAAGCAGTTTTTTCATCATTTAGAAAAACATCAAATACGCCTAATAACTTTTTAGAATCAGCAACTGTTTTCTGCAGCTTTCTAGCTATTATTCGATTTCTATAGGAACTATATTGAAGCCCTGTTTTAGACAATATCTCATCATACATTGCAGTCAGAAGTGCTTCCTGTGTACCAAATATCCATGGATCGAAATCATCTATAATGATTATTTTTTCTTTTTTTTCACGCAATTCCTTCTTTGCAATATTTAAAATAGTTGTTTTACCACTTCCCCATGCACCCTTAATTCCAATCACATATGCATGTTCAGCATTGCAGGCATTAACAGAATTGCAAATCATATTAACAAGCCCCTGACGCCCCAGTAAATCTTTATCCGGAGTAGACTCCGAAAAAAGGATCGGCTGACCTTCTGCATGAAGTTCTCCATTTAATAATTGGAGCAAATCAACCAATTTCTTTTTATCTTGTTCTGCATTTCGAAAAAAAGTTCTCCACCGCCAACGTAAAACTAAACTCGAAAGCAGCAATAACGCCCCTAAAAGTAACAATTTGTAACAGTACAAAGTTTTATATATGCACTCTCCCACACCAATCATCAAAGACGAAAGCATGATAAAAAACATACTTGCATCTGCCGAATTTTTATGGGGTATTTGCAGCAACTTCCACCAGTTCCATTTCCACACCAAGACCGCCAATATCAAAAAGCTGAAAATCAACACTATATAAACTCTAAACACACCATACTGATTTTTACAATATGTAAATGCTCCATATGAATCCAGCACTAGAATGCAACATGAAAACACAAGCGCCCATATAATGCTCGTACTGGCAGAATCTTTATCTAACCAGAAACCATTCCATTCTTGAAGTTTTTCTTTTATCCGATCCTTTATATGCAATATTTCATTCCCACCTTTCAAGCTTTGTTCCACCTATACCATTTATCCCCTAGAAAAGTAAAAGCGGCATCCAGTTTAAAACGCTGGATACCGCTTTTCTTCTATAAGGCCTATTTTTAGAATTTTGAACAAAATATAACCGATGCAATTCCCAGAATCAACAATACAATTCCATATATAATCGCAAAACCTTTTCCTCTTCCCTTATTAATTAAAAAGAGAATCATTCCCAGCATCACGGCAATGCAGAATGTCAGTGATAAATTCATCGCAATGATATACGATGGGCTGATTGTCTGTCCATCAAATATACGTGAATTAATAGATATCAGCGAAAAAATAGCAACTATAATTCCCATCAATGTCAGGACATTTCCATAAATACGATGTGACGCACTCTCAATATTCTCTTTGATATCCTGCATTTTCTCGAAAGCTTTAATATTTTTTCTATAGGCTTCTTCGTATTTTCCAAAATGTCTATACTCATCTTCGTTCTGAAAGGATGCATTTTCCTGCTCTGCATATGTTTTTTCTGGTCGTTCTTTTAATTCTTCAAAGTATATCTGTGCTATATGCATGCCAACTTTCAAAGTTATCTCATCCGCAGAGATATTCTGGACGCGAAGAAAGGCATAGGTTGTATGACCCGGCTGGTACTGTGGACCATCCACTTTTAATCCCATTCTTAACAGTGAATTCTTTTCTCCCACTCGCCCGGTAATATTATCTGGAATACTTAATTTTTCCTTCGTTTTTATTATCACCGTGGCACCAGGTATCAATTTTTTCTCAGTCTCTGCCTTGTCTGCAAAACTTCCAAGTGTCAAATCATATGATATACTATTGACATTTTCTTCCGTATACGCTTCTTTAATCAGCTTTCCTTCAGCAGATAATTCCTTTATATTTTTATCAACTAATATCATATAACTCACCTGCCTTTTCTTTGATTCTAATATTATAGCACATCCGGATCCTTTTTCAAGGTGATTGACAGGTCTATTTTTCTTTTTTTCTCAACAATTAATAAAGTAAATATTATACATAATAAACAAAAGAACACAAAGGCATCTATATCTATTCCATATATTTTCATGTCCTCTTTTGTCACTTTTTTAGGAGCCTCTATAACAAAAAAGCGGCATCCAGCACCCCTGCCAGACACCGCCTTCATCTTCTTTAAAGCATTTTTACTTCATATACTCCTGCTTCACCTTATGATCCACCACATGCCGCTTCGCCAGCTCTTTCGTCACATCCTCTACACTGATGCCTGCGTCTGCCATCAGAACCATCGCATGATAGCAAAGATCTGCCAGCTCGTAAATTGTCTCTGCCTTGTCCTTCTTCGCTGCTGCGATGATAACCTCCGTACACTCCTCGCCGACTTTTTTGAGGATCTTGTCCAGACCTTTATCAAACAGATACGTCGTGTAGCTTCCTTCCTTCGGATTCGTCTTACGTCCCAGAATCAGGTCGTAAAGTCCCTCATAGGAAAACGGCGTGATCTCCTCATTCTGATAAACCGGCTCAAAAAAGCAGCTCTCCGCGCCCGTATGGCACGCCGGACCTTCCTTGACTACCTCGACAATCAGCGTATCCTTATCACAGTCCGCATAAATACTGGAAATATGCTGCACATTCCCGCTCGTCTCGCCCTTTCTCCAAAGCTCCTGACGGCTGCGGCTGTAAAAACAGGTCTTCCGCTCCCGAAGACTGATCTCCAGACTCTCCTTATTCATCCACGCCATCATCAGAACCTTCTTGCTATAATGATCCTGCACGATCGCCGGAATCAGACCTTTCTTATTAAACTTCAATTCATCCACTTTAAACGACGCCTCTACGCCTGCAATCTCGTTGATATTCTCACTCATATTTTTATCCTGCCTTACCACATAAAATTTTAATTACATCGTAACTGTTCAGTATCTTCACAGTCACGCGCAAAATCCATTAAAAATTGCCTACAGCAATGGGATTTTTGCCTGATAGCCCATGTTTTCGTACGGTCAGCGCAGCGCCGACGCTCTCCTTTATGATCCACAGGAGAACAGGCATCCAAAAACTGTAGAAAACATCGCATACGCCGGTGCTTAGTGAGGTCTTTTCGAACTTAGCACCGCCCTCAAACTTCTCACTCCCTTCGCAATTTAGGATGATTTAGATCAACCGCATCTCCACCCCATTCTCCGCCAGATACTGTTTCAATTCCTTAATATTCACTTCTTTCCGATGGAAAATGCTTGCTGCCAGTCCCGCGTCGATCTGCGGATACTGGAAGAGCTCTAAGAAGTCTTCTTTCTTTCCCGCGCCGCCGGATGCAATGATCGGCACATCGACGCGCTTTGCAATCTCTAAAAGCATCGGAATATCAAATCCCTGCTTCACGCCGTCGGTATCGATACTGTTGACTACCAGCTCGCCTGCGCCGCGTTTGACACCGGATTCTGCCCATTCCAGCGCATCGATACCGGTATCGACCCGGCCGCCCTGCTTAAATACGTGAAATTCATTTCCCACGCGTTTCACATCCATCGAAAGCACCACGCACTGATCGCCGTAGCGGTGGGCCGCCTCGGTGATGAGTTCCGGATTTTTGATCGCGCCGCTGTTGACACTGACTTTGTCCGCGCCGCATTTTAATACCCGGTCAAAATCATCCAGCGTGCTGATGCCGCCGCCGACCGTCAGCGGGATGAAAGCCCGTTTTGCCGCTTCCGTCAGGATGTCCGTAAAGATTTTTCTTCCTTCTACACTTGCCGTAATATCATAAAATACCAGCTCATCCGCGCCGCTCTGGTTGTAAAATTCCGCCATCTCGACCGGATCCGCCACATCCTGGATTCCCTCGAAATTGACGCCTTTCACGACACGCCCGTTCTTTACATCCAGACACGGAATAATACGTTTTGAAATCATGCCGTTCCCTCCTGATTTCTTTTTCTGATTATTTATTCGAACGATTCGAATGATTTTTTCGCCGCTTTTTATACGATGCTTCTCCTAAACGGAATATTTCAGTGCTTCCTTCAAATCAATCGCACCCAGATACAGCGCTTTTCCTAAAATTGCACCATACACCTCATTTTTCAAAATATCAATCTCCTTGAGGCTGCTGATTCCACCGGACGCCACGATATCCAGCCCTTCAATCTGCGATAATTCTTTATAAAGCTCCAGGTTCGTTCCCTGCATCTTCCCATCGCGGGAAATATCGGTGTAAATCACCGTTTTCACTCCGGTATCGCGCAGGCGGCGGCAGAAATCTACGCCGCGCACTTCGCTCGTCTCCAGCCAGCCGTGGGTTGCCACAAAGCCGTCCTTGGCATCGACACCGACCGCAATCTTATCTCCGTATTTGCGGACCATTTCCTCGACAAATGGGTAATTTGTGACTGCCACCGTGCCGAGAATCACGCGTCCGGCTCCGAGTGACAGGTATTTATCGATGGATGCCTCGTTGCGGAGGCCGCCGCCGACTTCCACAAAAAGTCCCGTTGTCTTGATTAATTTCTCTATTGTATCAAAATTTGCCAGCGCCGCATCTTTCGCGCCGTCCAGATCGACTACATGCAGATTTTTTGCGCCCTGCGCTTTAAATCCCAGCGCCACCTCTTCCGGTCGGTCGCTGAATACTGTCATCTGGTTATAATCGCCCTGCACCAGTCGCACGGCCTTGCCGCCCCGCAAATCAATCGCCGGAAATAACTCCATGTTCTTGTCCTCTCCATCACCGTCTGTTTTCCTCGCAATCCACGATTTTCTGTTTTCCATTCACGCGCTTATTCTCGCGCTTTTTGCCAAGCCCCAACAGACCGTTTTCTTTCTCAAACCTATAATCTTATATCTCCGCAAATGCCTTCAGAATCCGCAGTCCCACTTCTCCGCTCTTCTCCGGATGGAACTGGCAGCCCATGACATTTCCATTGGCCGCAGACGCGGTCACCGGAATACCGTATTCTGACGTTGCCAGCAGGCTTTCTTCACAGTCCTTTCCGTAAAAGCTGTGGACAAAGTAGACGTAATCGCCCTCTTTGCTGTACTTGAACAGCGGGTGCTTCTTCCCTTTTTCGGTCAGATGCAGGCTGTTCCAGCCCATATGCGGCACTTTTAAGTTTGCCGGAATGTCTTCCCTCAAATCTGCCATCACACCCGGAATCAGTCCCAGACCCCGATGCTTGCCGTATTCATAGCTTTTATCAAAGAGAAGCTGCATTCCAAGGCAGATTCCCATGATCGGCTTGCCCGCCCTGGCTTCTTCTAAGAGCGGTTCCGCCATGCCGGATCCCCGCAGCTTCGCAATCGCATCTCCATACGCGCCGACGCCCGGTAAAATAATGTGATCCGCTTTTTTCAGATCTTCCGGATCCCGGCTGACTTTATTTTCCAATCCCAGATAGTTCAGAGAAGAACTGAGGGAAAATAAATTTCCGACGCCGTAATCAATAATCGTTATCATTCGCGACCTCCCTATTATCTAATGTGGTAACTGTTCAGTACCTTCACAGTCACGCGCGAAAATCACAGAACTCCCTTTGTCGAAGGAATCTCATTTTTATATTTTTCATCGATCGACACCGCCTCACCAAGTGCCCGGCCCAGTCCCTTAAACATCGCCTCGATGATATGGTGGCTGTTTTCTCCGTGAAACATCTTGAAATGCAGCGTCATCCGGCTGTTGGAGAACAGTGCAGTCATAAATTCCTTTACAAGCTCGGTATCAAAATCGCCCACTTTTTCGGTCGGGATGTCCACATCCATGACCAGATAGGAGCGTCCGCTTAAATCGAGGGCCGTCATCACCAGTGTTTCATCCATCGGAAGCAGGAAGCTTCCATAGCGACGGATTCCCTTTTTGTCGCCCAGCGCCTCTAAAATTGCCTGTCCCAAGGCAATTCCGATGTCCTCTGTCGTATGATGGTAATCGACCTGCGTATCTCCGTCACATTTCAATGTGAGGTCAAACCGTCCATGTCTGGCAAAGAGTTCCAGCATATGGTTTAAAAATCCGCAGCCCGTATCGACCTGATATTTTCCCGTTCCATCTAAATCAATCGACAGGCTGATTTTCGTCTCTGCGGTATTCCGTTCCAGAGATACTTTCCGTTCTGCTGCCATGCTACCTTCCTTTCCTCGCTGCTTCCACCAGTTTTTCCGTCTCCTTCACAAATGTCTCCATTTCCTCTTCCGATCCAATGGAAATGCGGACGTAATCCTTGATCCGCTCGCTGTCCCAGCGTCTTACCAGGATTCCTGCCTCGCGCAGTCCGTCAAAATAGACTTTTCCCGGCATATCGCCGCTCTTGGCAAAAATGAAGTTGGTCTTCGAATCCAGCACAGTAAATCCAAGTGCCCGGAGCGCCTCGGTCGTTTTTTCACGCGTTTTGCAGATGCGCCCGGTACATTCTTTCGTGTAGTCCCAGTCGCGCATCGCCGCCGCGCCAGCCAGAATCGACAGGCGGTTGACGTTATACGGGTTAAAACTGTATTTGATCCGGTTCATATCCGCGATAAGTTCCGGGTTTGCGATCGCAAATCCGACGCGCGCGCCGGCTAAGCTGCGGGATTTGGAAAAGGTCTGGATAATCACCAGATTTTCGTATTTCGGAAGCAGTGATACACAGGATTCTCCGCCGAAATCCACATATGCCTCATCCACCATCACGACGCGGTCCGGATTGGATGCCGCCACTTCCTCAATCGCAGAGAGCGGCAGGTTCATCCCCGTCGGGGCGTTCGGATTGGCAATGATCACGTTATTTCCGCAATTTTTATATGGCTCAATATTTAAGGTAAAATCTTCCTCCAGCGGAACTACCCTGAACGGAATGCCATAGAGACCGCACAGCGCCGGATAGAAGCCATAGGTCAGATCCGCAAACTGCAGCGGTGCTTCCGAATCGCAGAAGGCCCGGAATGCAAATCCCAGGATCTCATCGGAGCCATTGCCTGCGATGACCTGATTGGTTCCGACTCTGTAGTGAGCGGCGATCGCCTCGATCAGCACGCGCTCCTCCGGATCCGAGTAGAGACGAAGGTTCGCCAGTTCCGGCGGCATAATCTGAGCCACTTTTTCCGCCATTTTTCCAGCTTCTGTCGCACCTGCATCACATCCACAGTCAGCCTTTTCTGCCCTGCCTGCTGCCCCCGCAGTGCCACAACCAGCCGCAATTTCCTCATACCCCGCCAGAATCGCCTCCGCAACCTTCGGGCTCGGTGGATACGGGCATTCATTGGTGTTCAGCTTGATAAATTTCCGTCCCTGTGGCTGCTCGCCCGGTGTGTACGGAAGAAGTGATTCGCTTGCTTTGCTCAAAAAACGGCTCATATCTGCCTACGCCTCCTTTTTGTCCTCTGCGGCTGCTTCGTTTGCTGCCTGTTTCTCTTTCTCTGCTTTTTCCTTCTTTTCCTGTTCTTTCTTCTTCTGGTGTTCTTCCACCGCGCCCTTCAGCTTTTCCGCCATCTCGGTGATCTGCTTGTTTTTAAACTCAAAGCTGCTCTTGTTGGCGATGAAACGGGCGCTGATCGGCAGGAACTCTTCCAGCACTTTCAGGTGATTTTCACGGATCGTGCTGCCCGACTCTACAATATCCACGATGACGTCCGAAAGTCCCAGAATCGGCGCCAGCTCAATGCTTCCGTTTAATTTAATAATGTCAATATCGCGTCCCAGCTTCGCGTAATGCTCTTTCGCAATATTCGTAAATTTCGTTGCCACGCGCACCGGTCGGTCTTTGTCCTCGACGTAATCCTCTTTTCCAGCCACGCACATCCGGCATTTTCCAAGTCCCAGATCGAGAAGCTCGTATACATCCGGGTTGCTCTCCATCAGAATGTCTTTTCCGACGATTCCGACGTCTGCCGCATGGTGCTCGACGTAGATTGCCACATCACTCGGCTTTACGAGCAGGTAGCGGACACCCGTCTGTGGGTTCTCAAACACCAGTTTTCTATTTTCGTCGTAAATACTCTTGCAGTCATATCCGACCGACGCCAGAAGCTCATACACCTGATCGCCCAGTCTTCCCTTTGGCAGTGCTATGTTTAACATCTCGCGCCCTCCTTTCCATTCTCCTGAAAGGCATTTTCCCGGTCCTCTTCCAGGGAAAGACGTCCGTCATACCGGTACAGATAGCAGTAACGCAGATCCTCCGGCACAGCTTTCTCCACCCGCACGCGCAGTCCCTGACGGCGCAGACTTTCAACCGCCTGGCACAGGCGCACTACATCGACATCCGGCTCATAGAGTACCAGCGCATCGACATCGTAGCGGATGCTCTTTTCCGGCAGGCGCTCCAGCTCTTTCAAATAGATGGCAAATCCGATCGCATCGGCTTTCTTTCCTAATTTTGCCATCATACCGTCGTACTGGCCGCCGGAAAGAACCTGGCGTGCCAGACCATCTAAGAATCCCTGGAAAATAATACCGTTATAATATTCAATGTCATTGATCATCGAGAAATCCAGCCGCACCTTGTCAAGCTGTCCGCCCAGTCCCATCGCCTCCAGAACCTCATACAGGCGGGATAAAAGTGCAACCGCCTCCTTCATTTTCGGCGTATCCGCGATCGCACCTGCCTCTGCCAGCACCCGCCCAAACTCTCCGTACAGCCCGGAAACCTTCATCAATTTCTCTGTATCGCCCTCCGGCAGTGCCAGATCCGCGCACAATTTTTCCAATCCGCTGCGGTTTTTCGTCCGAATCAGCCCTAAAATGATATCTTTCTGATCGGCATTGACCGGAAGCTCTTCCATCAGTCCCACCACGAAATCCATGTTGGAAATCTTGAGCACATAGTCCGTCTCAAAATCCGCCAGACTCTTGAGCGCCAGCGCCAGCACCTCCGCGATCACGCAGTCATCCACGCCGCCCATGCACTCCAGTCCCATCTGGCTGATCTCTTTGTAAGTGTGGCTTTCCTTGCTCTCACGGTACACACTCTCCAGATAATAGACCTTCTCGCACGTATTTTTATCTGCCTTGGTGTTCTTCGCGATGCTCAGCGTCACGTCCGGCTTGAGAGCCATCAAGCGTCCGTCCAGATCCGTAAATGTCGGCACATTTTCCCCCAGCAGGAAACTTTTATTCGCTGCATACAAACTATATTCCTCAAACCGCCCCATCCGGTACTTGCGGTATCCATAGCTCTCATAAAGACCTCTCAGGCGAAGCGTCGCCGCCTCCGCCCTCCGAAGGCTCTGAATCTCTAAATTCATGCTCTATCTCCTCTCAACTGCCGCCGCAACCGCCCCGGCTCAACAAAATCCGCCGGACAATCACCCGCTCGTCTATATCCTGCCGTTATAGCTCCCATCACTTTTGTTTATCTTGCTATCATGGTAGCGTACTAAAGTGTTTTCTATATACTATCATTCCTTCTTAAAAAAAGCAACTACTTTTTTAGAATACTCACACTTTAATTAAAAGAAAAACTCGGGGCGTGAGAAATGTGCGCCCCGAGTTTTTCCACCTCGACTCTATTCTTTTATAACCTTCTCCAAAATCGGCCCCAGAATCTCCATCCAAGGCGTATACGCATCCTTTTCCTCCAGATGCGTCAGCGCCATCCAGTTCAGTCCTCCCGGTGTCATTTCTCTGGCAAGGTCTTCCAGATCCCCGTCCCACGTCGCTGCCTTGCGGGACAGCGCCCCAGTAAATTCGGTGATGTATGCCCGTGCGGATGGCTCATCCAGCCCGTTTCTCTCACACCACTGGATAATGACGGTCAGAAGCATATAGTAAGCGCTCATCAGGCCCGTCGTGCTCCTAAGGATCGCGATCTGCTTCGGCGTATCGACCGGAACCGGCTTGCCGACGTGACTCATCAGATCGACTACCTCCGGGATATCCGGGTAAATCACCACCGGTCCGAAGCGGTTCGCCGCGAAGGTCAGAGGCACAACATCCGCCAGAATCTCTCTCGGTCCAAACATTTCCTCAATGCGCTTTAAGCTCAGCGTTGCAACCAGATTGATAAACTTCTTCTCCGGTCCGATATGAAGCGGTTTTAAGATATCTTCCGCCGCCTTCGGAAGGAGCGCCGCAAAGACCCAGTCCGACCGGTCCACAACTTCCTGGTTATCCGCCGCGACCGACACGATCTCCGGGTATTTCTCATGCAGCATCTGCGCCCGTTCTTTATTTCTCGGCGATACAACGATCTGCAGATTCTCCATTCCGCTCTCGCAGAATCCAGTCACGACGGACGTCGTAATGATTCCCGTTCCAATAAATCCCAGTTTCATAAACTTCTACCCTCTCTTTCTCCTCTCCGTTTACCCGAAATTTTTCCAGACGATTCCGAGCGAACTTTTCTGATAGTTACTCCCCCGATTTTATTCACATACACAGTATACAACCAAAAACACATATTTTCCAGCATCCTACTCATATCTCGGCGCACTTTTCCGGTTTTTCATCGTAATTCCTCCCTCAACCTTCGCACCTCACTTCCGCAAATAAAGCGATTGAAATAAGCCATCTTGCCCAATCTGCACAAGCAATCTCCTCATCTTTATTCAATCTTAATACGTCGTAAATCTCCCTTATCCGCTCTTAAAATCTCCAGCTATATAATATGACCATCACAGAAATAAGGAGCTGCCTTTATGCCGGACGAGATTATTCGACGAAAGCGCCGTCTTTCGTCTTTTCAAATTATCACATTGGGTTTTGCCGGGGTCATTCTACTCGGAGCGCTACTGCTGATGCTGCCGATCTCCACGACTGGAGAGAATGTAACTCCATTCAATGAAACGCTGTTTACTGCGACCTCTGCCGTCTGCGTGACAGGGCTTGTAGTACAGGATACAGGCTGCTACTGGTCAACCTTTGGGCAGGCGGTTATTCTGGCACTGATCCAAATTGGTGGTCTTGGTGTCGTAACCGTAGCAGCATCGTTTGCGCTGTTGTCCGGGCGAAAGATTTCTCTGATGCAGCGCAGCACCATGCAGGATGCAATTTCAGCACCAAAGGTCGGCGGAATCGTCCGTCTGACACGCTTCATCCTGCGAGGGACGTTTCTGATTGAGCTGCTGGGAGCGCTTGCCGTGCTGCCGGTATTCTGCCGGGACTACGGATGGCGTGGCATCTGGATGGCGGTATTTCATTCCATATCCGCTTTTTGCAATGCCGGGTTTGACATTCTTGGGACAGAAAGCAACCGCTATCCATCTCTTACCGGCTACGCGGACAGCCCGGTAATCAATATCACGATTATGCTGCTGATCGTGATCGGAGGTATTGGATTTCTGACGTGGGATGACATCTTTGAAAACAAGTGGCGGTTTCATCGCTACCGAATGCAGAGCAAGGTGATTCTGGTCACGACAGGTTTTTTAATTTTTCTGCCTGCTATGTTTTTCTTCTTTTCAGACTTTTCCGCGCTTCCCGCCGGAAACCGGCTGCTGGCATCCTTTTTTCAGTCTGTCACGCCGAGGACAGCGGGCTTCAACACGGTAAATCTTTCCACGATGTCCGGTGCATCACAGGGCGTAATGATCCTTTTGATGCTGATCGGCGGTTCTCCAGGTTCTACAGCAGGCGGTATGAAAACAACGACACTGGCGGTTCTGCTTGCCAATGCCACTGCAACCTTCCGCCAGCGCGATAGTGCCCGATTTTTCGGACGCAGAGTCGATTGCAGCGCCGTCAAGACCGCCGCGACCATTCTGACAATGTACTTGATGCTGTTCTTTGGCGGTGCTGTCTTTATCAGCGCATATGAGAATCTTCCGCTGTCTGCCTGCCTGTATGAAACGGCATCGGCGGTCGGGACGGTGGGATTGACACTTGGTATTACACCGCAGCTGCACATTCCATCGCAAATGGTGTTGATCACGCTCATGTATCTGGGCAGAGTCGGCGGTCTTACCCTTATTTATGCGACATTTTCCAGCAAAAAAGTGGGGAATGCAAAGCTGCCGCAGGAAAAAATCACGATTGGATAAGGAGTCTTTTCACATGAAAAACATTCTATTGATTGGCACAGGCCGCTTCGGACGGCATATTGCAGTACAGCTTTCTCAGCTGGGGCATCAGGTCATGGCGGTCGATACAAACGAGGAACGAATCAATGATGTGCTGCCATATGTCACCAATGCACAAATTGGCGACAGTACAAACGCGGAGTTTCTTCGCTCTCTTGGCATCGGAAATTTTGATGTCTGCATCGTAACCATCAGCGGTAACTTTCAGAACTCGCTGGAAACCACCTCGCTGCTGAAAGAGCTGGGGGCGAAGTGCGTGGTGTCGCGTGCCGAGCGTGATGTGCAGGCAAAGTTTCTGCTTCGCAACGGTGCCGACCAGGTAGTCTACCCGGAAAAACAGGTGGCAAAATGGGCAGCGATCCGATACACTGCCGACCATATTTTCGACTACATAGAGATCGACGAGCAGCACGCCATTTTTGAAGTAGAAGTTCCGGCCGGGTGGATCGGCAAAAGTGTTGGTGAACTGGATATTCGCAGAAAGTATGGCATTAACATTCTCGGCATCAAACATTCAGGAAAAATCGACGCTTCCATTACGCCGGATACGGTGCTGTCCGGGGAAATAACGATTTTAGCGTTGGGCGAATACAAAGCGCTGCAAAAGTGCTTCCGAATCTGAATGGACGGTGAGGGTATATGGAAGATAGCGTTTTGATCGCTGGGACGGCGCTAATGTTCCTGTTCGGCTGGGTTTTGATGAAACGGCTGGATCGCTTTCTGGACGAAAATCAGAAGCGCATCAAAGAATCGTCTGAACAACAGCAGGCTGAACCGTGCGTGCATCTGGTCGGAAATATTTCTCCTGACGAACTTGAGGAAACATTTTCTCAGTTTCGCAATAGTCATGCCCATGTAGAAATCGTGATCTATGATTCAGAGCAAATTTCTTTTCCGGACAACGAATCCGATTGGGCGCAGTAGAAACCTCCACATTTTGGTGCTATAATATTGTTTAAGAGGGGGTGAAAATGTGCAGAATAAAGGAAGCGAAATACCAAAAGAACATATTCTTGTGTGCCTGTCCTCGTCTCCATCCAATGAACGCATTGTACGAATGGCGGGGAAAATGGCACAGGCATTTTGCGCCAGTCTTACCGCACTCTACGTGCAGACCCCCGGAGACGCTGATATGAACGCGGAAGATACCGTCCGTTTGCAGGCGAATATGCGTCTGGGGCAGCAGCTTGGCGCAGAAATTGTCACAACGCATGGTGAAGATGTGGCGACACAGATCGCGGAATATGTGCGGCTCTCTGATGTGACCAAAATTGTGATTGGACGAAGCGGCATACAGCGGCGGCATTTCTGGAGCGAATCGACGCTGACAGAACAGCTCATTACGCTTGCACCGGAGGTAGATATTTATATTATTCCGGATGTGGAAGCCTATAAAAACTGCCGCAGAAATCAGCCGCTTACTATCCGCCCGGCGTTTCCGACCGCCCGGGAACTACTTCTGACCATCGGAATTCTGGCAGTTACGACGGTCATCGGATGGATTTTTCTGCGGCTCAGCTTTGCAAATGCCAATATCATCATGGTTTACCTGCTGGGTGTGCTTCTGACTTCCACTTTTACCAGCGGATATACCTGCGGTGTGCTGTCCGCTTTTTTGAGTGTCCTCCTGTTCAATTATTTTCTGACGGAGCCCCGGCTGTCTTTGGCAGCCTATGGCAGCAAATACCCGATAACCTTTGCCGTCATGTTCGCGGCTGCACTTTTGACAAGTACACTTGCGGCCAAGCTCAAAGCCCACGCACAGCTATCCGCACGGGACGCTTATCGCACGAAGCTCCTTTTTGATATGAACAGACAGCTCCAAAAGGCGGAAACGCCGGAGGAGGTCTATCGGATGACCGCGACGCAGATACAAAAGCTCATGCAGCGAGACGTTCTGATTTACCCGGCACAGGGCAACGCTCTGCTGGATGGGAACATTTATCCGGCTGACGGAAGTAGTCCATACAGCATCCCAGATACCGACCGGGAACAGAACGTGGTTCAATGGGTCTGGCAAAACCGCAAGCGCGCCGGAGCAACGACGCAAAACTTTCCAAAAGCAAAACGGCTGTATCTTGCCATCCGTACCGGGCAGCAGATTTACGGTGTTGTCGGGATTCCGATGGAAAAGCAAACGCAGCCTGACGCATTTACATCCAGCGTTCTGTTCTCCATCCTCGGCGAGTGCTCTCTGGCGTTGGATAACCTGCGAAATGCCAGAGAAAAGGAAGAAGCTGCCGTTCTTGCAAAGAACGAACAACTTCGCGCCAATCTTTTGCGTTCGATTTCTCATGATCTCAGGACACCACTGACCTCGATTTCCGGCAACGCAGATACGCTGCTGCACAGCTATGACGTGTTGGATGAGCAGACACGGAAACAGATTTTTACGGACATTTATGACGATGCACAATGGCTGACGGGACTGGTTGAGAACTTGCTTTCCATTACGAAAATTGTAGACGGCAGCGTAAAGCTGCACCTTTCTGATCAGGTCGTGGATGACATCATATCGGAAGCACTCAGGCATATTGACCGAAGAGCGGCAGAACATCACATCGCAGTAGATTGCGGAGACGTACTGTTGCTGGCACGGATGGACGCAGGACTCATCATGCAGGTGCTCATCAATCTGGTGAATAACGCAGTCAAATATACTCCAGTTGGCTCGAACATCCGGATCACGGCAATCCCGCGAGAAAATATGGCTGAAATATGTGTCAGCGATAACGGTCCCGGTATTCCGAATGAACTGAAGGAACGTGTTTTTGAAATGTTCTTTACTGGGGGCAATCCAATTGGCGACAGCCGCCGAAGTCTTGGACTTGGACTTACGCTCTGTCAAACTATTGTCCATGCACATCATGGTGAAATGACGTTGAAAGACAATTCGCCGCATGGCTGCATCTTTTCCTTTACAATACCACTTAGTGAGGTGAACTTAAATGAATAAGCCGCTCATCCTCGTTGTAGAAGATGATACCCCGGTGCGAAATTTAATAACGATGACACTAAAAACTCACGAATATAGGTATCTTTCGGCGCAAAACGGCGCAAGTGCCGTGATGGAAGCGCTGTCTCACAACCCGGACATTGTACTGCTTGATCTGGGGCTGCCGGATATGGACGGCGTGGAAGTCATCCAAAAAATCCGGTCGTGGTCGAATATGCCGATCATTGTAATCAGCGCCAGAACAGAGGATTCCGATAAAATCGGGGCACTGGATGCTGGGGCGGATGATTATCTAACGAAGCCTTTTTCCGTGGACGAACTGTTGGCACGACTGCGGGTGACGCAGCGGAGACTGTCGATGATGAAAACAGACTCCGTGCAGGATTCTCCGATTTTTACGAATGGTGCGCTGAAAATCGACTATGCGGCAGGCTGCGCATATCTTGACGGCACAGAGCTGCACCTGACACCCATCGAATACAAGCTGCTGTGCCTGCTCTCCAAAAATGTTGGTAAGGTTCTGACACACACCTATATCACGCAGCAGATTTGGGGCAGCAGTTGGGAAAACGATATCGCTTCTCTGCGGGTGTTCATGGCGACCCTGCGCAAAAAGCTGGAACGCGGAAAAGACGGGCAGCAATACATACAAACACACATCGGAATCGGCTATCGGATGCTCCGCATCGAGTAAGTAATTCCTGAACTGAACATTCATGACTGAATGGAGTAGATTTCTTGTGGTCATTCCATTCTGCCCCAAATAAGCTGACCATCGTTGAAATAGCGAGGACTTGAAAGTCCTCGCTATTAGCATACATCGTCTTATATATTATATCTGTTTTTCCATCTTCGTTTTTGCTGCTTTCCCTACTTTCTAGCACACTCCCCATCAAGCCCCAAAAGGATTTTTAATCCATGATCCAGCTGCGGCAGAATGTACTCCAGACACTCCCGCACCGCCTTCGGACTGCCCGGCAGGTTGACGATCAGCGTGCGTTTACGGATCCCACTTGCCGCTCGGCTTAACATCGTCCGCTTTGTAAATTGTAAGCTGTATGCCCGCATCGCCTCCGGGATACCCGGAACCATCCGTTCCGCGACCGCCAGCGTCGCCTCCGGCATCACGTCGCGCGGAGAAAATCCCGTTCCGCCCGTTGTTAAGAGCAGATCGGCCTTTCCCTCATCGCAGATCTCCTTCATCGCCTCTTCCAACATCGCCTGGTCGTCCGGCAGCACTTTCTGCCAGACCACCTCATAACCAGCCTCTCTCACCATTTCTGCGATTACCGGACCACTCACGTCCTCCCGTTTTCCCGCGTACCCGGAGTCACTGGATGTAATAATTGCTGCTCTCATTGGTTTCCCACCTCTCTTTGATCTCTTTCCTACGCTTCTTCCAGAATCTCCAGATTATCTCCCTCTTTGATCACGCCGCCGTGCAGCACCTTTGTAAATACGCCCTCGCGCGGCATGATGCAGTCGCCCATCGCCTGGAAGATCGCACACCCATGGTGGCATTCTTTTCCGATCTGTGTCAATTCCAGCACGACATCGTTGCATTTAAATTTTGTCCCGATCGGGAGCGTCTTGAAATCGATTCCTTCCACGACCAGATTTTCGCCGAATGCGCCGTCCTCGACCTTTGCACCGCGCGCGCGGAATTCCTGAATCCGGTCATATGAAAGAAGGCTGACCTGACGGTGCCATTTGCCCGCATGGGCGTCACCCTCGATTCCATAGTCCTCGATAAGACAGACCTGATGGACATTTTTCTTCTGAACACCTTTGATTTCACTGGTACACGTTGCGATTACTTTTCCCATGATTGTTTCCCCTTTTCTTTATCCATAAATTTTCCGATTTCATATTTCATATACGATATTTCACTTGTAACATTCCGCCGGCTCACACTTTCACCGCAGAAACCATAATCATAATCCTCACAAACACCCTGCTTATCCGCCTATCTGGGACATTCCCCGGTGTTCCCGATCCGTAAATTCCGTCTTTTTCTCAAAATTATGTCCCTTCGGCTTTTCCGCAAGCGCCTGTCCGATCGCCCGGCGCAGGTCTTCATCGGTACCGCCGCCGCGCAGAATGGTCTTTAATTCCACCCCATTGTCATACTGGAGACAGGTCTTTAAGAATCCTTCCGATGTCAGCCGGATCCGATTGCATTCGGAACAGAATTTATGGCTGACCGCGCTGATAAAACCGATCCGTCCCTGAAAGCCAGGGACTGCGAAATAATGGCACGGGCCATTTCCTGCCACGTCCCCGCACGGGGTAAAGGTTCCAAATGCCTCTTCCAGCGCATGCTTCAACGCATCTTCTTTCACAAAGGCAAACTGCGTTCCCATGCCGATCGGCATCATTTCGATGAAACGCACGTGCACGTTATGGTTTTTCGCCAGTTCCGCCACCTCTAAAAGCTTTTGCTCCTCGATCCCAAGCACCGGCACACAATTTATCTTGATCTGCATCCTGCCTTTCTGGATCGCCATCCGAAGGCCGCGTCTGACCGCTTCGAGCTCATCCCGGCGTGTGAGCTGCCGGTACACCGACGCATCCAGCGTATCCAGGCTGATCGTGACTGAATCAACCCCCGCGTCCGCCAGCGCATCGTACATTTCTTCTAATAAAACACCGTTCGTCGTGATCGTCAGGCTCTTGATTCCCGGAATCTGTTTTAACGCTGCTGCTAACTCTGGCAGTCTCCGGCGCACCAGCGGTTCGCCTCCGGTCAGCTTGATTTTCTGAATGCCGTTCTCTGCCAGAATCTGGCAGACCCTCTCGATCTCACCAAACCGCAGGATCTCTTCATGTGAAATGCTGCAGACGCCTTCCTCCGGCATACAGTACACACAGCGCAGGTTGCATCGGTCGGTCACGGAGATCCGGACGTAGTCGATCGTTCTGCCGTATCCGTCTATCATCGCACAAATTCCCCGCTCTTTCCTCCCGATTTTGCATCGAGATGTATCTCTCCGATCTCCATCCGCTTGTCGATCGCCTTGCACATATCATAAATGGTCAGAAGAGCCACGCTGACGCCGGTCAGCGCCTCCATCTCGACGCCGGTCTTTCCTTCCAGCTTAGCAGTACAAAGTGCCTTGATCGTCAGCTCTTTTTCATCCACCTCAAAATCCACACTGCATTTCGTGATGAGAAGTGTGTGGCACATCGGGATCAGGTGTGCGGTCTGCTTCACCGCCATGATTCCCGCTACACGCGCCACCCCCAGCACATCGCCCTTGGCAACCGTTCCCTCCAGAACCGCCTTCATGACAGCTTCATTGACGTGAATCTTGCCGGATGCCGTCGCCGTCCGGCTGGTAATCTTCTTTTCCGTTACATCTACCATGATCGCATTTCCCTTTTCATCAAAATGCGTTAATTTCTCTTCCATCTGTATCCTCCTTTTCCTCTTCTTCCGGCTCCAGAAAGATTTTCTCAAACGCTGCTTCTGCTGCCGCCTGCACTGCTGCTTCCATCCGGCGGAATTTTTCTAAAAACGCCTTTCCCTCCGGCGTCAGCACAGAAAATCCGCCCTTGCTTCCGCCCGTCTGGCGCTCTAAAAACTGGATTCCCAGCTGCGCCTCTGCGATCTTGAGCATTTTCCAGCCCTTGCTGTAGGAAATATCCCGGATCTGACAGGCGCCGAGCATTGAACCGCTCTCAGCAACTGCCTCCAGAAAATCCGCCGTCAGCGCGCTGAAGCATTCTTCCTCGCGGCTCAGCGAAATCGACGCCCGAAATGCCAGCTCCCCGCGCTTCTGCCTGTCTTTTTCGTAGGCAAGCAGCGATTCATAGTCCATTTTCGTGTTGGTGTCCAGTAAAACACCCGGATCTTCAACCTCGATCTCCCGGACACCTTCGCCCCACGCATCCATTGCGCCGCGGAGTCCTTTTCCGCCCCGATACGTTAAGATATGTCCAAACACTTCCTTCGACAGCATGACCGGGTGTCCTTTTTTTCCCTGACAGACCGGTACTGCCATGCTTCCGGGCGCCTGCGTCATCTTCTCGATTGTGTCCGCCGTGATCATCGGCACGTCGGCAGGGAACAACAGCACCCGATCGGCTTTTTTCTGGATATGGCGCAGTCCCATGCAGATTGAGCCGTACATCTGCGATGTCTCATACCGCTTGTTTCGGATACAGACCGCACCACGGTGTGAAATATGACGTTCCAGCACATCTGCCTGATACCCGGTCACGACGACGATCGGCGAGATCCCCGCCTGCCGGATCGTGTCGATCTCCCTCTGTATCATCGTGGTCTGCCCCATCCGGAGCATCGGCTTTAATTCTTCCATGTGCGCCGACCGCCCTGCCGCCAGGATGATCGCGCCTGTTTTCCCATCTGCCATACATATCCCCTTTTCTATCATTCTAACCTTCTTTTAAAAGCATGATATCTCCCGGTGCAATTCCCAGCCGGACGCGGTCTCCGCGCTGATACTGGTTTAGTGAATCACTCTGCTTATAGTCTACCTTCCACCAGATCACCTCGCGTTCCAGTGCATTTTCTTTGTCACCCGCTGCCCCTGCATTTTCCACCGGACGCAGCAAAACATCCCACTCAAATGGCTGGCAGAGTGTGTCCCCCCACTCGCACGTAAACTCATTCGCACTGCCGCGCGCCGGGTAAAACTGGTGCGCCCGGATGCCGATATAGGCATGCTCCGCGGCAACCGCTTCTTCGGTCTGAAACGTGAGTCCCCAGTCGAGCGCCTCCACCTCATATTCGCCGATCCGCCGGATCCGGCTGAAGTTTTTACAGCCTGTCAGGCGTGCCGCAGTGACATTTTCCGGTTTCTGGAAAATCGCCCGCGTCTCTCCCTTCATCGCCACCTGTCCGCGGTTTAAGATGATGCTCTTCTCGCAGAACCGATAGACCTCGTCCCGGCTGTGGCTGACCATCAGCACATCGCCCGTGTACCCACGGAGTACCTCGCGCACCTGGAACTGCAGTTGTTCCTTCAGATAATAATCAAGCGCCGAAAATGGTTCATCCAGCATGATCACATCCGGCTCATAGACGAGAATGCGCGCCAGCGCCACACGCTGCTGCTGTCCGCCGGAAAGCTGGGACGGATACCTTTTTTCAAGCCCTTCTAATTTAAAGAGACGGATCATGCGGGCAGCCGCCTCCTGTTTTTCCTCCTTGCTGCCCGAAAGCCCCGCTGCAATGTTGGTTTCTACGGTCATATTCGGAAACAATGCATAATTTTGGAATAAATAACCGACTTTCCGCTTCTGCGGCGGCAGGTTGATGTGCTTTTCCGAATCAAAGAGTACCCTGCCATTTAACACGATCCGCCCTTCGTCCGGCGTCTCAATTCCGGCGATACACTTGAGCGTCATGCTCTTGCCGCTTCCGGAGGCGCCGAGAATGCCCATGACGCCGCCATCGGTGTTAAGCGATACGTCCAGCGAAAAGCCGGAAAATCTCTTTTTGATTGCCGCCTGCAGGCTCATCGCGCGCCTCCCTTCTGTGCATCCGCTTCCCTGTCCGCAAACAGTTCCACCGAAACCTTTGCATCCTGACCGCCCGCTTCCACACTGTTATCTTTCTTTTTATGATTGCTGCGTCCGCGCATATCCCGCCGCGACAGCACATTCATCAGCACGACGACCAGGAAGGAAATCACCACGATGATCCACACATACTGGTATGCCATCGACATTTTTCCAGCCGCCACCTGTGAATAGATGGCAAGCGGCAGTGTCTGCGTCTTTCCGGCGATATTGCCCGCCAGCATCGCGGTCGCACCGAACTCGCCCAGTCCTCTCGCAAAGGCAAGGATCGCGCCGCTGAGGACGCCCGGCATCGCCGACGGCAGAATCACCTTCCAGAAAATGCGGCTTTCGGAAAATCCCAGCGTCCGAGCCGCATAGATAAGCGTCACATCGACCTGTTCAAACGCGCCGCGCGCTGCCCGGTACATAAGCGGAAATGAGATCGCCACCGCCGCGATCACCGTTGCCGCCCATGAAAATACAATCTTGACGCCAAACAATTCCAGAAACAGCTGTCCGAGCGGTCGTTTTACACCGAAAATCATCAGCAGGAAGAAGCCTGCTACCGTCGGCGGCAGGACCATCGGAAGCGTCAGGATGCCGTCCAGCACCATTTTCACTTTCTCAGAGCGTGCCGATACCACCAGCCGCGCCATCCAGACTCCCAGAAAAAACGTAATAATGATCGACAGCGTTGCTGTTTTCATTGATATCCATATCGGAGACCAATCCATCTTTCTTCCCCCTTTCCTATGAAATGTACTCTCGGAGTCTTCTCGACTGAGATAAAAACTGCCGCAGAACACCTGGTTTTCAACGGACCCTGCATTCTGCGGCGGATTTTATTCCATACATGGTTCACTGTCTGTCCTTCGCTGTCCTGCTTTCTATTCACACAGTCGGCTGCATGTCCCAGACAGTCATCGCTCCCGGCTTATTTATTTGCTGTGAAGCCATACTCCGCAAAGAAGGAGAGCGCATCATCGGTTCCCAGATAATCTACAAACTTCTGTGCTGCATCTTTCTTTTTGCTTGCGCTTACAACGCCAACCGGATAGATAACCTTCGATACGCTTCCTTCCGGTGCATATCCGATAACCTTTACCTGGTCAAACTGATCGCTGGTGGTTGCATCGGTCAGGTATACGATACCTGCATCTGCGCTTCCGGCTGCTACCCAGCTTAAAACCTCGGTTACGTTGGTACCAAAGCTTGTCTTAGCCTCTACATCATCCCACATACCCAGGTTCTCAAAGGCTTCCTTGGCGTACTGTCCAACCGGAACACTCTCCGGATCGCCGAGTGCAATCTTCTCTGCCTTTGTGATATCCTCAAAACCGGTAATTCCCAGTGTGGAATCCTTCGGAACGATCAGAGCGATCTTATTTTCCAGAAGCTCTACGACAGAATCTGCATCAACCAGTCCCTCGTCCTCCAGCGCGTTCATCTGCTTCATCGCTGCGGAGAAGAATACGTCTGCATCCGCGCCCTCTTCGATCTGGGTCTGCAGCTTTCCTGAACTGTCAAAGGTAAAGCTCAGCTTGATGTCCGGATTCTCTTTCTCAAATGCCGGCTGAATCTTGTCTTCCATAACGTACTGAAGGCTGGCTGCTGCCGCTACCAGAATCTCCTGCTGGTCGCCGGTTGCCTCTGCTTCTGCTTCGGTCTCTTCTGTCTCAGCTGCCTCTGCCTCCGTTTCCGGTGCTGCTGTCTCAGCCGGTTTGCTGGATGAACATGCGGTCAGGGATGCTGCCGCCATCGCTGCTGCCATTACAAGTGCCCACGTTTTTCTCATATCTTGGTTCCTCCCTCATTTCACGCACATGTTTCCGGCATCCTCCTCGTTTCGATTCCTTACGCCATAGTAATGTGGTTTTTACCCTTCCGTTATTTTTGGAAAATTATAATGATATTTGCTAATCAAATAGTAGCACGTGGCACTTTTTTTGTCAATCTTTACAATGATTCTTATTTAATGCACACAGTCGTTATGTGCATCAAAAAATAACGCGGCTTTTTTCTGCATTTTCCCTTTATTCTTATGAATTTTCCAGTTTTTCTTTCCAAACCCTTCCGTCTATTTTCGTGAAATTGTTATGATGATTTTTCATGTATTTTATTTTTATCTTTTTATTTTTCATTTATTTGAAATTTTTTTATCCAAATACACCGGTGCTTCGGTTTCCTTACCGGTCACACGGTTCCCGATCCGTGGCAAAGTCTTCCACCAGCACATCCATAATGCCGCCGCAGACCATTCCTTCATCTTCCGCTGCCTCGCCGGTCAGATCTACATGAACTACTTTGTACCTGCCGCTTCCGATCAGAGAACGTGCCTCGCCCAGCACGGCCGCCTCGCTGCAGCCGCCGCCGATGCTGCCGAGAATCCGTCCGTCCCGGTAGACAATCATCTTCGCGCCTGCCCCGCGCGGGGAGGATCCCTTTGATTCAATCACCGTGACCACTGCTTTCGACTCATCCGGCTCCTCTGCCAGGCGTTTCAGCACATCAAAATCCAGATCGGAACGGTTTTTCACACGTTTGTCTTCCCGATCCATGCGCTTTACCTGTATGATCTCCGCCAGAATCGAAATCGCGATCTCCTCCGGTGTCACACCGCCGATCTTTAAACCGATCGGGCTCTTTAAACGGCTCATTCGCTCTGGATCGTAACCTTCTTCCAGAAGCTCCTGTTTCACGATACCGACGCGGCGTCTCGAACCAATCATGCCGAGATACGCCGGTTCTTTTCCTTTTCCAATCATCCGCAGGCAGTCCGCATCATGGCGGTGTCCGCGCGTAACGATACAGATATAGTCGCTCTCCTGAATCTTGAGTTCTTTGATCGCATGCCCAAAGTCATCACAGATCACCTTCTCTGCCATCGGGAAACGTCCCGGATTCGCGAAGGAAAGGCGGTCGTCCACCACAGTTACCAGGAATCCGACGCGCGCGCCAAATTCTGCCACCGGAAGAGCCACATGGCCGCCTCCGAGAATAATCAGGCGCTCTTTCGGGAAAAATGGTTCCGCCACATTCCAACTGCTTCCGGCGCGCCCACAGACCGGCTGCCCCTGTGTCAGGGCTTCTTTTCCAATCTCCGACGCCTCTGCACCTTCTTTCAGTTCACAGCGCATATCTGCTAGATTTCCCTCTTCTCCCACAAAGCTTCTCTCGAGCGCCAGACACGGCGTCCCTTCCAGTTTTTTCAGAATCTCCCCATACAGATTCATATCACGCACTTCCTCTCTTTTATACTGCATGAGCCATCCATTTCTCATTTCGCAGTTGTGCCATCGCGGTTGCTGCCTCATCGCCTCTCTCTGGCTCGATTATTTACCAAAACCGCAGTTCGGGAAAATACAGGTTGGACAATTTAAGCACAGACCACCTGCGCCCATTTTCGCCAGATCCGCTTTTGTCACTGGCACATCTGCCATCACACGCGGCAGCACCAGATCAAAGATGGTCCTCTTCGCATACATCACGCAGCCCGGAAGTCCCATGATCGGCTTTCCGTCCTTCGTATATGCCAGCAAGAACATCGCTCCCGGAAGTACCGGCGCGCCGTAGGAGACAACCTCCGCCCCGGTCTGCTTGATCGCGCTCGGTGTCGTATCATCCGGATCGACGCTCATGCCGCCGGTACAGACAACAAAATCAGCGCCCTGATCCAGCCATTCCCGGATTGCCTCCGTGATTTTATCCGGATTGTCCCCTATAATCTTCTGTCCCAGAACTTCCACACCAAATTCCTGAAGCTTGTCCCGGATGACCGGACCAAATTTATCCTCAATCCGTCCATAGAACACTTCATTTCCGGTCGTCACAATGCCCGCTTTCTTATTTTTATACGGAATCAGCTTTAACAGCGGCTCTGAACCCGCTGCCTTTTTCGCCTCCTCCATTTTTTCTTTTTCAATTACCAGCGGGATCACACGGGTTCCGGCTAACTTATCACCCTTTTTTACCGGAAAATTCGTCCGGCGGGTCGCGATCATCATCTCCGGCAGGCTGTTGACCTTTAAGAGGCGTTCTTCATCGACCTGAAACAGACCGTCCGACTCCGCAATCAGCTCAATCTTGCCTTCCTTCGGATCGGTTGCACGCATATACTCATTCTGGCAGATGCCGCGCAGAATGTCCGCCGCCTCGTCCTCATGATATTTTGTATCGTCCTTTTCCCAGACATAAATATGATCTTTTCCAATCGAAAGCAGTACCGGGATGTCCTCCTCGCGCACGATATGTCCCTTACGGAATACGGCATCCTTCGTCACATCCGGAATAATCTGTGTCATATCATGGCAGAGTACCTGTCCGACTGCCTCGGTTGTTTTCATTAATTTCATATGATTTTCCTCTTTTCCTTTTTACAGTAATGCCTCCGCACGCTTTGCCAGCTGATACCGCCGTTCCACGCCCTCCAGCGCCTCCGGGTTATCCTTAAATTTCTCCCGTTTTGCCGCAAACCGTTCTTCGATCGTTACACGCCGTTCTCCCTGTACCTGCTTGTCCGCCAGGTACACAATCAGGCTTTCATTCAGATATCCCAGCTTTTCTTCCGGCAGATCCATATGATCCGCAACGATATCCGCGATCCCGGTATGTCCCAGAAGCCGCAGCCATCTCGCCCCTGTTTCCGGATGTTCGGGATATGCTTTGGCGATGTCGTGAAGAAGCGCCGCCGCGTAGATTTTATATTTATCAATTGGGGGGCTTTTGTATGTCATCTCCACACACGTTTCCGCCCTATGCTTTAGAACTCTATCTGCCAATTTCACGGCCAGCTCCGCAACCACCCGGCTATGGCGCACCGTCGCCTCCGGCGTGCGGAACCATGCAAGCAGACGTTCACACTCCTCTTTGTCCGGGACAGGTCGTTTTCTCTCCCAGTCACGCAATTTCTGAAACTCTTCCTGGGTATCCGCATCAAACGCGCAGCCCGGATCCGGCACATCCAGGGAAATCCGGCGGATTCCCGGCTGTTCACAGGCGCCTTTAAGCCCCATCGTCCCGTCATGCTGCAGCAGTTTTGCGATCACATCTGCACGGATCAGAAGCGGATGCCCCGGTGTTTTCTCATACTCCGGGAGATAGACATCCCCATCGCCTTCCGCAAACCGGTATTTTTCATATTCAAGCGTAAATGGCGTAAACAGCGGCACATCCACCGGGAAAAAGAAAATGCCATCCAGCGTCTCTTTTCCTGCCGTTTTCCGCTTTTTCTCATAATAGGAAAGCCCCAGGCAGACGGAATCAAACATTTTCGTCTCCGCATACGCCGGATTGTGGATGAAATGGATTCCCATTCCCGCAGCCGCCGCGCGTATATCTTCCGCCCGGCGTCCGGTAATGATCGTGATTTCATGTACGCCGCACGCCCGCAGCGTCTGTATCTCACGTTCCAGGACCGTCTGGGCGCCGAGCTTCATGAGCGGTTTGAAATCCCCCATCCGTGAGGATCGCCCCGCCGCCGAGATCAGAGCATCAAATACAAAATCCTTTCTTTCATACACCTGTCCGTAGCCAAAGGGAATCTGCAGAAGTTCTGCCTTTTTCCGCTTCTCCCAGCCGCAGATCAATGTCCGGAACCAGCCCGCGTGCCCGATCACCAGAATATCACCCCGGCTCTTCATCCGGAGTTCATTCCAGGTTGTCCTGGCGCGCCTTGCACAGTCCGCAAAGCTCTCTCCCTGCGGCGGTCGGAAATCGTACATATCTGCCCCACGTGCCGCATACTCCGCCGGAAACTGTTCCCGGATTTCATCGAAGGAGTGACCATCCCATTCCCCCATGTCGATCTCCGCCAGTCCATCTACGACCTCAATCGGAATACTTCTGTCAATCACTTCCTGCAGGATCGCAGCTGACTCCCGGCAGCGCTTTAACGGGCTGGTATAAATTTTTTCAATTCTGCGTCCCGCAAATGTCTCCCCCAGCGCCCGAATCTGTGTCCGCCCTTCTTCTGAAAGCGGCAAATCTGTCCGTCCGATGCAGTATTTCTGTTCATCTGGAAATTCCGGCTTTCCATGCCGGATCAAATAAATCGTCCGCATTCTGTCCTTTCCTAGTGCTCGTGCTCCTCTTCTTCCCCACACTCGCAGCTGAAATCATGGCTGTGTCCAAATGGTCCCGGTCCGCCGATGTAGTCGCGGATCAGCTCCAGTTTATAACGGTTCATATAGCTATACGCCTTCTGAACCGTATGCCCGCTTCCCAGATAACGGGTCACGCCCGCCTTTACCAGTATCTCAAACGGTTCTTTCTCGATCGGTCCGCAGATGACTGCCTCACAGTCATGTTCTACCACCTTCTTTGCAAATACCAGGTTGTCCGGATCCTGTTTTCCATAGACATGGAAAATCTGGTTCTTGTCCGCGTCAATAATCATCAAAAACGGACTCTCCTTAAAAGTCGCCGGTACCAGTCCGTCGATCTCCTCTGTCTCTGATGCAATTGCTATGTTCATTTTTTCTCCTTGTTCTTGTCAAATTTTGCTGATTTTTTTCAAAATTTCTCAATTATTTTTAATTTTATGATACTGCAATCAAAACTCATCGTCAAGTTTTTCATGATATTGAATTTTGCCACTCATTTTTCATTTTTCCTCGATGATTAGCCGCCTTTTTCCCGAACCGATATAGGGGGAAATTTCTTTTTCTATCACTGCGACGGTCAGGCAGTTCCCAAAGTATTCCGTTAATGCTGCTTTGACATTTTTCACTCTGCTTCCTACCGTATCTGCATAACCCGCTTTCTTCATAACAGCCACCGTCAGATGCTTCTGCGCCGCATTGTAAGATGCCTGAAAATCTTCCACCTCATCCAGGGCAAATAAAAGCTCATCTAATATGTGCATGGAAAGCACCTTGCCGCCGGACAGCCGGACGCTGTCATCCAGCCGTCCCTCAACCTTATCAAGTCTGGGCTTTAAACATCCGCAGGCACACGGTTCTGCAATCATCCGCCCCAGATCGCCGGTCCGATAGCGCACAAGCGGCATTCCCCGCCGCCGAAGCGTTGTCAGAACCAGCTCGCCGTATTGCCCTTCCGGGACCGGCTGTCCCGTATCCGGATCCAGAATCTCAATCAAAAGATCCCGATCCCGCAGATGGTAACCCGCGCGCGCCCCGCACTGCACACCGCCGCCGTAACCAGTTTCCGTCATACCCCAGTGCGTAAAGACCCGGCAGTTCCATGTTTTTTCCAAAAAACGCTGCACGCTGACCGGCACATAATCAGCACTTAAAAGCACTGTTTTCGGGCGAAGTCCCGGCGCATGGGCTGCCAGCGCATACATCTGGCTTGGAACACCGATCAGGCAGTCTGCCCCCTCGCCGTCCCGCGCTGCCGCTTCCATATCGTGAATCAGTCCATGAACCTTTGTCTCCACCTGGATGCGCCCCAATCCTTCTTTTAAAAGTCCTCCAATCGAAAAAAATCCCGGTCCTTCCATATAAACCGTGACCCGATCGCCCGGCTTTATCATGTACTGCATCCCCGTTTCAAAGAAATCCGCCGTCTGCATCAGATCGTCTTCGGTAAAAAACAGGCGCTTCGGTGCCCCTGTACTGCCGGAGGTTTTCAGCGTGATGATCCGCGCGATCTCCTTGGCTGGAACACATAAAAATGTTTCCGGCTCCGCTTTCAGTTCCTCCGGGGTTGTGAGGGGAAGTGTCCGGAAATCCGCCCATGAAAACGAATCCGGCGCGAGCCGTACATCAGAACCTGCCATTTCCCCAAGCTGTCCCCAGACGGATGTAAATTTCTTCTGATAAAATGGGCTTTTCTCCTTTACATACGAAAGTGTCCGCCATAACCCGGACGGCTGCGCCGCTGCAATAAAATAACCGCAGCCCGCTTCTTTTAAAATCTTCCGTTCCGCCCCCAGCGCCGCGCAGACGGATTCCAGATTTCCATCGAAGATCTGCTGCCCGATCCACTCCGCCAATGTTCCCGACGCGTCCTGCATCTTTGCAAGCACAAATCCCGCCTCCGCCAGCCGGTCATGGATTGTTTTAGCAGACTCCAGCCGTCCCAGCATCCCGTCTAAGAAAAGCTCTTTCTTCCGGGCATACATATCGCTCATCAAAAGCCATCCTTCCGGTTTTAACACCCGGTACACCTCCCGGAGCACCGCCGTCGGTTCCGCAGCCTTGGAACAACTGCACTCCATCAGAATGATATCTGCCGTCTGATCTGGATATGGCAGTTTCTCCGCACATCCAGTCTCTATCCAGCCAGATTCATGCACATCCGGATTCTTATCCAAGCCGGAAATCTGCCAGCCCGGGCAATGCTCAGAAAGCCATCGCATCGTGCCGCCGGTTCCGCAGCCGATGTCGATGACGCGAAGCGGCACTGCAGGGTCTGTAGACTCCGTCTCTGCCGCTCCCGTCTCCGGTATCTCAATTCCCGCAAACTGGAACATCTGCCTCGTCAGCACAAATCCGCCCGGTCGGCAGAGACTGCTCTCATTTGTATCCATTTTTTGCACCTCTCCTTTCTGCGCTTCTATTATCTGCCTCTTTCCATCGAAGACAAGTAGTACGCACAGAACGGAATCTTCTTCCCGTCTTTATACACATGCAGGCTGCACTGGCGCAGGCGCTCGATATCGAGATTGCCGGCATCCTGAAACGCCATGGATGTGATCGTGAAGCCGTGGCTTTTGGCACGCTTTAAGAAGTCCTCCATATTTGTTATGTCAACCGGCTCTTCTTCACAGCAGCAGGATTCTGGTTCTGGCTGTGTTCCGCCACAGCAGCCGTTTCCTGCTTCTGGCTGTGTTCCGCCACAGCAGCGGCTTTCTGGTTCTGGCTGTGTTCCGCCACAGCAGCCGCTTTCTGGTTCTGGCTGTATTCCGCCACAGCAGCAGCTTTCTGCTTCTGGCTGTGTTCCGCCACAGCAGCAGCTTTCTTTTTCCGGCTGGCTTTCTCCGCAGCAACACGTCTCATCCAAATCGCGCCGTTCCCAGCGGCGTCCGACAAATTCACGGTTCTTCTCCGCCGGATCCAGACCACAGCAGCAGCCTTCGCCCTCCGGTTCTGTCTCGGTTTTTCCACTATAATTTGTCAGCGGCATCAATTTATCCCCGGGCATCACAATGAAATCCCCGTGAAATCCACACATCGGGTGATCGCAGCAGGATGGCGCGATCTGTTCCTCTTTGATAAGCCCCCCGCTCTGGCTGACAACCGCCTCCAAAAGTTCATCCAGCGTATAGCGGTCATCATCCGCCGGAAGCTCCGGGATACGCCCAAAATAACTGACCGGCTGGAAATGCACGCCGCGCACATACGGCGACCGCTGAATGGCAAACCGGAAGATGTCCCCGATCTGCTCCGTATTGACGCCTGGAACAATGACCGGAACAAGCGTCACGCCGATTCCATACCGGCCGCACTGCTCGATCGCCCGTTTTTTCACTTCCAGCATCGGGCGGCGCCGCAGTTTTTCATATACGGCATCGTCCACGCCGTCAAACTGCATAAATACAAACGAAAGTCCCGCATCCGCCAGACGCTTTACAAATGCTTCGTCCTCCGCCAGGCGCAGACCGTTGCTGTTTAACTGCACATATTTACAGCCAACCTGCTTCGCATACGCCACGATCTCCGGCAGGTCGTCCCGCACTGTCGGTTCCCCGCCGGAAAGCTGCAAAAGTGTCTTTCCCGGATCCGTCAGATCGTCGATCCAGCGTTTTACCATGTCTAAGGACGGATCCTTGGTCCCGTCCGGCTCCGCAAAACAGAAGGTACAGTTCATATTGCACCGCGCTGTGATCTCCAGCAAGGTACAGCAGGTGGCGCGTCTGTGCTCCGCACACAAACCGCAGCCCGCCGGGCAATTTAGATTTTCATTTTCTCCCACCGCCGGACGTTCCCCGCGCCAGTCGGCAAACTTGCGCTTATTTCTCCAGATTATACTGGAAAATGTCCCGTGATCCGGGCAGGTTTTTACCAGATATATCTGCCCGTCCCGCTCTTCCCGCTTTGCCGGAATGCGTTTTAAACAGACCGGACAGACACTGTATGTATGGCGCATTTCTTCTGGCAGGAGGGCTCTGTCCTGTAAGTTCATTACCATCGTCCTTCATCCCCTTATCTCAATTCATTACAGTTCTCCCATGATGAAGCCAGCCGCAGATGGGCTGTGTTCTCATGTTCACACATGGCAAATCCCCGCAGCCAGCCTGTCTCACCTATCCTTTTCAGATCCAAAAGCATCTCTCATGAATCATACTTATATCTACTTATCTTCCAGCTCTCTCTCCACATCCGCCATACGCCCTTTTACCAGCGCTTCCGGCAGATATACCTCGCCGCACTTCGGGCAGCACAGGATCTCGGTGTGGAAATTGTGCCCCAGATAGTCAAAAAATGTGGATTTCGGCACCATCTCCACCTGACACCGGCGGCAGATGACTTTTTTTTCCAATGCCTCTTTGATCCGCTGATCTCTTCCGCCTCCATCAATCGTCGGCATACTCATCACTCTCCTTCCAGATTCATGCGGTGGCTGTAGCCATTCCAGAGCTTATAACCGCCCTCCGGCAGCACCTCGTACTCTGCCCAGTAGGTCATATGCTGGATCTTCAGATGCCCGATTCGATGTCCCGTCTCCGGGTCGATGATACCGCGGTCTTCCCGCTCACAGTGTTCAATGACCTGTTCCATATCTTCGATCAAAATCTGACCCGCTGACAATTTGCGTTCCAGCTCCTTCTCAACTTCTAATTTCATGTGTGTTTCCTCTTCGATCGTCTCATTCCAATACGTCTTAAGCAGTTCCCGTTTTGCCGCCAGTCGGTTGTGCCAACGCTCTGTCACCGTCGCTGCCGGACGTCCCGCACCATTTAACCCAAACAGCAAATCGAGGATATGTACCGCCTCCTTGCCCTGTCCTGCAAAGGACTCCCGGCAGTTGACGCAGTAGGTCACATATGGCAGCTCCTCCTCTTTTGCACGGGAAGCTGTCATATAGCTTGTGTGGCTCGGAGAAGCAATCCCGATATGTCCGCCATATCCGCAGCAGCGCGCCTTTTTACCGTCATACGGCAGATTTTCCCAGACAATCCCCGCCGCATCCGCCAGGTGACGCACGCTCTCCTGCAGTTCCGGATAATAGCGGCTGGCGCATGGATCAAACAAGGCATACGACTTCGCTTGCTGGGTACTTCCCGCTTCCATTTCGCCTTTTTTAGCATTGTCCGGTTCCAAAGCAGCATCTTTCTCCACGCCCCACTCTTCCATCACTTCCTCCAGGAAAACGACCGGCAGCTCCGGCAGGTATTCTTCAAACATCTTCCGGCAGTTCGGGCAGGCTAAAATCACGGTTGGTTCGCCCAGTTCTCTCCACTGCTGCCGCATTTTTTCCAGATGTGCCGCGTGGATGTCCACTTCGCCTGCCCACTCGGCAGGTGCACCGCAGCAGGTCATCCAGATCGCCGCATCCGGCTTTTTGGAATGCAGCCACTCATATGTCCGCGTCACATAGCGCGGATCCGAACCGGCGAGCTGGCATCCCGGAAAGAAGGCGTAGGAACTCTGCTTAACATTCTCCGGTTTCCGCGTAAGCCCCGCTTTTCCGGAGGCATACGCCATGTCGCGCAGCCAGAAATCATGAAATGGCCACGGCATCGCGCCCTTTTTCCGCATTGCCCGCATACTTTCGAGCAAAAACTGGCTAAAATCAATATGCTGCGGGCAGACCTCCTTGCACAGCCCGCAGTGATCGCAGGTGCTGATCAGTCTCGTCGCCCACGTACCATCGCGCGATAACGTACCGGGATGAATTGTTATGTAAACCTCTTCATACAAACGGCGCGGTGTTTTCTCATGCAGGCGCATCAGATCACAAGCACGCATACAGGCATCACACGAACACTTCTGGCAGCGCGCGATCTCCTGCATCGCCTCTTCATCCGTATACGATTCCCCGTTTGCCGGAACCACCCGCTCGGCATGCTCAATCCCATCCGTTTGAAGCTTTAAAAGTGTCCCTTCCTTTCGAAATGGCTCATTCATGCCGCCCGTTTTCAGATACCGTTCGATGGCAAGCGAAACCGCCAGCCCATCCGCCAGCGCCTTCATGCTGTCGCCGCCCGTCAGAGAACCGCCAATGAAAACGCCCTGGGTCCGGGTCGCAAATGCGCCGTCCGGGTCCATTTCCAGACCAAAGTCCGCGCCGTCTGCCCCAGTTGCCACATACACGGCATCATAGTCCGCCCAGAGTGCCTCCAGATCCGTTACCGTTTCACCGAGATGGCGTGAAAATTCCTCAAACTGGAACTGCGCTTCGATCTCCGCATCAAATTCCGCCGGATCCATATGGTTTCTCGCCTGACCGCCCAGAACCATTTCCCGCTCATAAACCGTTACATCGTACTTTTTATTGCAGAGACGCAGCGCACAGCCAAGCCCCGAAAGACCGCCTCCGACGATCGCGATCCTTTTCCCTTTCGACGGCAGGTTATACGCATTCGGTGCCTTCCGCTTCGCGTACTTGACCGTCGCCCGCTCTAAAAGCCCCATCGCGATTCCCCCGTCCAGCTTCGCGCGCAGACACGCCTTCTCGCACGGATGGCTGCACAGCTTCGACACAATATCCGGAAATCCCACCGTATTCTGATAGGTCCGGTACGCCGCGTTGAAACGTCCCTTTTTCCACTTTTCTTCCAGTCCCTTGATATCCAGCCGGAACGGACAGGCTGCCTGGCAGAACGGCGGCTCGTTCTGATGGCATTTCTCCGCCAGCGTCTTCTCAAAATCTTCCAAATAGCTCACAGGGCGGACCTCCCTTCTTTTCTCCTGCATTTATCGTTACTGTTCACGCATACGTGCCCAGTAACGGAATTTGCCGTGGCTTCG
>OGZD01000330.1_pt1 | contig 55655 bp, 49 predicted proteins | sample 1576701 | NCBI WGS metagenome assembly OGZD01 (sample SAMEA3541487, study PRJEB24748) | human gut metagenome | biome: human gut; feature: human-associated habitat; material: faeces | place: China | collected 2012
CAACCTCTTAACGAGGAATTTGCTTGTTGTTTAAAATAGAAAGGGAACGCTGTGAATGTTGAGGGTGTATTGCGGAAGTGATATACCCTCTTTTTTGAAAATAACTGGTGTTAGATGTTAAAGAATATGGTAATATAAAAGAAATATACAAATGAGAAGTTGTAGGAGTGAAGCTATTGATTGAGATAAAAGAAGTTTGCAAACAAGATTACAAAAAAGCTCAGAAATTTGCAATTCAGGGAATGCATTTGGATTGGTATATGGATAGCAAAGTTATTTTAGATTTGTATGCAAAATATTTCTGGTATATGGAACTAAATCGTGCAACAAAAGTTTATGGTGCTTATGCAGATGATATTTTTGTGGGTGTTTTACTTGCAGAAATAAAGAATGAGCCAAAACGTTATTACAGCGTGTCAAAAGCAATTTATGTGAAGATATTTGATTGGCTTCAGCATCTTGTGGCGGGAAAAGGTGTTGAAGAATATGATGAAGCGAATAAAGATATGTATAAGTCTTTTTGTCAAAAGAATAAACCTGATGGAGAGATAATTTTTCTTGCCGCGGACCCTGATTGCAAAATTAAAGGTGTTGGAACAGCATTATTGTCTGCATTTGAAAAAGATGAAAGCGGAAAACTTATTTATTTATACACAGATAATGCTTGCACTTATCAATTTTATGAGCATAGAGGTTTTGAACGTTCAGAAGAACGACAAGTTGTGCTTGACTTGGATAAAAGGCAAGTCCCTTTAACTTGTCTGTTTTATACAAAGAAAATTACTGAACAGTAATAAACTAGAAAATCCTAGTTTGTAGCAGACAGTTTTTTGATTAACTGTCTGCTTTTTCTTTTTAGTCATAATTGATAGTGGTGCTATAAAATGGTTCATATCCATTATGAAAAGACCATTTAGAACGGTGTAGATTGATTGTAAGGGTGGTGGGAGTTCCGTTGATTTGATTATGCTCTGCTTCGATTTCCGCTACCACTTCATCAGCATTCCAGTATTGATATACAATAACTTGTAGTTCAGTATCACGATTAGCCCCATTGCTGAATGACATACTGTTAAATGCAAGATAATCGGGTTGCATTTTGCGCTCTCCGCCGGTCGCAAATGCAAAAAAGCGGAATATTGATTTCCATACGCCGGACAGGTGATGGATTTCACCCCGGATTATTCATACAACCGCTTTTTCAGGTGCAAATTATTTTTACGGTGTCTTATAAAAGGTGATTTTATCAATATTGTCCGTTATGGTATTTGCAGAAGGAGAGAATGGGGGATGAAGGACCTCCAGTGGATCCTTGATACTGCAGCATCTGCATATGAAAAGCGATTTATGAAAAAAACGAGGATATTTGTTGATATTTCTTTTGATTACACACAGAAAATCTCTTGATATTATTGACAGAACCAAAAAAGAATAGTAACATAAAACAATAATAATTACTATTTCTATATTAAAGAGAAAGGATGTTTATGATGTTAAAAAATAAAGTAGCAATTGTTACGGGAGGGACTCGTGGAATTGGTTTTGCAGTTGTAAAGAAATTTATTGAAAACGGTGCGGCTGTTTCTCTATGGGGGTCACGTCAGGAAACGGTTGATCAAGCATTGGAGCAGTTGAAAGAGTTATATCCAGATGCGAAGATAAGTGGAAAATATCCAAGTTTGAAAGATACAGCACAGGTAACAGCGATGATAAATCAGGTAAAAGAAGAATTTGGAGCTGTTGATATTCTTGTAAATAATGCAGGAATCTCTCAGAGCACATCGTTTTATAATTATCAGCCAGAAGAATTCCAGAAAATTGTGGATCTGAATGTTACAGCAGTATTCAATTGTTCTCAGGCAGCGGCAAAGATTATGAAAGAGCAGGGCGGAGGCGTAATCTTGAATACAAGCTCTATGGTGAGTATTTATGGGCAACCATCCGGATGTGGATATCCTGCATCGAAATTTGCTGTAAATGGATTGACAAAGTCTCTGGCAAGAGAACTTGGCTGTGATAATATCCGTGTAAATGCAGTAGCGCCTGGTATTACAAGAACAGATATGGTTGCAGCGCTTCCGGAATCTGTGATCAAACCTTTGATCGCAACGATTCCGCTTGGAAGAGTCGGGGAACCGGAAGACATCGCAAATGCATTCCTTTTCCTTGCAAGTGATATGGCGAGTTATGTAACTGGTGAAATTCTATCTGTGGATGGAGCTGCAAGAAGCTAGTTGCAGTGTTTCTAATTATTTTTAAACAGGATCACAGTTAGGGTGACAGAAAAAATGGGGCTGTGAAATAAGTCCCTAAAAGGTGGATGTGAAAAAAACTCAAGCGAGTTTTTTACATCCACCTTTTTTATGGAAAGAAAAATCGGTAAGAACTCTGAGAATAAGAGGGGTTTAATGCTGTTTACTATTTTTCGCAGCAAGTTTTTTCCAGTTGTAATATCCATATATGGAGTTGAATAGATAAGCAACTCATATCACAACCATTTTTGCAGTCTATGATTTGCAAGAAAAGAGAGAAAAAATAATCAAGTCTTGTATTTGAAAATTTTTGTGATATACTTGTTATTAACGAAAAAAAGAACGTATAAAACTGAAAATGCAAGAATATTTATAGGGAAAATATGAATTGAATAACAAAAAAGCAAAATGAACGTTGCAATGGTGAAAAAAACGGGGAAGAATAAGAATCGTATAAAATAGAGTGAAAAATTTGATCTTTCAATAAAAAATACTTGATTATATGAGGAGGAAGCGACGTGAAAAAAAAGAATGCATGGCTTCGAAGGATAGCTTGGGGACTTCTGTTGGTTATGTGTATGAATCAGATTGGAACGATAGCCTTGGCAGCAGAGCCTACCATTGAAAAAATGGAAACGGGACAGGAAACGTTATCAGAGAAAGAAATAATATCTCAGGAAGAGTCTCCGCCAGGGGAAAAAATTCTGTCTGGGACAGAAGGAATACCGGAAGCAGAAACAATACCACAGGAAGAGATTCCGCCACAGGAAGAGAAGTTGCCGGAAAATGAGACGCTGCCTGAAGAGGATGGTTCAGCGGAAGAGGGAAGCGTGCCTGAGAAAGAGAGCGCATCAGAACAGCAGCCTGCAGTATCCGAACCATCCCCAGGTGTAGTGGAGACGCCGGCAGAGCCTTATGAAGTAAAACAGGACTTTAATATTGACTTCTATGTGATTTATGAAGGTGGAAAGCTTAAACTTCAGACAAATGGAATTTCCGGTATTAAAACATGGACACAAGGACGAAAGACCTATCATGGGATTTCGGTGGACGATCTGATCTCTGTGTATGAAGACTTTGGATTTATAAAAGGAATTGATGGTCAGAATCCGGATGCAAATCAGAAGTTTGTATCTGCCAACAGAGGAAGAATCGGCATAGAGTATGGAACTGTTTATGAAGATCCGGGCTCCGGTAAAACGTATGTGTCATATAATGATGGAGCAGATAAACAGAATGTACCTGTGGATGTTTACTACCTTCCGGAAGGAAAGGGAGGATATTTGACTTTAGAGCCCGCTGTAAAAAGAGACAATTCTTTTTACTCGGTGGAGGTAAAAGGGGAAGGACAGGACCAGATCCACTATGCGTTGTATCAAAGAACATTTGAAATAGCAGTGTCTGAGTATAATCCTACATTGCCAGCGCAGACAGACCGAATTGAATGGACCTGTGTCGGGGCAGACGATACGATAGTAGACGGAACGGAAGAAGCCGGGAATAAAACGAAGTTTACAATTGGAAATATTTCCCAGTCGTATGTGATCCAAAGAGCCGACAAGACAGCGTTTGATATTCAATTTTATGTATATGTGGATAATGAGATCCGAAAACTGCCAAGTGATTCTCTGAAAAGAGTTTATAAATGGGATAATCAGGGAAGAAATTATCTTTCCGTCAGCGATCTGGCAGAGATTTATAAAGAATATGGACTGAAAGAAACGGATTCGCAATTCGGAAAGTATTTTCCGTATGCAGTGCGCGGAGAAAAGACTTTAGCGCATGCGGCGATGGCAACGCATAAAGGAAAGCAATATGTGTCCTATACATTGGAGAATCAGAACAGTACTGTTCCAACGGACATTTATTATATGCCGAAAGGGGCAGATAAAGCTGAGAAAGTACCGGAAGATGTAGTGGATGGAAGTGGAACTGTGACAGCAACGGTTGCAGACCAGTTGAAACAAAACCGGCACAGCTTTTATTCCGTGACTGTGATTTCGCCGGATGGAAAACGGACAGTGACTTATCATAAGAAAGATGAAGATGTTAAAATTACAGTGGATCAGGGAGAAACGAAAGCGGACGAATGGCTTGGCATCAGTGAGGACGAACAAAAGACAATACCTGCAGTAGAAAATGCACAGGAGAAAAAACTGGAATTTACGATTCAGAAGATAGAACAGCCATATACCATTGCATGCAATACATTTTCACCGGAAACACTGAATATCAAATTCTATACCTTTGTAGATTATGAAAGATATAATGTAGAGCAGGCAGACATCCCTGTGCTGAAAGATACGACGAGTGATCAGGGAACCACTTATTATTACATTTCGAATGCGGTATTAAAAGAACATTTAAAGAAGTTCCATTATGACGGTCTCCTGCAAAATGGAAATCGAGAGCGCTTTTATTATTCCAAACGAGATTATGATACTCTTCATAATGCAGGAAAGTATACACAAAATGGTCATGACTGTATTTATATAGGAAAGACCGGTGAGCCAATGGATGTGTACTATCTGCCTGATGGACAGTTGGCGCCTATATTGAATGCAAAGACGCTGATGGAATACCATGATGACCGGTATAATGGATTTTACAGTGTGACAGTACAGGATCAGGAGGGACAGGTCTATAGTCCTACCGATTTAGAGGTACTTCCGGCAATCGATTTTGTCGCAAGAAAAACAACGCTTACAAGAACGGTAAGCACAAAGCCACGTGTAGAAGGGCAGACAAAAGAAATCAATTGGGAATGCCGAAGAGAAGACGGTACACTTTCCGGTATTCCGGGAGTCAAAGATGAAGCAAAGAAGGAAATGAGCTTTACGATCCAGCCGGAAGATGCGGTGAGACCTTATGTGATCGTTCCGGATAATACTGAGAAACCTAAAGAGGAAAAAGAAGCCAATATCAGTTTTTACGTGTTTATCGATGGTGATTATAAACTGGTAAAAAATATCAATGCCACGCAGTACTACATAACAAAAGCAAACAGCGGACGGGACAGCCGTTATTATCTGCGGGCAAGAGCAGATGATACGATCTCGCAGATATATAAGGAGTTTGGCTTTACACCGGACAAGTTAGAACCGGGAATCGATAGAAAAGAAAAAATACTATTTGGATATGCTACAGACAGCCGTGTATTTGTACAGCATCCATATAAAGATAACGATGGCACGTGGTACATTCCGGTTCTCAAAAACGGGCATGATGTATCGGTATACTATTTTTCACAGCCGAATCCCTTGAATCCGGACAAGATTGAAAATTATTTTGACCGGCTGACAGGATTGTCAGCTCAGATTGGAGTTGCAGGGCGACGGTTTGATGTAGAAGGAAGCTTTCATTTGGTGGAAGTCATGGATCCGTTGAATCTGACAGAGGGAAAAGCTGTTTTGAGAGAATATGTGGCACATGGAGAATCCTATTCGGTAGAAGTTCCGAAGAAGGCAACGCTGGAGGGTGCATATCAGGGGAAAGAGATTGTCTGGAGCTGTACATCAAATGACAGGGATGCGCAGGATGTTTATCCGAATCCTTCAGGAAAACAACTTAAATTCGAATGGCAGAATATCGGATATTCTTATCAGGTAATTGCAGATAAGCCGCAGGATCCCGGTACAGTCAGAGTGGTATACGATACGACCAGGTATATGAAGAAGATGCCAAAAGAACCCAAGATGACGCCTCAGGTTGGAAATAAGACGAGATTTATTGAAGATATTCCGGAAGATGAGAAAGGAACATATAAGATAAAATCCCCATATCCGCTGATTTATGATCATGAGGACAATGACAGTAAAGAACTGGAACAGTACGAATTTGACCATTGGGATTACAGAGATGGAAAGGGACGCTGGCAGGAATGTTATTCGGGAATGGAGCTTGCCGAGATAATCAATGATACACAGAAACCGATTATTTTCTATGCGGCATGGAGCAAGGTGAGCGATCGAAACCGAAAGCAGGTACAGTTCTATATCTGTAAATCTGCGATGCCGGAAGACGGGTCGGTCGCATTGCCATCGGTAAATGAAGATGATTACACAAGTGCTGTTGCCGTTGCAAATTGTAACGTATCAGCAAGCCTTTTACATGATGTACCTGTGCTTGGTAACAAAAATCCAACACTATGGGAACATTATGCCAATGGACATAAGAGTGTGATGAAGCTGCTGCAAGGGACAAAACCGGATGAAGGATACATCGGCAATGAGGATTATATATACAAAATAGATCGCATTCCATCGGATGAAGAAGTTTTCCAAACCATACGTGAAAGCGGACGGAAGATCCGTATCGGTGAAAAGGAGATTCCTTCTTCTAAATTAGACACAGAATTTTTTACGATTTACTGGTATTCCTTCAAAAGTGAAATGTCAGATGGATGGCATATTGATGGACGTATTGTAGCGAAAAATGGGTATCTGACTGTACAGAAAGACTTTGTCGGGCAGCCAGATGTAATAAAAGAGATACAGAAAGATTATTACATCGGCATTGATATGGATGAAAGGTTTTCAGATGGAACGATACAGCCTCCGGCATTTCATCAGCACATGAAGTTAGTGCTCCCATCGGAGGAAAGCCAGATGCCTGCAGCAGATACTCCGGATCAGATTGTAGGAACATGGGACGATGAGACACACACAAGTTGTACCTGGATTGTCAAAGCCGATCCGTTTTGGAAATACACATTAAAGGAATACAATTATGAGCCAAAGAATCAGACGGTGCAATTTTCGGGCTGGTATAATGTCCACAATTCTCATGAGTCAGGAGAGAATGTAAATACCTGGGAATTATATCCGGAAAGTGGAATTAAATTCACAGGACGGGGCATGGGACGGGGTGGAGAATCCCTTACCATTGAATTGGAGAACCGCTATCAGAAGCCGGGAGTACTTACACTGAATAAATTTGATGTTTCTACCGGACAGGGGATGAAGGACATTACCTTTGACGTCAGTCTGGATGGCGTTGAGAAAGAACCGGTAACGACCGATAAAAACGGAATTGCAGAGATTGCGATTCCTCTGCAGGATGAAGCGGGAAATAACCGTACGGCAACAGAAACTTATCTGCTGCGGGAGAAGAACGTACCAATTGGTTATATCGATCCGGGGGATGTTCAGATTACAGTTGTCATCAAAGATGGAGCATTCAAAATCCAGACAGCCAAACTGGTTGACAGGAAAGCAGAAGGAACGCAAGGTCCGGTAACAGCACCGGAAAATGGAATGATCGATGGAAAATCTGTGCTGACGATTCGGGGAGATACAAACCTGAATATCCGAAATTTTTCAAAAAGTAGTAAGCTGCATATAAAAAAGATATGGGAAAACAGAAATGATGCTTTGACGGAAAAACAGGTAAAAGTGCGACTGTATCAGAACGGAATCTCTACGGGGCAGGAATTCCTGCTGAATGAAGAAAACGGATGGGAGTATACCATTGAAAAAGTTCCATTGTTTTTAGACACGAAGCCGGTAGAATACAAAATAGAAGAAATCGAAATCGGCAAGACTCATTATTCACCGGAATTTGGGGATGGATTTCTTTACTATGAAGTAATCTATCCTGAGATTCAGTACAAAGATAAGGATAATCAGCCGCTGTTGCCGAATCAGGAACAAGAATTTCAGAATGTCGCTGCAATAGAGCTGGAAGTTCAGAATCTACATTTCAATCTGGCAGACAGAAGCTTTTTAAAGACGGATGATCTTCCGAGAAATCGTCTCAAAGATGCGAAGTTCATGCTGTATGAAGTACCGTATAAAGAAGGTACTTCAGAATATGTGGATGATACGGGATATACAGTAGAATATCAGAATGGACAAAGCACGGATGCAGTTGTTCTGAAAAAGGATAGACAGGAGTGTACTCCGATTACGGTAGAACCGTATATGACAGATGAAAGAGGCATGCTTCAAATACCGGATACGGTGCCAAATGGCAGATACTGGATGGTAGAAACGTCTACTCCGTATAAAGGAGAGACTGGAAAAGTCCAATATCAAGACAATTTGTCATTGTATATGCTGGATATAGAAAATGAAATCCTCTTCTTATATGAAAAAAATCCGGAAACAAACGCATGGAAACCACTGGCAGACAGACATGTTGTTAATCATCCTCAAAAAGGAGGGGTTACAGTTCAGATTCTCAAAGAAGTAACCGGTCCGTTCGGAGAGTTGGACAAGCCTTTTACTGTGGAGATTTCTTATCGGGAAGATGGTATAAAGATGAACAAACAGACTACCGCTTCGGTTAAGAATGGTGAAATGATTACGCTATCCCATGTAGAACTGGGATCAGATATTAAAATTACAGAAACTGTGGATACATCAAAATACGATATTTCGCTTTCACAAAAAGATCAAAACGGAGGCTATTTGCAGGGAATATCGGCAGTTGAAAATCAAAATACAGCCGTTATGACGCATAAGATTACCGGAATGCCGGGAGATATCATTGAACTGAAGATTACAAATGAGAATGTAGAAGATGCAACACCAGATACAGGAATCGACTTAGATGAGGAACCGTATCTATGGATGCTGGTCATCATAAGTATTGCATCAGTGTTTGGGTTCTATCAAAGAAGAAAGAAAAACAGGCTAGACAGTGAGTAACAGAATAGGAGGGAGCGCGATAGATTCGAAGAGGATACCAGAGGAAGAAAATAGCTGGCAGCAGGAAAACAGGATTGTAAAATATTTGCAGCAGCTGAAGTTTAAAAAGAAGCTTTTTGGTGTAGACGAAGCGGACGTCTGGAAAAAAATACAGGAGTTGAACCATATGTATGAGGAATCTCTGAAATGGGAAAGAAAGAGATATGATCTTCTGTTAAAAGAACGTACCAGAATTCATGAGGATGATTCCGAGTGATGAAAAGAAAGCATCAAAACTCAAAACTGACAGCAGAGCAGGTTATTCAATCCAGAAGAAATGCCATTCTCAACCGCAGAGGATGGCAGGAGCTGGGAGTAAGAGTTGCAGGTTTAGTACTTGTATTTTATATCCTGTTTTCCAGAGTATTTATCATTTGCCAGCTCAATGGAAACTCGATGTTTCCATCATTAAAAGATGGGGATCTTGTTTTGGGATTTCGAATGGAACAAGAAATTCAAAAGGATGACCTGATCTTGTATGAGATGGACAGAGAAATCTGTGCATCGCGTGTGGTAGCAAAAGGAACAGATTATGTGGATATGGATGAAGAAGGCAGGCTTTATATCAACGGCACAATCCAGTCTGGGGAGATCCTTTATCCCACAGAGCCGAAAGAACTTTTGAAATATCCTTATCAAGTGCCGGAAGGGTATGTCTTTGTTCTGGGGGACTACCGCACAAAAGCTTCTGACAGCAGAGACTTTGGTCCACTGCCGGAAGAAGCGGTCAAGGGCAAGGTGATTACCATTGTCCGCCGCAGAGGACTTTAACTTTGCAGAGAAACTTGTAAACAAAGGATAAAAGGAGAAAAAGTATGAAGAAAAAATTATCCGCAGTACTGGCCGTGATTTTAGCATTCTGCATGAGCATACCAGTATTTGCAGCAGGGCCATCAGACTATCCAACAAAAGGGGATCTGGCTAGTGAGAAGACAACATTTACTATCCAGAAAAATTATGTGAAATTAGACGGAGCAACAGCCGTTGACAGATATCCGGATGAAACTTTAAAATTTAAGTCCACATGTACAGCCGCTCCAGTGGAGCCAGGCAGTGCACCAAATCTGTCAGTACGTGACTTGTCACCAGTTGCAGCAGTTACGAGCGATATCACAGTCGATGTGCCGGCTTATACAGTGCCGGGAAAATACAACTATAAAATTGAAGAACAGTCACCGTCTGTACATACGCCGGGATCTAAAGATACTGCAGGTGTGGTATATGATAAGACTCCAGTTTGTATTCAGGTTGTTGTAAAATTTGACAACGGCGTGCTGAAAAAAATCGTAACAGTTGCAGAAAATGATACTACAATCGGAGCAGGCAATGGGCTGGATCAGACAACTGCAAGCAAAAAGGCAGATTTTAAAAATAAGTATCTGTTAGATGGAGAAATTGATCCGGATAAACCGGGACCGACAGATCCAAATCCGAACCCAATTCCGGATCCAGATCCAAATCCGGATCCGATTCCGAAACCAGAGCCAGATCCAGGAGAAACTCCTGAGACAACAGCAGCAAAATTCAGAATTATGAAACATGTACGTGGACCTCTTGCAAGCCGTGAACAGGAATTTGATGTAACGGTAACACTGACGTCAGAAAAACCAGTTCGCAGTGACATTATCTGTAATGATGGAACAGAACATGTGATTGCAAAAGTAGGAGCGAATGCATCTGGTTGGACAGGAAATGATGCAAACGGATATACAGCAACGATAAATCTTGCCATTAAAAATGGAGAAACTGTTAAATTTCAGGGGGTTCCGGCAGGAGTATCTTATACGGTGAAAGAGGATGCAAAGCATATCGGTCAGTTAACGGATCAAAATCTCAATGATCCATCCGCAGGATATACGGTAGCGTATTATGGCGGTGGAACAAAATTGGATAATCCGACAACCGACAACCCTGGAAAATATGGAGCAAATCTTTCTGCAACCGGTATCGTTGGATATGATAAGAATAATAACATCATTATCAGCAACAGCAAGGGAATGAATACAGAAGATGAAGAAATGGTGAAACCAAATACAGGTATCAGTCTGGATTCTCTTCCATATATTTTGATTCTTGGTCTTGTTGTACTTGGGGCAGGTATGATGATTGTAAAAAGCCGCAGAAGAAGAGAAGAGTAAAAGAAGCAGATAGTGGGGATCCTCCGTAGATTCACGGAGGATTCTCTGCAAAAGAAGGACAGACAAAAGGAGTAGAACAGTGGGATATAAGATTTCCGGGTACATACAGCGTTTTCTGAACTTTTTGATCAGTTTTTTGCTTATTCTTATTTTTATGATTGCCGCTGCGTATGCATTGTTTGTGTTGAATGATAATCGGAGAATTTATTCGGCAGCGGAAAATGTGCAGGCGGATATGCTGAAACTAAAGCCCGATAAAGAACAACCAGATTTTTCTAAATTATGTTCTATTAATCCTGATGTCTGTGCCTGGATCACAATGGATGGAACCCATATTGACTTCCCGGTTTTACAGGGAGAATCGAATCTCACCTATATCAATCGAGATGTATATGGAAAATTTGCTCTTGCAGGAAGCATCTTTCTGGACAGTCAGAATGCAAAAGATTTTTCAGACTCATATCATCTGCTGTATGGCCATCACATGGATGGCGGAAATATGTTTGGGGATCTGGACTTATATAAAAAGCCGGAATTTTTTGAAAAAAATGCTACAGGAACACTGCTTTTGCCAGATCGGGTTTACAACTTGAAAGTGGCAGCCGTATTGGTTACAGGGGTGTCAGATCCATATATCTTTCAATTGAAAAATTGGCCGAAAGAGTGGCCGCAAGGACAGCTGGAATACATTCGCAGTCATGCCCTTTTTGTCAGAGAAGATATACTGAATCAGTTGGAGCAGTGTAAATCCCCACAGATGATAGCTTTGACGACCTGTACATCGGAATTTACAGATGCCAGAACTGTAGTTCTGGCTCAGATGATACCGGAAAAAGAGAAGAACAGGGAGGAGTAATATGTGAAAAAGCGAAAAAGAACCCTGCTTTCTATTTTACTTATAGTGTTAGTATTCAGCATAAATTCCATGCAGAGTTTTGCAATGGAAACAAGCTTTCAACTTCCGGTTGAAATTGTTCTGGAAGGGGACAGGCCAGTGAAACCGGAAACATTTATGGTTTGGATGCGGGCACTGACAGACAATGCCCCTATGCCGGAGTAGGCAAAAGACCAAAAAGTTGTGATAGAGATACAGGGAAAAGGGAAAAAAGAATTTCCTCCGATGACATTTACGCAGCCAGGGGTTTATCGGTACGAAATCAAACAGCAGTCCGGGGGTGCAAAACAGTATCAATATGATTCATGTGTGTATACTGTAACGGTGTATTGTACTGCAGATTCTGCACAGAGACTGGAAACTTCGGTTGTGGCTTTGGAGCAGGGAAAAGAGGAAGTGAAAAAAGAGGCCGTTCGATTTGTAAATCGCTATGAAGCGCCCAAAGATTCGGCGCAATCTAAAAAACCTGTGAAAACAGGGGATCGTGCGCCAATCAACATTTTAGTATGTATGTTGATAATGAGCGGTTTTGTGATTTTATTTTGGGGGATAAAAGGGTATAGAGAGAAAAGGAAAACAGAAGAATAAATAAAAAAGGATAGCCGAAGTATTCAGATTTCACTTTTGAAGACATAAAAAGTGAAATCTTTTTTTACTTTTAACCCAAATTTTATATAAATGTGATATTGGATTATACGAGGCAGAGGTAATCTATAAAAGAACATTGCGCAGATTGTTTGTGCGATGGAATAAAAACAAAGATGTGAAGAGGTCTTTTATGAAAAAAACATATGTACTTGATACAAATGTGCTGATTCAGGCACCCTATGCGGTCGAATGTTTTGAGGAAAATACAGTGGTACTTCCGATGACAGTGTTAGAAGAGTTGGATAACATGAAAAAAGAAGAGGGAGAAAAAGGTGCCAATGTACGCAAAGTGATTCGGATTTTGGACGCACACAGAGAAAAAGGAAATTTGCTGGAAGGGGTGCGTATGGAATGGGGAGGGATTCTGCGTGTAGAAAAAAATTACCGGAACGTTGAATTGCCTCCGGATCTTCCGGAACATAAATCTGATAATCGCATTCTGAAAGTTTGTGTAGGGCTGTCAAATGATCTGAAAGAACAGGTGATTCTGGTGACAAAAGATATTCTTTTGCGTATCAAAGCACAGTTGCTTGGAATTCAGGCAGAGGACTTTGGGACAGAGCAGGTTGCGGTACATGAGGAGCAGTATTTGGGGAGGAGAGAGGTGTTTGTACCAGAAGAATTGTTTAAAGATTTTAAGAAAAAGGGAGTTCCGGTAGAATGTGTATATTGCTGTGATATGAGCGGGAATCACACTTGCCCGGAATTGTTTGAAAACGAATTTATTGTGTTAAAAGCGGATCAGTCTTCGAAAAAGACTCAGTTGGGGCGGGTTGAGAAAGGGATGATCCGAAAGCTTGATTATAGAAAAGCTGCTCCATATGGAGTTAGTCCAAGGAATGTAGGACAGTATTTTTTACAGGAAGCATTGATGCAGTCTGCAGAGAAAGCTCCGCTTGTCATTGTAAAAGGAATGGCAGGGACGAGCAAAACTTTTTATTCACTGGCAGTGGGACTGGAAAAATTGTTAAACAATCCATCTGGAGAATATCGGAGGATCCTGATCTGTCGTCCGAATGCTTTATTTGATTCTGACATTGGATTTCTTCCAGGTGATGAGCAGGAAAAGATTTCTCCTTTGATGCGTCCGATTATGGATAATCTGGAACAATTGGTAGATTCCAGTGATCGTGAGCGATATTCAAATGAGCAGGAATTGAATGATAAAATACAGGAAATTTTTGACAGAGGAATCGTCCAGACAGAGGCTCTGACCTTTATCAGAGGAAGATCCATCATGAAAACATATTTGATCATAGACGAAGCGCAAAATATGACACCGGCACAGATTAAGGGAATTATTACGCGTGCAGGAAAAGAAACAAAAATAATTTTATTGGGAGATCCAAATCAGATAGACAGACCTTATTTGGATGAAAGAACCAATGGATTGAGTTATGCTGCAGAGCATATGAAGGGAAGTCCGTTATGCTGGCAGGTTACTTTGTTGCCGGAAGAATGTGAAAGATCCGTGTTGGCAACGGATGCTATCCGCCGTTTGTAGAAGAAAAGCGAGTAAAAAACATAGAAAGGAACTGTTTAGATGAAAGAAGCAGAGAAAAAAATAAAGAAAAGTCCATATATGATGAATCGGGAATTATCCTGGTTGAAGTTTAATGAGAGAGTATTGAATGAGGCGGGAAATCCGAAAGTCCCACTTGCAGAGAGGTTGACTTTTGTATCGATATACCAGTCAAATTTAGACGAATTCTATCGAGTTCGAGTAGGAACGCTGATGGATCAAATGGATGTATCAGAAGTTGTTCGTGAGAATAAAACCAATATGACAAGTGAAGAGCAAGTGAAAGCAATTATAAGGGCAACACGAGAGCTAGAGGAGAAAAAGACGGTTATTTATGAACAATTGATGGGGGAACTGGAGCCGAAAGGAATTCGTTTGATCAATTTTAATAAGCTGTCTGCAGAAGAAGGAAAAATTCTGGAGGAATATTTTGACAGGGAAATTGCACCCTACTTATCAGCGAATATCGTAAGTAAACAGCAGCCCTTTCCTTTTTTAAAGAATAAGGATATCTATGCTGTTGCTCTTTTGGAGTCGAAGGGTGGGAAGACGAGAACTGCAATCATTCCATGCAGCAACAATGTGTTCCGCAGATTGATCGATATTCCAACTCGAAAGGGAACCTTTCTGCTTTCAGAAGAATTAATTCTGCAATTTCTTCCGAAATTCTTTAAAAATTATAGTGTGAAAGAAAAATCTTTGATTCGTGTCACAAGAAATGCAGATATTGACACAGAGATGATTTATGACGAGGATCTGGATTACAGAGATGCGATGGAAAATTTAATAAAAGAGAGAAAGCGGATGAACCCGGTCAGGATGGAATTTACCGGAACTCTGAATAAAAAAATGATGCATGCGTTATGCAAAACGATCCACGTGGAAAAGGAACATGTATTTAGGTCGGACGTCCCATTGGATCTGTCATTTGTCTTTGCTATTCAGAGCTATCTGAAAAATACAAATGCAGGGGAGTTGTTTTATCCAAGACGAACCCCAAGGCCAACCCCTCAGTTGAATGATAAGGAATCTTTGATTCCGCAGATTCTGGAAAAAGATGTGCTTTTATCTTATCCGTTTGAAAGTATGAAATCCTTTATCAATCTGCTATATGAAGCAGCGGAGGATGAGTCGGTTGTATCGATTAAAATGACGTTGTACCGTTTGGCAAATAAAAGCCAGATTGTAGATGCACTGGTGGAAGCCGCAGAAAATGGAAAAGAAGTTGTTGTACTGGTAGAACTTCGCGCCCGCTTTGATGAAGAAAATAATATTGAATATTCCAGAAAATTGGAGGAGGCCGGCTGTCGTGTGATTTATGGATTAAACGGATATAAAGTACATTCAAAATTATGCCTGATTTCCAGAAAAACAGAGCAAGGAGTGTCCTATGTGACACAGATCGGAACTGGAAATTATAATGAAAAAACATCTGCGCTGTATACGGATCTGTCATTGATTACAGGAAATCAAGAAATCGGAAAAGAGGCTGCTGAAGTGTTTGCAGCACTGTTAAGAGGAGAAACAGTGGAAGAAACCCATCTTTTATTAGTAGCACCAAAATGTTTGCAGAATAAAGTGTTGGATATGATAGAAGAAGAAATTCAACATGTGAAAAATGGAGAAGAAGGATACATCGGAATTAAAATCAATTCTTTGACAGACAAGGTGATCATTAGCAAATTAGTCGAAGCGTCTCAGGCAGGCGTAAAGATTGAAATGATTGTCAGAGGAATCTGCTGTCTGATTCCAGATGTCAAAGGGTATACAGAAAACATAACTGTGGTAAGTATTGTAGGGCGTTTCCTGGAACATTCTCGAATTTATCGATTTGGAACGAAAGAAAGAGAGAATGTGTATATTGCCTCAGCAGATTTTATGACACGAAATACGCTTCGTCGTGTGGAGGTGGCTGCCCCGGTTCTGGATGAACGATTAAAAAATCAGCTGGCCTGGATGTTTGAAACGATGATGAAGGATGATGAAAAGGGAAAATGTCTGACGGAAAAAGGAATCTATGTGGATCGAAATCTTCATGTACAGAAATTGAATTCCCAGGAGTGCTTTTATGAGGCTGCTTATGCAAATGCGGAAAAAAGACAGAAATAGCAGAAAAATTTTCAGACGGAAAAATGGAATTGGAGAAGGCGAAAGAATTGAATTACAAAGAGATATTACAAAATGAGGAAGTAAAAGCGTATTTGGAGAAGGGCAACGAAAATCTCGGAATTCTTGGGTATACCGATCATTCCGAAAAACATTGTGCAATAGTTGCAAAACGTGCAGGGATGATTTTGTCAAAATTTGGATATACAGAACATGAGATTGAACTTGCAGAGATTGCAGGGGCTATGCATGACATTGGGAATGTGATCAATCGAAAGAATCATGGGGAATATGGGGCAATTCTGGCATGTTCAATCTTGGAAAAGTTGAAAATGCCGCTGAGAGACAGAATCCTTGTTATGTCAGCGATTGGAAATCATGATGAATCTACAGGGGAGGCCATCGATGCAATATCAGCTGCGTTGATTCTTGCGGATAAGACAGATGTCAGGAGAAATCGTGTAAGAAATAAAGAAAAAGCAAGTTTTGATAAGCACGATCGTGTGAATTATGCAGTGACAAGTGCGGCTGTAAAAGTGAATGCGCAGAAGCATCTGATCGCATTGAATTTACAGATTGACGAGGAGATTTGTACAATGTATGAATATTTTGAAATTTTTCTCGGCAGGATGATGATGTGTAGGAAAGCGGCAGAAGTACTGGGAGCCAGGTTTAAATTAACCGCAAACGGAAGCAAAGTATTATAGGCATGGAGGAAAAATAGAAAAAGCAGTCGGTCAGTTTGCAAGAACAGAAGCAGAGATAAAAGAGTTTGCAAAATAGAGTAACTCTCCTGAAAGAAAATATGGTATAGTAAAAAGAAAAACGGATACATGGAGAGAAAATATGAAAACGATTATCATAGGAATTGCAGGTGGAACCGGTTCAGGAAAATCTACATTTACGAGAAAATTAAAGAAAGAATTTAAAGAGGATGTAGCAGTTTTATATCATGACAATTATTACAGGGATCAGAGTGACATCCCGTTAGAAGAGCGAAGAAAGACAAATTATGATCATCCGGATGCAATGGAGACAGAGCTTTTGATCCGGCAGTTGATGGACCTGAAAGCAGGAAAGGCAGTAGATTGTCCGGTATACGATTATACACAGCATACAAGATCGAATCAGGTTGTGAGGGTGGAACCGAAAAAAGTAATTCTTCTGGAAGGGATTCTTGTTCTGGCAGATGAGCGTCTGAGAGATTTGTTGGACATCAAGGTTTATGTGGAGGCAGATGCGGATGAACGAATCCTGCGTCGGATCATCCGCGATGTCAAGGAGAGGGGACGTGATATGGAAGGTGTTGTGGAGCAGTATCTGACAACAGTAAAACCGATGCATTATTTATATGTAGAGCCGACGAGATGTATGGCAGATATTGTGATCAACAGCGGAAAGAATCCGGTGGCATTTACACTGGTAAAAAACACCATACAAAAGATATTGGATGAGGCAGAGTAACTGCAGATATCCGGACAGGCTGTAATAGAAAGGATGAGATTGTGCAAAAGAGTATAAACAAATTGCGAATTCTGACACCGGAAAAATTTCAGGCGGAGTATCCGCATATTTTTAAAAGTAATTTTGGTGAAATTGCGTTGAACAGAGTGCATTTCTGTAAGGCAGAATGTCTGCGTCAGGCAGTCACAGGAACATTTGCGATTCCAAGAAAAACAAAGCTGACAGGAGATAAGATCACGTTTGGGTACTGTATTGCAGAGGAACAGCTGATCTTTATTGAAAATCAGGATCATATCAAAATAGAGATGAAAAAAGTCCGGGAATATCAGGATGAAGAGCGTACTTCGCCATTGTTGCTTTTGTTTGACTGGATGGAGTATCTTATCAAAGATGACATGCTGTTTCTGCAGGATTATGAAGAAAAGCTTTCCCATCTGGAAGAGGAACTGCTGGAGGGAAATATGGAAGATTTTGACAGAAAAATCCTGTTATCCAGAAAGGAACTTTCTGTGCTGAGTGCGTATTATGAACAGTTATCGGATATGGGGGAAACTCTTCAGCAAAATGCAGCGAGACATCAAACAGAACAGGAAGCATTGCTTTTTGGGCTTTTCTGTGAGAAGGCAGGACGATTGTATGACATGGTGCAGACACTCAAAGAGTATTCCATGCAGCTTAGAGAAATGCATCAGACGCAGATCGATATCCGGCAGAATGAAATTATGAAAGTGCTGACGATTGTTACAACGCTTTTTATGCCGTTGACGCTGATTGCAGGATGGTACGGAATGAATTTTGCACATATGCCCGAACTGACTGCACCGGGAGGGTACGGGATCATCTGTGTTGTGTGTCTGCTTCTTATTGCAGTGGAAATCTGGATTTTTAAAAAGAAAGGATGGTTTAAGTAGTCATCATTTCCAATAACGCAGCCCCTTCAGTCACACCGTTATGATCGCAGTCTGGAAGCATATGATCGGCTTCTTTTTTCAGAATCTCAACGGCATTGCCCATGGCAAACTTCATTTCGGAAGCCTCAAACATACTCAGATCATTTTCTCAGTCCCCGATGCAGGCAATCTCAGATTTTGCAATACCAAGTGATTGGGCTAGATGCGTCAGAGCGCCCCTTTGGAGGGTTCTGATGAAAAGATCTCTGCATACTGACCGGTGTAGGCAGCACGAAGAGACGGGGAGTTTGCAAGATGCATTTTGAGCTGCGGCATGGAGTTTTTGGAAAAAAGTAAAACTGCAGTTCTTTCACATCACATGAAAGCTCCTGGATCGTCTGTTCCATATTTTGGACATAACGGACTTTTTTGGCATCTTTTCCATAGATCAGACGTCCCAGAAAAACAAGGCTGTGAATTTATGGAGATTATTATTTATAGTGTAACACCTTCAAATCGATACGAAAAGACTTCTAAAAAATTTTTTCCCACATAAAATTAGAAAAAATATAGTAATTCTATCAGATTTATAGTATACTTAAAACATACTGAAAAAGTAGGAATTATAAAGAATGAGGGAAAGGATGAAAACAATGAAAAAGATTTTAAAAAGTCTGCCGTTTCAGCTTCTTTTGGGAGTGATCATCGGAATTGTGCTGGGGCTGATTTCAAATGAAGCGGTCATGAATGTGATCGTCACGATCAAGTTTGTATTAGGAGAACTGATTAATTTCTGTGTACCGCTGATTGTGATCGGGTTTATTGCGCCATCGATCACGAAGCTCGGGAAAAATGCGTCAAGGATATTAGGAGTGGCTGTTCTTCTTGCTTATGTATCCTCCGTTTTAGCGGCGCTGGGATCAATGGCAGCAGGATATGGACTGATTCCGCATTTGTCAATTGTTTCGGAAGTAGACGGGCTGAAAGAACTTCCGGAAATTGTATTTCAGTTGGAGATTCCGCAGATCATGTCCGTGATGAGTGCCCTTGCATTTTCTATTTTGATCGGGCTTGCGGCAACCTGGACCAAGGCAGATACCGTGATCCGTCTGCTGGATGAATTTCAGCAGATCGTTCTGATGATCGTATCCAAGATTGTCATTCCGATCCTTCCGGTATTTATTGCACTTACATTCTGGTCTCTGGCATACGAGGGAACGATCACAAAGCAGCTGCCGGTATTTCTCAAGGTTGTGCTGATCGTGATGGTGGGGCACTTTATCTGGATGGCGGTTTTATATGCAGTGGGTGGAATTTACTCCGGAAACAATCCGTGGAAAGTTGTAAAGCATTATGGTCCGGCATACATTACTGCAGTGGGAACGATGTCCTCTGCTGCAACGCTTGCAGTGGCTTTAAAATGTGCCAGAAAGTCGGAGCCGGTACTGAGGGATGATATGGTAAGCTTTGGAATCCCTCTGTTTGCAAATATTCATCTTTGCGGTTCCGTCCTGACAGAAGTATTTTTTGTGATGACGGTCTCCCAAATTTTATATGGAAAACTGCCGTCAGTCGGAACCATGATCTTATTTTGTGCACTGCTTGGCGTGTTTGCAATCGGAGCACCTGGGGTTCCAGGCGGAACGGTGATGGCTTCTCTTGGGCTTATCACGGGAGTTCTTGGATTTGATGCCACAGGAACAGCACTGATGCTGACAATCTTTGCATTGCAGGACAGCTTTGGTACCGCATGCAATGTGACAGGCGACGGTGCACTGACTATGATTCTGACCGGATATGCGAGACGGCATAATATCGAGCAGCAGACAGAAACGATTGAATTTTAAGAATCGTGGATAAAAAGGGCAGGGACATATTGCGTAACAGGCGATATGTCCCTGCTTTTTAGCGTTCTTCTACTTTACAACAGAAGAGGAGACTCCTATAATAAAGTCAAAAGAAAATCCACAGGAGCAGAACTTATGACGATAAAGGAAATTGCAAAGCTTGCGCAGGTATCCAGTGCAGCAGTGTCGAGATATATGAACGGGGGATACGTAAGTGAAGAAAAGAAGGAGAGGATTCGGGCAGTGATCGAAGAAACAGGATACCGCCCGTCTGTACAGGCGAGAACGCTTCGCACCAAACGAGCGTGCCTGGTCGGAGTGATTGTTCCAAAGATCAATTCAGAGTCGATCAGTAGGATTACAGAGGGAATCGGTCAGGTACTTTCAGAAAGAGCCTATCAGATGCTTCTGACCATCACAGATAACGATCCGTCCAAAGAGCTGGAATACATGGATTTGTTTGAATCTTATCCGGTGGACGGAATCATTCTGGTAGGAACAGTCCTTTCCGGTGCGCACAAGGAAAAACTGAAAAAGTGCAGAGTGCCGATCGTCGTGATCGGACAGCAGACAAACGAGGTCAGCTGTATTTACCATGATGATTATGGGGCTGCAAAAGAACTGGCAGAACAGATCGGAAAAGAAATGTCCGGACGTATTGCTTATATCGGTGTGACAAGAGCGGATAAGGCGGCAGGTGCAGCCAGAGAAGACGGCTTCCGGGATGGTCTGAGAGCAGTTGGCAGAGAACTGGAGGAAGGATGTCTGCGCCGGGCAAGCTTCACAATGGAGTCCGGATATGAGCAGGCATGTGATCTTTTGAGATTAGAGAGTGATATCGATATCATATCTTGTGCCACAGATACCATTGCTGCAGGAGTGATCGAAGCAATTGCACAGCTTTCGCCCCAAAGGAGTATTCAGGTGACGGGATTTGGGGACAACCAGTTTTTGAAAGCGGTTACGGGCGGAATCAGAACCGTGCATTTCGGATATCAGACAAGTGGTGTAAAAGGCGCCAGATTGCTGTTGGATATGGTAGAATCAGGAAAGACACTCACGACAGAGATTAAGCTTGGATATGAACTGCTGTAAAACAGAAATCTGGCAAAATATACAAAAAAATAAAATATAAATTAGTAAAAATGCCATCTTTACAAATGGCATTTTTTTCACTATTATAATCTTACAAGATATGAAATCGATTACATGAAACGTGAGTCTTGCAAAGAAAAAAGAAAGGGATGAAGGTATGGATTACAAAAAAACCGCACAGGAAATTTTGAATCATGTTGGTGGGAGCAAGAACATCATTTCAGCGGCACATTGTGCGACCAGACTGCGCCTGGTTATTGCAGACAACAAGAAGGCAGACAAAGGTGCGCTGGAGAATGTAGATGGAGTCAAAGGAGTGTTTGAGGCATCAGGACAGCTTCAGATTATTCTGGGGACAGGTACGGTCAACAAGGTGTTTGATCAGTTTATTGAGATTGCAGGAGTGACAGCAAGCTCCAAGGCAGAAGCAAAAGAGGCAGCGGTACAGAAGCAGAACTGGTTTATGCGGGCAATCAAGCTTCTGGGAGATATTTTTGTTCCGATCATTCCTGCCATTGTGGCAAGTGGATTTTTGATGGGAATCATGAACTCTCTTGATTTTATGAATACGAATAATTTTATTCATATTGACACGACCAGTTCACTGTATGTATTTGCAAATCTGTTCAGTAATACAGCGTATACCTTTTTACAGATTCTGATTGCTTTTTCAGCTGCAAAAGCGTTTGGTGCGAATCCATACCTGGGAGCTGTAATCGGAATGATCACAATTAACCCGGCGCTGCAGAATGCGTATACTGTGGCGACAGAAGGTGTGAAAGCAACGCAGTCGGTATTCTTTGGACTCTATCAGATCGATATGGTTGGGTATCAGGGACATGTCATTCCGATTATCATTGCCGTATGGCTGATGTCTGTGATTGAGAAAAAGCTGCACAAGGTTGTTCCGGAGGTACTGGATCTGTTCGTAACACCTCTGGTAAGTGTATTTGTGACAGGGTATCTGACACTGGCAGCGATCGGTCCGGTCTTTGTATGGGCGGAGAATGCGATCCTGAACTGTATCCAGTGGCTTCTGACACTTCCTCTGGGATTGGGAAGTCTCGTAATGGGAGGTCTGTATGCACCGACCGTAGTGACAGGAATCCATCAGATGTATGCAGCGATTGACCTGGGACAGCTTGCACAGTATGGAGTGACTTACTGGCTTCCGCTGGCAAGTGCGGCAAACGTGGCACAGGGAGCAGCAGCGCTTGCAGTTGCAGTAAAATCAAAAGATAAGAAGATCAAAGCGCTGGCACTTCCATCATCTTTAAGTGCATTTATGGGAATTACAGAGCCGGCAATCTTTGGAGTGAACTTAAGATTTTTCAAACCGTTCATCGCAGGATGTATCGGTGGAGGATGCGGTGCACTCTATGCATCAATCGTACACCTTGGAGCAAAAGGAACCGGAGTGACAGGTATTTTTGGTATCCTTCTGTGCCTGAACCAGCCGGTACAGTATCTGATCGAGATGGCGATCGCAGTCGGAGTTGCCTTTGCGGTATCCTTTATCCTTTATAAAGATAAAAAGGAAGAAATAAAAGAGCAGGCAGAAGCAGTGATTCCGGCAGAAGAGCTTCCGGTTTCACAGGCAGAGGCTGTCACAGAAGAGACGCTGGGAAGTCCCGTTTCCGGAAAAGTTGTTCCGACAGCTGAGATTTCCGATGCCACATTTGCGGAGGAAATCCTGGGAACAACTGTTGCTGTAGAGCCGGAAGCAGCGGAGCTTGTAGCCCCTTGTGACGGTACGATCCTGAGTATTTATGATACCGGACATGCAGTGTGTATGACCACACCATCCGGTGGAGAGCTTTTGATCCATGCAGGAATTGATACCGTAAAAATGGAAGGCAGAGGATTTACAAAGTGTGTGGCAGACGGAGATTATGTTCATGCGGGAGATGTACTTCTTAAGATGGATCTGGATGCGATCCGAAAAGAGGGATACGAGACAACAACGATGATGATTCTTACCAATGCAGATGACTATGATGTGGAAAAGGTTTCTGCAGATCATGTCAGCTGTGGAGAAAAAATGATGGTACTTCATAAAAAATAGGAGATAGAGATATGAATGCATTGACAAGAGATCTGGAAGGTTTAACAAAGTCGGCAGAAGCGTGTGCAGACGGCAAAGACCGTTTCCGCCAGAAGCTGCATCTGATGCCGCCGACAGGATGGCTCAATGATCCCAACGGACTGTGTCAGTTCAAAGGAATTTACCACGCATTTTTTCAATATTCGCCATTTAATGCAACGGGCGGTCTGAAGATGTGGGGACACTATACAAGCCGGGATATGATCGAATGGAAATACGAGGGTGTCAGCCTGTATCCGGATCAGCCGTTTGACTGCCATGGCGTGTATTCAGGATCAGCGTTTATTGAAGACGGAAAGATGTATCTGTATTATACCGGAAATGTAAAGCTGGAGGATGGAGAATTTGACTATATCCGAACCGGCCGGGAGGCAAACACAGTTCTGGTGGTCAGCGAGGACGGAGAGCATTTTGGCAGAAAAAGAGAACTGATGAGAAACAGTGATTATCCGCAGGATCTGACCTGCCATGTACGTGATCCGAAAGTCTGGAAAGAAAACGGCATGTATTACATGGTGCAGGGAGCCAGAACGCAGAAAGATGAAGGAAAAGTGCTGATTTTTGAGTCTGAGGATCAGCTGAACTGGATCTACAAAAGCGATGTAAAGACAGCAGAGCGATTTGGATATATGTGGGAGTGCCCAGACTATTTTGAAACAGAAGGCAGAAAGATTTTATCGACTTCCGTGCAGGGGCTGGAAGGCGGCGTGTGGGATTCACGAAATGTGTACCAGTCCGGATATTTTCTGGTAGAGGGGGATCTCCTTTCCGAGTATGTGCTTTCTGACTATGAACTCTGGGACTATGGATTTGATTATTATGCGCCGCAGAGTTTTGAAAGTGAGAATGGACGCCGGATTCATATCAGTTGGATGGGAATGCCGGATTGTGAGGAATACACAAACCTGACGCTGGAAGATGGATGGCAGCACTGCTTTACATTTCCAAGAGAAGTGCATGTCAAAGATAAAAAAGTGCTTCAGCAGCCGATAAAAGAACTGGAAGCACTGCGCAGAGGAGAAGAAAGAGCAGTCTCTGTTCTGGAGAAGAAAGGTACAAAAGTCTTTGAGGCAGAGGTGCAGAATATCACAGGAAATCACTTCCGCGCAGTACTGGCAAAAGAACTGGTTCTGGAATATGTAAACGGAAGATTTGAGATGAAGTTTACAAGCCAGGATAAGACGTCCGTATCCGCGGGAAGAAGTCTTAGATTCCGGGAAGTAAGTGAAGTCAGAAACGTCCGGATTCTTGCAGATGTTTCTTCTGTAGAAGTGTTTGTCAATGATGGAGAGACTGTGTTTTCTACAAGGTATTATCCGCAGGATTATGAAATAAAAATAGAAGCTTTGGATGCCGAGATTGCATTCTGGGAGCTGTAAAAGCAAAAATGTTCCCATCGGGATTTCCTGATGGGAACATTTTTGTTATGTAAGAAAGACTGTCAAATGTACAAATCAGTTTGCATCTTCTTTGTCTTTGGGCAGTACAATGTTGAGGAATACTGCAAGCAATGTAGCCACTACAACCGGTGATTTGCCGAAGATCATCACAAACCAGTCCGGGAAGCTGGCAAGAGAATCACTTGCCTGTGAGATTCCCATTCCCAGTGCTGCCGCAAGTCCCACGATGGAAGTATTGCGAAACGTCATATTTTGTGATGTGATCAGTTTCATTCCGGTCATGGCGATGGATGCAAAGACGGAAACCGTAGCGCCGCCGAGTACACAATATGGAATCGTCGTCAAAAGAGACGAGAACTTTGGAATCAGTCCGGCGACTAACAGGATCAAAGCGGCACCGCCGAGTACACAGCGGTTAATGACTTTTGTAGTTGCAACGATACCAACATTCTGGCTGTAGGTTGCAGTCGGAAGCCCGCCAAGGAATGAAAACAGGATATTGGAGATTCCATATCCTACGATTCCACCCTGAAGTTCCTGATCAGTCGGCATACGGTTCATACCACCGCTTGTGGTTGCAGAAAAGTCTCCGATCGCCTGGATCGAGTTGATCGCGAATAACAGGCCGATGGCGATACAGGCAGACGGCTCAAAACGAATGCCAAAATGCATCGGACTTGGGATCTGAAAAAATGATGCATCCTGAATTGGGGAAAAGTCAACCATTCCGAAGAACAGCGCAATGATATATCCTCCGATAATACCGATCAGGATGGATGCAAGCTTCCAGATGCCTTTCCCAAAATGATTTAATACTGTTACGATCGTCAATGTTAAGAACGCTACCAGCCAGTTCTGCCAGGAGCCGTAATCGTTACTTCCGGTACCGCCGGCCATATAATTGATCGCGGTTGGATAAAGGGAAAGACCGATGGTAAATACAACGGTTCCCGTAATCAGCGGTGGGAAGAATCTGCGGATACTGCGGATAAAAAGTCCCACAAAAACGGCAACGGCACCGCCGACGATCATAGCCCCTAAAATGGCGGCTACATCATACTCAGCAGCAATGGACTGCATGCTCGGCACATAGGCAAAACTGATTCCCATGATGACCGGAAGGCCGGAGCCGATGGCAAAATATCTGGTCTTGATAAACGGAAATAATTGAAGCAGTGTCGAAAGGGCGGAAGTGACCAGAGCCGCCTGGATTAATACGACAGAGTCTGCTTCGGAAAGTCCGGCTACACCGGATACAATGATGGCAGGTGTTACACAGCCCACGATCATTGCGACAACATGCTGAAGTGCAAGTGGAAATGCCTGATTGAAAGCAGGTACTCCATGCAGATCAAAAATAGTAGAGCGGGTTGTCTGATGTTTCATAAGTAAGGTGTCCCCCTTTATTTGAGATGGATCCTGGTGCCTGTAAGACCCTGGATTCCTTCTCTGGCTTTTTCTAGTAATGTGATCAAAGACTTCCTTCCGGGTGCTGATTCTGCAAATTCCACGGCCGCCTGCATCTTTGGAAGCATGGAGCCGGGTGCAAAATGTCCTTCTTTAATATACTGTTTTGCTTCATCTACCGTGATATCATCCAGCCATTTCTGGTCCGGAGTTCCGAAATGAATGGCGGCTTTTTCTACTGCAGTGAGGATGATCAGAAAATCTGCATCCAGTTCTTTTGCAAGCAGAGCACTGGCGAAATCTTTGTCTATGACTGCACTGGCACCTTTTAAATGATTGCCCTGACGGATCACCGGAATGCCCCCGCCTCCGCAGGCAATGACAAGATCACCGGAATCCACCATGGTCCGGATGGTTCCGATTTCAATGATCTCCTGTGGTTTTGGAGAAGCTACCACACGGCGGTAACCTCTTCCGGCATCTTCTTTCATAATGTAGTCATATTTCTGCGACATTTCTTCTGCCTGTTCTTCTGTAAGAAAACGTCCGATCGGTTTGGACGGACAGGCAAAAGCAGGATCATGTTCATCAACCCGTACTTGTGTGATCATGGTTGCAACAGGAATATCTGTAATATTGCGATTCAGAAGCTCTTCTCTTAAAGCATTCTGAAGATCATAACCGATATAAGCCTGGCTCATGGCAACACAGACAGATAGAGGGGTATTGGGCTGCTGTGCGTCTTCGTGAGTCAGAGCGAGCATTGCGTTGTTGACCATACCGACCTGAGGGCCGTTTCCGTGTGCAACAACAACTTCACATCCTTCCTCGATCAGATCGACGATGGCGCGGGCTGTGATCTTGACAGCTGCCATCTGCTCCGGAAGGGTGTTGCCCAGGGCGTTTCCGCCCAGGGCAATGACAATTCGTTTTTTTCTTGCCATTTTTATTCCTCCCCGACTGATGCGATTGTTTCTACCTCACATAAAACTCCTTTTGGAAGATCTTTTACAGCAACGCAGGAGCGTGCCGGTTTTCCTGTAAAATATTTTGCATAGATTTCATTGAATGCAGCAAAATCACCCATGTCTGCAAGGAAACAGGTTGTTTTTACCACATCTGTAAAATCCGCATTCTGGCTTTCAAGAAGCGCTTTGATGTTTAACATCACCTGTTCTGTCTGTTCTTCGATCGTGGTTCCGACCACTTCTCCTGTTATCGGAGAGAGCGGGATCTGACCGGAGAAAAACGCAATTCCGTTACAGATGATTCCCTGAGAATAAGGTCCGATTGCTGCCGGTGCATTTTTGGTTTCTACATATTTTAGCATAGCTTAGTCCCTCCTTGAATATAATCCATTTCGCATCGTGTTCTAGTATAACAGGTTTTACTCAAAAACTCTAGGTGTGGATTTCTCTTCCAGCTTCTTTAAGATATCAGCAGGATCTGCAAATTTTGCAAGAAAGATCATGGCTGCGATAATATACGGTTTGTAGCTGGCTTCTTTATAAAGTGGTGTTCTGTAGCGGTCGAATACGCTGGCATCGACTTCACCGGATTCGCAGCTGACACCTGTGATATCTGCAGGCAGACAGTGCAGGTAGAGCGCGTTACCGTCTTTGGTCGTCTTCATCAGTTCTTCTGTACAAGCCCAGTCTTTGTGCTGTGCGTTCTGTTCCAGAAGTTCTTTTTCCAGAGCATCGATTCCCGCAAAGTCACCGTTTCCATATAATTCAGTACGTTTTTCCATGGCAGCAAACGGCGCCCAGCTCTTTGGATAAACGATGTCGGCATCTTTGAAAGCTTCTGCCATATTGTTGGTCTTTGTGAAAGAACCGCCGGATTTTTTTGCATTTTCGGCAGCAACAGCTTCCACTTCCGGGAAGACTTCATATCCTTCCGGATGTGCCAGTACAACGTCCATTCCAAAACGTGTCATCAGTCCGATCACACCCTGTGGAACAGAGAGCGGTTTTCCGTAGGAAGGAGAGTATGCCCAGGACATGGCGATCTTCTTTCCTTTCAGATTCTCCACACCGCCGAATTCATGGATGATGTGCAGCATATCGGCCATTGCCTGTGTCGGATGGTCGATATCGCACTGCAGGTTGACAAGCGTTGGTTTCTGCTGAAGAATCCCGTCTTTGTGTCCTTCTGTCACAGCATCTACGACTTCGTGCATGTAGGCATTTCCTTTTCCGATGTACATATCGTCACGGATTCCGATGACATCTGCCATGAAAGAAATCATGTTGGCTGTCTCACGAACTGTCTCACCATGCGCAATCTGCGATTTTCCTTCATCCAGATCCTGCACCTCAAGACCGAGCAGGTTACATGCGGAAGCAAATGAGAAGCGGGTACGTGTGGAATTGTCACGGAATAAAGAGATTCCGAGTCCGCTTTCAAATACTTTTGTGGAGATGTTGTTTTCTCTCATAAAACGGAGTGCGTCTGCCAGTGTAAATACTGCTTCCAGTTCGTCGTCTGTTTTTTCCCAGGTCAGGAAAAAGTCAGAGTTGTACATGTCTTTGAAGTTGAGTGCGTTCAGTTTATCGATGTAATCCTGTAATGTTTTCATAGTGTGATTCCTCCATATACTCAGGCTGTGCCTGTTGTGTTTTTTGCTATTTTGAAAATTTATTTACAATATAAAGTCGGCAGTGCAGCGTAAACAGCGGCACATACGACCAGGTCTGCCTTCCAGGTCTTTTCATTTGGTGCATGAGCCTGTGCTTCTGCTCCAGGCCCAAATCCGATACAAGGAATGCCGTTTCGTCCCATGATGGAAACGCCGTTTGTAGAGAACGTCCATTTGTCAGTCAGCGGGCGGGCTTTTCTCATCTTAGCAGTCTCTGGTGTTCCAATCCTTTCTTCTCCGTAAAGTCCCTTGTAGGCTCCTTCCAGAGCTTTTGTGACTTTGTGATCTTTTGGAATGACCCAGGTCGGGAAGTAGCATTCGATCGGATATACCAGTCCGGTATAGGATGGTCTGTCATAGTTGTACATGGAAACCGTTACATCCTCCCCATATTTCTGTACGCTTGGAAGTGCACGGATCTCATCCAGACAGCTTTCCCATGTCTCTCCGGCAGTCATACGGCGATCCAGAGAAACAGAGCAGGAGTCTGCAACCGCACAGCGGCTTGGAGAAGTGAAGAAAATCTCAGAAGTTGTGATGGTACCCCGTCCTAAGAATCTTGCTTCTTCCCATTCCGGATTATATGTTTCATCCAGCATTTTTACGAGTCCTTTGATTTCAGTTGTCTCTTCGGCATCGTTTTCGTTCAGTGCACGGACATCCTGCAGGATATCAGCCATCTTGTAGATTGCATTGTCTCCACGCTCCGGTGCAGAGCCGTGACAGGATACACCTTTGACGTCCACACGAATCTCCATACGTCCTCTCTGTCCGCGGTAGATCCCGCCGTCAGTTGGTTCTGTGGATACCACAAATTCCGGACGGACTTTATCTTCGTTGATGATGTATTGCCAGCAGAGGCCGTCGCAGTCTTCTTCCTGTACGGTTCCTGTGACAAGGACTGTATATTTGTCACTTAAAAGCCCCAGATCTTTCATGATCCTTGCACCGTAAACTGCAGAGACGATACCTCCGAGCTGATCAGAAGTACCACGTCCTCCGATCTCTGTGTCAGATTCGAATCCTTCATATGGATCGAATTCCCAGTTGTCACGGTTTCCGATACCAACGGTGTCAATATGTGCATCAAATCCGATGAGTGTCTCTCCGGTTCCCATATATCCGAGTACATTTCCCTGTGGATCGATCTCGACTTTATCAAAATCCAGTTTCCGCATCTCTTCGGCGATCCGTTCAATGTGATCCTTTTCCCCACAGCTCTCACCCGGGAATTTTACGATCTCTCTGAGAAATTTTGTCATATCCGCTTCATAGTTCTGTGCAGCTTCTTTGATTTTGTTGAAATCCATTTTAAAATCCTCCTTGATAAACATAATGAATGAAATGGTTTCCTGATCTAACGTTCATTGCCGTCCCATACGATGGATTCGTAACGGGCAGGATCGGTATCTCCTTCGGTGGAGAAAAGCAGTACCCGGGAAGTTTCATCCAGGCCCAGGTGTTCTCTTAATTCCTGATATTCGTCCATGCACATGATGCAGGCGAGCGTTCCAAACGGTGCGGCTCCGGATTCTCCGGAAGTGACCGGCGTATCTCCCTTGATCGGTGCGGCGAGCATCCGCATTCCTTTTGCAGCGACCCAGTCCGGTGCAGCAACAAAGGTATCCACATGATTCTTTAAGATATCCCAGGAAATGGTGTTCGGTTCGCCGCAGGCAAGACCTGCCATGATGGTCGGCATATCACCGTCCACGATACGGATCGCTCCGTCTCCGGCAACAGCTCCTTTGTAAAGACAGGCAGCAGATTCGGCTTCCACAACGACCACTTTCGGCGGGGTCTTGGGATAGCGGTTCGCAAAATATCCCTGAACAGCACCGGCAAGGGATCCGACACCAGCCTGGATAAATACATGAGTCGGGGCTTCGCAGCCGTCTTCATGAAGTTGAGCGTCGGCTTCCATGACCATGGTTCCATATCCATGCATGATCCATGCCGGAATTTCTTCATAGCCGTCCCACGCAGTATCCTGCACGATGATACCATGTTCAGTTCTGGCAGCCATATCGGCAGCCATGCGCACGCATTCATCGTAGTTGCATTCTTCGATCGTAGCAGTGGCGCCTTCTTTTCGGATGTTGTTTAACCGTGTCTGTGTACTTCCTTTAGGCATCAGGACAACTGCCTTTTGTCCGAGCTTGTTGGCAGCCCAGGCAACTCCGCGTCCGTGATTTCCATCTGTTGCAGTAAAGAAAGTAGCCTGCCCGAATTCTTTTTTTAAAGCTTCGGAAGTCAGTACCTGATATGGAAGTTCACTGACATCTTTGCCGGTCTGCTGTGCAATGTAGCGCGCCATGGCAAAAGAGCCTCCCAGCACCTTAAATGCATTGAGTCCGAAGCGATAAGACTCATCCTTGATGTAAAGTGAACCAAGTCCTAATTTTTCGGCCATGTGGTTCAGTTTTACGAGTGGTGTGACACTGTATTGCGGAAAACTTTCGTGGAACGTGCGGGCTTTTTCCACCTCGGAAAGTGCCATGACCGGAAGGTTGGCATCCTCGGTCTTCGGCATATGATTGACTGCCCATTTGATTGTCTCCATGTGTAAAACCTCCTTATGATCTGCTATTTTCCTGCATCCATATAACTGTAAAGTGTAAATTTAGAAATATTGAGAAGATTTGCGACCTTATCTCCTGATTTTGTGATCAGAAACGCACCGGCATCATTCAGATAGCGGACCACCTGGATCTTATCTTCCTTGGTCATTAAAGCCACCGGTTTTCCGACCAGTGCCACGCCCTGCTGCATCAGATCGTTTAACAGCTCTTCTACATTGCGTGTGATCGTCTGCGGCGAGTGCGGCTTGCTGACTGTGTAAGTATCTGTTTCCGGTTCGGTATGAAGAAGCGACCCCAGTGCACTGTCTATCGTAAGAAGTGCTGTGATGTCATAGTTGATGGAAAAGATATAAGAAATCTTTTCATCGGCATCCCGTATGTAAAGGGTACTGGATTTCAAAATCCGGCCGTCCTCCGTGCGTGTGAGATAAGAAAGCTTATCTTGTACTTTGGCAGCGTTTTTGTGCAAGGTCTCCAGTACGATCCCGGAAGGTCCGTCTCCGGACTTGCGGTTTGTCACCTGTCCGTTTTCAATGTGGACGATGGAGGTCTCCAGATCCTTGTTCAGATCATGAATGACAACTTCACAGGAAGTTCCGAACTGTTTTGCAATACCATGCGCCATTTGCTTTAGAAGCTTGAGTGTATGATCCATAGTCATCCCTCCCTTTGTGAAAAACATTGGTAAAATATGTCAAAAACAACTGCTTCTAAACTCATAATATCATAAAAATCCATAAAATCAATAGTTTTTCTAAAAAAGTTTTAGAATACCTAAAAAAGTTTTAGAATCGTGTTGCATTTGTGCAGTTTTGATGGTATTCTATAAACAGCAAAAGCGGTTCTGGAAGATATGCACAAAAATAGAAGACTTTCAAAAAGAAAAGGAGAGGTTGATATGCTTATTTTAGGAAACGGCAGGATGATCACAAGAGATGCGGACAATCCATATCTGGAATGCGGGGCAGTGATGATTGACGGGACAAAAATCGTGAAGGCTGGTACGCTTTCGGAAGTGAAGGCGGCGTATCCGGATGCGGAGTTTTTGGATGCAAAGGGCAAGGTGATCATGCCGGCCTTTATCAATGCACACGAACATATTTACAGTGCATTCGCAAGAGGACTGTCCGTCAAAGGATATGACCCAAAAGGATTTTTAGATATTCTGGATGGGATGTGGTGGACGATTGACCGCAATCTGACCTTGCATGATACATATTTAAGCGCCATGGCTACATATATTGATTCGATCAAAAATGGTGTGACAACGGTATTTGACCATCATGCAAGCTTTGGATCCGTCCGTGGTTCTTTATATGAGATTGAAAGGGCTGCGAAAGAAACCGGAGTCCGCTCCTGTTTATGCTATGAGATCTCGGATCGTGACGGGAAGGAAAAGGCAAGAGATTCCGTTATGGAAAATGCAGAGTTTATCCGTCATGCACGAAAAGAGGATACCGGCATGATTGCGGGCATGATGGGAATGCATGCACAGTTTACGATTTCTGATGAGACGATGGAGCTGGCTGCAGCGAACAAGCCGGACGGCGTGGGATATCATATCCATGTGGCGGAAGGAATCGAAGATCTGCATCATTGTCTGAAACATTATGGGAAGCGGATCGTGGATCGTCTGATGGACTGGGGAATCCTGGGAGAAAAGACACTGCTTGGACATTGCATTTATATCAACGGTCATGAGATGGATCTGATCAAAGAGACGAACACAATGGTGGTACACAATCCGGAATCCAACATGGGCAATGCCTGCGGATGTCCGCCGACGATGGAACTGGTGCACAGAGGGATCCTGACCGGACTTGGAACAGACGGATATACTCATGATATGACAGAGTCTTACAAAGTGGCAAACGTACTGCACAAGCATCATCTGTGTGATCCGAATGCCGCATGGGGAGAGGTTCCGCAGATGCTTTTTGACGGAAATGTCAAAATTGCAGAGCGTTATTTCCCGCAGAAGCTTGGTGTATTGAAAGAAGGAGCTGCAGCAGATGTGATTGTTGTGGATTATGATCCGCTGACACCGATGAACGGGGGCAATGCAAACAGCCACATTTTATTCGGTATGACTGGAAAACAGGTAGTAACCACAGTGGCGAATGGAAAAGTACTGATGAAAGACAGAGAACTTGTATCTATAGATGAAGCAAAAGTGATGGCAGACTGCAGACAGGCGGCAAAAGAGCTGGCTGAGAGGATCAACGCATAAGGAGGGCATGAGGATGAGTGAAGTTATGACACCGATGTCATTTGAACAGTTGGTGGACTGGGTATTGCAGGAAAAGAAAAAAAGAGGAACCGTGTTCGGACAGCATCATGCGTACCGGGCAGATGGAACACATAACCGGACGATGTTCGGGCGTACTCTGGAGACGCCGATTGGACCGGCAGCCGGTCCGCATACGCAGATGACACAGAATATTGTGGCAGCCTACTATGCCGGCAGTCGTTTCTTTGAATTGAAGACCGTACAGATCATGGATGGAGAAGAGCTGGCGGCATGCATCAACCGTCCGTGTATCAAGGCGGATGATGAAGGATATAACTGCGAGTGGTCCACAGAGCTGACAGTACCGCAGGCAATGGAAGAGTATATCAAAGCCTGGTTCTTATTGAAAGTGATCGCCAGAGAGTTTGGACTTGGAGATATGAATGGATTTCAGTTTAATGTCAGTGTGGGATATGATCTGGCAGGCATCCAGTCCCCGAAGGTGGATACCTTCCTGAATTCCATGAAACACGCAGAAGATACAGAGATTTTCAAACACTGCAAGGCATATTTACTGGAACATGCGGATTGGTTTGAGCACGTGACAACAGAAGATATCGAGCAGATCCCGCCGGAAATCTGCAATTCCGTGACACTTTCCACACTGCATGGATGTCCTCCGCAGGAGATTGAACGAATCGCCATGTATCTGCTTACGGAAAAAGGATTCCATACCTTTGTAAAATGCAATCCGACACTGCTTGGATATGAGTTTGCGAGAAAGACCATGGATGAGATGGGATATGATTACATACAGTTTGGAGACTTCCACTTTAAGGATGACCTGCAGTATGAAGATGCAGTTCCGATGCTGACACGCCTGATGAATACGGCGAAAGAGAGAAATCTGGAGTTTGGTGTGAAGATCACCAATACGTTCCCTGTGGATGTGAAACAGAATGAGCTTCCAAGCGAAGAGATGTATATGTCAGGAAAATCCTTGTATCCGTTGTCCATTTCACTGGCAGCAAAACTGGCAAAAGAATTTGACGGAAGGCTTCGTATTTCCTATTCCGGAGGAGCGGATTACTATAATATAGAAAGAATTGTGGATGCAGGCATCTGGCCAGTTACTGTGGCAACGACTCTTTTGAAACCGGGCGGTTATCAGAGGCTGACACAGATGGCAAAGCTTCTGGACAAGGAGAATGCTCCGTTTGAAAAAGTGGACGCAGAATCTGCAGGAAAACTTGCAGAAGAAGCGGTGAAAGACCCGCATCATGTGAAGGCAATGAAGCCTTTGCCGTCAAGAAAGATGAAAAAAGAAGTTCCGCTCATGGATTGTTTCGTGGCGCCGTGTAAAGAGGGATGCCCGATCCATCAGGATATCACAACGTATCTGCAGCTTGTGGGAGAAGAAAAGTATGAGGAAGCAATGGAAGTGATCACAGAGAAGAACCCGCTTCCGTTTATTACAGGAACGATCTGTGCACATAACTGTATGAGCAAATGTACCAGAAACTTTTATGAGACACCTGTTCATATCCGGGAGATGAAATTAAAAGCGGCAGAAAATGGATATGAGGCGCTGCTTGAAAAACTTCCGGTGCCGGCAGTGACAAAGGCAGGAAAAGCGGCAGTCATCGGAGGCGGCCCGGCAGGAATGGCGGCTGCATACTTCCTCAGAAAAGGCGGTATGGAAGTTACGCTATTTGAGGCAAAAGAATCTTTAGGAGGCGTAGTACGTCATGTGATCCCGCCATTTCGTATTTCGGAGGATGCCATTGAAAAAGATGCGGAAATCTTAAGAAAGATGCAGGTGGACATCCGCTGTAATACAAAGGTGGAATCTTTGGAAGAACTGAAAAAGCAGGGATATACAAAAATCGTACTGGCAGTGGGAGCTCCGGTTCAGGGAAGCTTAAAGCTGGAAAGCGGAATGCCGAAAAATGCACTGGAATTTCTGGCAGAATTTAAACAGACAGACGGTAATGTTTCACTTGGAAAATATGTGGTTGTTATCGGAGGCGGAAACACAGCCATGGATACTGCAAGAGCGGCAAAACGAAACGTAGGCGTGGAGCATGTTTATCTGGTTTACAGAAGAACGAGACGGTATATGCCGGCGGATGAAGAAGAACTGGTGATGGCCCTGGAAGATGGAGTGGAATTCAAAGAGTTATTGTCTCCTGTAAAACTGGAAAACGGCCAGCTTCTCTGCAAAGTGATGCAGCTTTCCGATTATGATGTATCGGGCAGAAGAGGAGTGACAGAGACCGGGGAGACAGTTTGGGTTCCGGCAGATACGGTGATCGCTGCAGTTGGAGAAAAAGTGCCGACAGACTGGTATCAGGCAAACGGTCTGGCAGTATCGGAAAAGGGAAGATTATATGTCGATGAAAAGACATTAAAAACCAGTGATGACAATGTCTATGCAGCAGGCGATGGTCTGTATGGACCGGCAACAGTTGTAGAGGCGATCCGGGACGGACGAAAAGTGGCTGAGGCAATTGCAGGAGAAGTGTTGGCGCGTGATTTTGATAAACTGGCAGAGGAAGAAAAGGTCTATGCCAAGAGAGGGGTATTAAAAGAGGAACAGAAAGAGACAAAAGAGGCAGGCAGATGCCTGGGATGCTCGACAATCTGTGAAAACTGCGTAGAAGTCTGTCCAAACCGTGCAAACATTGCCATTCAGGTACCGGGGATGGAAAAACACCAGATCATCCATGTAGATTATCTGTGTAATGAGTGCGGCAACTGTAAGAGTTTCTGTCCATATTCCAGCGCTCCATATCTGGATAAATTCACACTTTTCGAAACAGAAGCAGATATGGAAAACAGTAAGAATCAGGGATTTGCAGTTCTGGATCAAGAGACCCGACGCTGTAAGGTACGCTTCTTTGGGAAGAACTTTATCTGGGAACCGGAGAAACCGGCAGCTCTTCCGGATGGACTGGGACGCATGATTGAAACTGTGTGCAGGGATTACTCTTATTTGATTCGGTAAAATCAAAGGTTGCAGGATCTGTGGGATTTCGGTAAAGTGAAAGGGGCTTCTGATGAAGAAGCCCTAAAAAAAGAAAGAGACAGCAAACAGACATGACAAGTATATGGAAATGGGAAAGCGGAAATCTACAGATCAAGAAGTCCCTCTTAGATGGACTGCAGATTACAGAGACAGCAAAAGAAGTGATCTCTGTAGTGGGAGCAGGAGGAAAAACAACTACGATCCGCAGGCTTACGGATGAAATGGAAAAAAGACAGAAAAATGTGGCAGTGACCACGACCACACGGATGAAAAAAGAACCGCATTTTTTACTCGGTGCGGATGCAGAGCGCATTGCACAAAGATGGGGGCAGACTCATCAGGTGTGGTTTGGAGAACAGGATGATAATCCGGAAAAGGTCAGAGGTGTTTCAGAAGCGCTTCTGGATGAGGTGAGAAAGTATGGTCCGGATTTGTTTTTGATCGAGGCAGACGGAGCCAGAAGGCTTCCCTGCAAAGTACCGGAGTCGTGGGAGCCGGTCATCTATCAAAAAAGTACACGGGTGCTGGCAGTTTACGGTCTGGACGCAGTGGGAAAGACCTTTCGGGAGGCGTGTTTTCGTCCCGGGCTGGCAGCAGAAATTTTGGAGAAGAAGATAACAGACCCGATATCAGCAGTGGATATCGCGCGGCTGGCACTTGAAAGCCGCGGCGGGAAAAAGAATGTCAAAGAAACCATGCGGTATCAGGTGATTTTAAATAAAGCAGACACCAGGCGAAGAAGACAGTTTGCGCAGGAAATCTGCCGGGAATTGGAAAAACGCGGGTTTGCAGATGTGACAGTGACAGCAGAAGGAAGGCAGGAAGAAAAATGAAGATTGTAATCAAAGGAGCAGGAGATCTGGCAACAGGAATTGCCTCTCGCTTATACCATGCAGGACATCAGATCGTGATGACAGAGATTGCGGTTCCGCTGACCGTGCGGCGAAGCGTGGCGCTCTCCAGAGCAGTTTACGAAAACGAGGCAGAGGTGGAAGATTTAAAAGGGGTGCTGGTAAAGGATGCTGCAGAAGCAGACAGAATCTTACAAAGAGGAGAGATTCCGGTACTGGTGGATCCAGAAGCAGATATTATCAGGTCGTTTCATCCGGATGTAGTAGTGGATGCAATCCTGGCAAAGAAGAATCTGGGAACCCGGATCACGGACGCGCCGTTTGTCATCGGTGTAGGACCGGGATTTTACGCAGGAAAAGACTGTCACTGTGTCATCGAGACAAAAAGAGGACATACACTGGGAAGTGTGATCTGGGAAAAAGAAGCAATCCCAAATACCGGAGTTCCGGGAAATATAGGCGGCTTTACAACCGAGCGTCTGATTCGTGCCAGTGCAGATGGAATCATGGAGCCTGTGGCAGAAATCGGAGATACCGTAGAAAAAGGCCAGCTTGTTGCCAGGACCGGGAAGCAGCCGGTCTATGCAAAGATGAGCGGAATTGTCCGCGGAATGCTCCAGAAGGATGTACAGGTCACAGAAGGATTGAAGATCGGAGACATTGATGCCAGATGTGAACCAGAGCATTGTGGTACGATCTCGGACAAAGCAAGGGCAGTCGGAGGCGGTGTGCTGGAAGCGGTATCTTTGTTTGGACAGATCTATGGAAATTATGGAGTGGCACTTCTGGCAGCAGGGGAAGCAAAACGGTTTGGAAGTGACAAGTTGTCGGAAAAATTTCAGGGAATCCCGCTTTATCGGCATGCACTTGAGAAGCTGGAAGCATTTTCGGGACTTTCCAGGGTGGTCGTGACCGCAAGAGAAGCACTGGCAGAAGAAGCGCAGCGCCTGGGGATCCATATTGTAGAGAACAGACAGCCGGAACAGGGAATTTCACATTCTGTCAGTTTGGCGCTGCAGGAACTGCTCTCACAAAATCCAGACCTGGAGGGTGTGTTGTTTCTGGTCTGCGATCAGCCGGGAATCCAGGCTGCTACAATCCAGAAGATTTTAAAAGAGGGATGCCTTCATAAAAACAGCATTGTCTGTGCCGGATATGATGGAATGCGCGGAAATCCGGTATTGTGGGGAAGCACGTATTTTCAGGAGCTTATGCATCTGACCGGGGATACGGGAGGCAGACAGTTGATGAAGCAATATGAAGAGAAGATCCGGATCGTGGAGTGTGCGCCGGAAGAATTAAAAGACATTGACAGGAGAGAAGACATGACGGAATAAAACGGGGAGTACCCCAAAGGAGGTTTTCATATGCTGATGGTTCATGTAAATGGAAAAGATTATGAGGTGGAGCAGGATACGAAGCTGATGCGGTTTCTTCGGGATGATTTAAGGCTTATTTCAGTAAAGGACGGATGCAGCCAGGGCGCGTGCGGAACCTGCACGGTGCTGGTGGATGGAAAAGCCACAAGGGCATGTATTCCAATGCTTTCCAAGCTGCAGGGAAAATCTGTAGTCACAGTGGAAGGGCTGAGTGAACGGGAAAAAGAAGTTTATGCATATGCATTTGCAAAGGTCGGCGCGGTGCAGTGCGGATTTTGTATACCGGGTATGGTGATGTGTGCCAAAGGACTGCTGGATCAAAATCCGGATCCCAGTCGTATTGAGGTGGCAGCGGCCATCCGGAATAATATCTGCCGCTGTACCGGATATCAAAAGATCATCGAGGCGATCCTGCTCTCAGCAAAGATGTTTCGGGAAGATCTTCCGGCCAAAGAGAACAGCGGCGTGGTCTCTGTCGGGGCACCGATCCTGCGTGTGGATGCAAAGGAGAAAGTTCTTGGAACCGGGCAGTATCCGGATGATGTGTATTTGGATGATATGATCTATGCCAGTGCGGTGCGCTCCGAATATCCAAGAGCAAAAGTGCTGGCGATCCATACAGAGAAGGTATTGGAATTAGAAGGTGTGATCGGAGTATATACGGCGGATGATATTCCGGGTTCTGTGAAGGTGGGACATCTGAAACCGGACTGGGATACAATGATCCCGGTCGGACATGTGACACATTATCTGGGAGATGCCATTTGTCTGATCGCAGCAGAGACACCGGAGATTCTGGAACGTGCAAAGGCATTGGTAAAGGTGGATTACGAAGTGCTGCAACCGGTGCTGAATCCGTTTGAAGCATTAAAGGAGGACGCACCCCGCATTCATCCGGGAATCCAGCCGGATGGAAATGTACTCGCCCATGAGCATCTGGTCAGAGGAAATGCAGAAGAAGTGATCGCCAACTCGAAATATAAAGTGACCAGACATTATGAAACTCCGTGGACGGAACATGCCTTTTTGGAGCCGGAGTGTGCAGTGGCCATGCCGTTTGATGACGGTGTATTTATCTATTCTTCGGATCAGGGAACCTACGATACCCAGCATGAATGCAGTATGATGCTTGGACTTCCGCCGGAAAAAGTGATTGTGGAAAACAAGCTGGTAGGGGGCGGATTCGGTGGAAAAGAGGATGTCAGTGTACAGCATCATGCCGCACTGGTGGCATACCTGACAAAGCGTCCGGTTAAAGTAAAGCTGTCCAGACAGGAAAGTATCACCGTGCATCCCAAACGGCATCCGATGTGGATGGATATTACCACAGCATGTGATGAGAACGGATATCTGACTGCAATGAAAGCTGTAGTTGTATCGGATACAGGTGCGTATGCATCTCTGGGCGGACCGGTTCTGCAAAGAGCCTGTACCCATGCGGCAGGGCCTTACAATTTCCAGACCATTGACATTGACGGAAAAGCCGTGTATACCAACAATCCGCCGGCTGGAGCATTTCGCGGATTCGGCGTGACACAGACCTGTTTTGGAGCAGAACGGAATCTGGATCTGCTGGCGGAGATGGTGGGAATCTCTCCATGGGAGATTCGATATCGGAATGCGGTGCGGCCCGGACAGGTGCTTCCAAACGGACAGATCGCAGATGCTTCTACAGGAATTGCAGAGACACTGGAGGCTGTCAAAGAGATTTATGAACAGGCGCCGTATGCGGGAATCGCCTGTGCGATGAAAAATGCCGGTGTAGGCGTGGGACTGCCGGACTGGGGAAGATGCCGTCTGCTGGTGCAGAATAAAATGGTACAGATTCATGCGGGAGCTTCCTGTATCGGTCAGGGACTTGGAACAGTCCTGACACAGGTGGTTTCGCAGACCGCTCAGATTCCGGTGGAGCAGATTTGGTACTGTCCTGCAAACACATCCAATTCTCCGGATTCCGGAACGACATCCGGTTCCAGACAGACATTGATCACAGGAGAAGCGGCAAAACGGGCCTGTGAAAAATTGTGTGAAGATTTAAAGACACATTCACTTCAGGAACTGGAAGGAAAGGAATACTACGGAGAATATCTTGCAAAGACGGATAAAATGGGCAGTGATGTTCCGAATCCGGTTTCTCATGTGGCATATGGATATGCAACACAGGTCTGTATTTTGAATGAAGATGGAACGATTCAGAAAATGGTGGCAGCCCATGATGTGGGGAAAGCCGTAAATCCAATCAGTGTGGAAGGCCAGATTGAGGGCGGTGTTGTCATGGGAATGGGATATGCACTGACAGAACAGTATGAGATCAAGGAAGGGCGTCCGGTTTCCAGATTTGGAACACTGGGATTGTTCCGGGCAGATAAAGTACCAGAGATTGAGCCGTTGATCATCGAAAAACCGGGAATTGAGCCGGGATATGGTGCAATCGGAATTGGAGAGATCACATCAATCCCGACAGCTCCGGCGATCACGGGAGCCTATTATAAACTGACCGGTGAGTTCCAGACGAAGCTGCCGCTTCATGGAACACCGTATGAGAAGAAAAAGAAATAAAGAAGAAATGAGCAGGCGCTGATTTCTCAGGAAATTCAACGCCTGCACGATTTACACATCAAGTTGTTTTTGAAAATAACTTGATGTATAATAAAAGAAAAACACAAAACGAGGAGGTATGAGATGAAACGAAGAAAAATCTGGAGTATTCTGGCACTGGCAGCATTGACAGGTTCCCTGCTTGCAGGATGCGGAGAAGTAAAAACAGAAGAACAGACAAAAGAAACAAAGCAGGAGGAAAAACAGGTAGAATTACTGGTGGCTGCTGCAGCGAGTCTGGAATATTCTTATGAAGAAGAACTGCTTCCTATGTTTGAAAAGGAAAATCCGAATATTACCGTAAAAGGCACCTATGACAGTTCGGGAAAATTACAGACACAGATCGAAGAGGGGATTGAGGCAGATGTCTTTATGTCAGCGGCGACGAAGCAGATGAATGCGCTGACGGAGCAGGGATTGGTGGAGAAGGACTCTGTGGTAGATCTTCTTCAGAATCAGATCGTACTGATCACAGCAGCAGATTCTACGCTGGATCTGCAGAACTTTGAGGATATTACCAAAGCAAATGTGATCGCAATCGGAGATCCGGAAAGTGTTCCGGTAGGACAGTATTCGAAAGAAGTGCTGACCAATCTGGGAATCTGGGATGCAGTGTCTGCAAAGGCAAGTCTCGGAACCAATGTTACAGAAGTTTTAAAATGGGTAGAAGAGGGCAGTGCAGACGCCGGAATCGTGTATGCGACAGATGCAGCGACTACAGATAAGGTGAAAGTAGTGGCAGAAGCACCGAAAGACAGTATGGCAGAGCCTGCAATCTATCCGGTCGGCGTGGTAAGCGCATCGAAGCACAAAGACGCAGCAGAAAAATTTGTAGAGTTTTTACAGTCCGAAGAGGCGCTGAAAGTATTTGAATCCTACGGTTTTCAGAAGAATGCAGAGTAACTGGGGAAGGAGAGCACATGGAGATTTCACCGATCATTGTTTCTATGAAAACGGCTTCTGTGTCCATTGTGATCACTTTTTTTCTGGGACTGGCAGCCGCATATGGCGTGGAGCGTATCCGCAGCAGAAAGCTGCAGCTGGTCTGTGACGGTATTCTGACGCTTCCTCTTGTCCTGCCGCCTACTGTGGCAGGATTTTTCCTGTTGTACATCTTTGGGATAAAACGCCCGGCGGGAAGATTTTTTCTGGAATTTTTCGGAACAAAGATTGCATTTTCATGGCAGGCAACAGTATTGGCAGCAGTGGCGATTTCGTTCCCTTTGATGTACCGTTCGGCAAGAGGAGCGCTGCAGCAGGTAGATGAAAACCTCCTTTATGCAGGCAGGACGCTTGGGATGTCCGAATGGTGCATTTTCTGGAAAGTATGGTTTCCAAACGCTATGTCCGGAATTTTGTCAGGCGGAATCCTTGCATTTGCAAGAGGATTAGGAGAGTTTGGAGCAACCGCCATGATCGCAGGAAATATTGCAGGAGAGACCAGAACGCTTCCGCTTGCAGTCTATTCCGCGGTGTCAGCCGGAAATATGGAAGAAGCGTATCAGTATGTGTGGATTCTGGTGATCATTTCATTCCTGGTAGTGACAGGAATGAATGCAGTCACGCACGGATTTCAGAAATTTAGCCGGAGGTAGTACAGATGAACGTATTAGAAGTGGATTTTGAGAAAAAACTCAAGAACTTTTCCCTGCATATACAATTTCAGGCAGAAGGCGGATGTATCGGGATTCTGGGAGCCTCAGGCTGCGGAAAAAGTATGACATTCAAAGCGATTGCCGGAATCGAGACACCCGATTCGGGAAAAATCTGCCTGGGAAAACGGGAATTGTTTCACAGAGGTCATAAAGTAAATCTGCCGCCCAGAAAACGCAGTGTGGGATATTTGTTTCAGAGTTATGCCTTATTTCCCAATATGACAGTGTTTCAAAATATTGAAGCAGGGATTCAGAGAAAAAAGGCGGCGAAAAGAGAGCGGGCAATGGAAATGATGGAAAAATTTCATCTGTCAGAGCTGGCATCCGGCTATCCCGCCAGTCTTTCCGGAGGGCAGCAGCAGAGAGTGGCCCTGGCGAGGATACTGGCTTGTGAACCGGAACTGCTCCTTTTGGACGAGCCGTTTTCTGCATTGGACAGCTACTTAAAAGAAGAACTCCAGTTTGAGTTGAAACAACATCTCCGGGAGTTTGGAAAAACGACAATCATTGTAAGTCATGACCGGGATGAAATATACAAGTTGTGTGACAGAACGATGGTGATGGGGCAGGGCGAAATTCTGGTTTCAAAAGATACGAAAGAACTGTTTGAACAGCCGGAGCGTGTTATTGCAGCGAGGCTGACAGGATGTAAAAATATTTCGAGAGTAAAAAAACGTGGAATGCATAAAGTGTATGCAATGGACTGGGGCGTGGAACTGACGGTAGACCGGAAAGTTTCAGAAAAAATCACCCATGTAGGAATTCGGGCGCATGATTTTCATCCGGCGGATGCTTCGTCACATGATAGTGAGAATAAAATTCCGGTGGCTGTGGACCGCGAGGTACGAGCACCGTTTGAGTGGACGATTTTATTTCGAAACAGAGAAAATCCGAAAGAAAATATGTGGATGAAGATGGAGCGGGAACAGACACAGATCCCGCAGTTGGTACAGGTGGACCCGAAACGAATTTTGCTTTTAGAAGAATAGGAGGATGTGAGAGATGTTTCATCCGACATTAAAAATTAAAATATATCAGGAAGATCTGGTATTTGGACCGGGACTGGTCATTTTGATGGAGCACATTCTGGTGACGGAGTCCATGAAGGATGCCTGCGGGGAAATGGGAATGTCCTACAGCAAAGGCTGGAAGATCATCAACCGGGCAGAAAAAGAACTGGGGTATGAGTTGCTGGAGCGCAGGCACGGCGGAAAAAGCGGGGGAAAATGTACAGTGACAGAAAAAGGAAAGTCCCTGATGAAGCGCTATCGCCAGATGGAAGAAGAAACAAGGGACTGCCTGCAGAAGAGCTTTGAAAAGTATTTTCCGGAATATCAAAGGATTCGGTAGATTTTCCTTTCATTCAGAAGTATAATAAAAAACAGGTCACAGAACAAAACAGTGAGCCGGAAATGGAGGAAAAAAGATGCCGAACTGGACAAGAGGACAGCTGAAAAACAATGCAAAGATGAATTTTTATAAAAATTACTGGATGTGCGTAGGCATGGCATTGATTTTGACACTTGTGCTGATGATGGAGCCGGATGGACCGAAAAAAGAGATCATGTTGAAGATCAGAGATTACACCGATATTCTTCCTGCTTATGGATATCAGGGCTGGTTGTCAAGTCTGTTTGATGGGTTGGGATACTGGTTTGGAGTATTATGGTCCGTTTTTTCGTTGTTTATTGCATTGGCACTGCTTCTGATCAAGATTGTTGTGGGAAACGTGGTCTATGTAGGCGGCATTCGTTTCTTTATTCAGAACAGGAGAGAGAATCCGTCTGCGGGAACTATCTTTTTCGGATTTCAGAATGGAAATTATGGAAACATCGCATTGACCATCTTTTTGAAAGATCTGTATACTGCACTTTGGACACTTTTGCTTGTCGTGCCGGGGATTATCAAGCACTATGAATATCGGATGATTCCATATATTCTGGCAGAGAATCCGACAATGCCAAGAGAAGAGGCATTTCAGATCAGCCGCCGTATGATGATGGGGCAGAAAATGGATGTATTCGTATTGGATCTTTCATTTATCGGCTGGTTTATTTTAGAAAAGATTTCATTTGGACTGGCAGGATTATTTTTTGTAAGACCTTATTATGAGACTGTATTTGCAGAGCTGTATGAGGCGAACAAACAGAAGGCATACCGGGAAGGATATATCCGGTAATATGAAAAGGGGCTGCATCAGGACTTTCATCCTGTGCAGCCTTGAGAAAAGGGAAAATTTATCTAAAATTAGGTAATGTCAAAAATAAATATCTGGGCGAAGTCCAATGACCACAGATGCACTGCATGTGCAGCCATCGTCTTCTGTTTTTGTTGATAGATATAGAATACCAGTGAATTGTGAATGAGATGTGACAAGAAGTGAAAAAATATCTTAATTAAATGTAATGAAAGTATAAAAAGGAGCTTATAGATTTTTTAGAATTAGGAAGTCTGATTGACGAGATGCATCGTGTTTTTGGAAACAGAGTTCCAGAAATCCCTGCGTGCATCGTACTGCTCCAAAAGCCAGGAAATCGCAGCATCCATTCCATCCTCGGTCATTGGAAATGTATTCTGTGTTTTTTGTTCGTCTGGTGTCTTTTCAAATGACCATGGCTCCGGATATACAAATATGAGAAAGTTTTCTTTTGTATCGTCAGCACAAAAATAATAGCGCATTCCAAAATGAGAACCTGAAAAGGGTTCTTTTTTTAATCCTTTGACAGGGATGAGTTTCTTATCAATCATGGTGTTCCCTCCTGAAAAGTTATTAACTATAGAGTAACACTGCATCAGAGAAGATGCAAGAATAAAAGGACAAAAGGAAAGAGCCACATTTCTGTGACTCAAAGGGGGAAAAAGTTTATGAAAAAGTGTTCTGTTCTTTTGAACAATTATAGTATAAAAAGAAATTGTGTAAAAAATGTGATATAAATTTGAATCTAATGTTAATAAAACCAAAAGAAATTGTGAAGCACTAATTTTGTCCGGCACTTTCTGCAAAATCAGTTGTGACCAGCTTTTCATAAGGCGCGCGGGATTTTAATTCGCCTGCACTTTCCAGAATATCCTGAAGCAGTTCAAAACTGTCACGTTCAAAGATTAGGTTTTCTTTCCAGGAATCCTGTTCATAATATCGGGATACGATGGTGGTGATTGTGGAAAGGTCTGTTTCCGGGAATTGCGGTTCAATGATTTTGGCAATCTCTTTGGGAGAATGTGTCTGTACGTAGTCCATTCCCTTTTGCAGGGCATTTACAAATCCCTGAATGGTATCTGAATGTTCGATGATATAGCTTTTGCGGGCACTGAAAGCGGTATAAGGAACGTATCCGCTGTCGGTTCCGAGAGAAGCGACCACATATCCTTTCCGGCCTGTTTCCAAGGATGTGGCTCCTGGTTCAAATTCTACGGTATAGTCGGCCTGACCTTCTGAGAATGCGGCGGCAGTGGAACCAAAATCAATGTTTTGTACAATGTTCAGATCGGTTTTCGGATCCATACCGTGTTGTTTTAAGATATATTCAAAAACCATTTCCGGCATTCCACCTTTTCGTCCGCCAAGTACAGTGCTTCCTTTTAAATCTGTCCACTCAAAATCGGGCATCTCTTCTCTGGCAACAAGAAAATTGCCTGCGCGCTGGGTGAGCTGGGCAAAGTTTACAACAAAGTCAGAAGCGCCTTCGTTATACGTGTAAATGGAAGCTTCCGATCCCATAAATCCGATATCTGCTTCACCAGAAAGTACAGCAGTCATTGTTTTATCGGCTCCAAATCCCGTGACGAGCTCCAGTTCAATGTCCTCTTGCCGGAAATAATCTTTTTCAATGGCAACATACATAGGGGCATAGAAAATCGAGTGTGCAACTTCATTTAAGGTGAGTTTTGTCAATTCCTCTTTGGAAGAATTCGGATTGCCGCCGGTCGGGGTACTGTTGTTTGAAGAGTGGCATCCCGTAAGCAGGATCATGGATGCGGCAAGAAGAAATGTGAGAATTCTTTTTTTCATAAGCACTCCATAGTTTTTAAAGATGTTACTAAAAGTATATGCCGGAAAAAAAGAAGCGTGAAAAAAACCGGTCTGAATGAAATCAGACCGGCATAAAATTATAATTTAAAATTAGTAGTTATCGTGATCCTCTTCGAATGGATCATCATAATCATCAAAGTCTTCGTCTTCCTCAGTGTCACGTCTGGACAAGATCGTCAGGATCAGGAAGATCACTGCAAGTACAACACATGCGATCGCACTGTATAAGAGCATCTTGTCATCACCATGTTTCAGGAAACCGATCACGCTGCATCCGATATAAAAGAGCATCGGGAGCAGGAATGCAAAAATCGTATTGCTCTTCTGAAGAATGAGAAGAAGCAGTCCGGAGATCAGCATGCAAAGTGCCATGATGACATAGAAAGTACCAATGTTGGAATTACTTCCGGAGGTAATGCTGTCCAGTCCGCTGATCACTCCTTTGTATGTAAAGAAACCAAACGCTACGATAGAAAGAAGTCCGAAAATCACACGGAGTACCCGGAATCTTGGAGTGATGTAATCATCCTCATATTCTTCCTCGTCTTCGATTTCTTCCGGTTCTTCTACTGGCTTCGGCGCCGGCTTGCGTTTGTGTACAGACTTTCTGTCCGGATCAGATGCAAGCATATCCTCGTAACTTTTTTTCACTGCACGTTCACGTTTTGCACGTACTTTTTCAGAAGGAATATTACCGTAACGCTGCCCTTCTTCGGAAGGTTCCTGTTTGAATTCTTCCGGAACAGAAATCACTCTTGTTTTTGAATCTGCAGGAGCCGGGCGTTTTTTCTTAGGTACAGCATCAGAAGCTTCGGAAGCAAGACGTTTTTTCCGAGGCGCTTCTTCAGAATGATCAGAGACCGGACGTTTCTTTTTCGGTCTTTCGGAATGCTCAGAAACAGGTCTTTCGGAAGCTGGACGCTTCTTTTTCTGTACAGGATGTTTTTGCTCGTCTGTGTGCTCAGCGATTTTCTTTTGTTCTGTTGCTTTTGTTTCTTCTGTTTTTTCTACAGGTGCTTTTGGCGCCTCCTGCTTTGGAGCTGCTTCTGTATTTTTTGCTACAGAAGCAGCCGGTTTAGGAGCCGATTTTTTTGCACGTTGTTTGTCAAGATTCCATTGTTTTTTGCAGTCTTTGCAGATTGCGTATTCGTTTAAAACCGGATTGCCATTTTCATCAACCCCTACTTGCTTTTTCTGTAAAATGACATCCTTTCCACATTTTGGGCATTTCATTATTTATATCTCTCCTTTGTATCACTTGTTGTGACTCGTTTTACCTACGATAAAGACATTATAGCATTTTGTTTGACGAAGAACAACGTTTTTTGTCAAATTATCGTGATTGGAGAGCGGGTGTGTTACTGAACAGTAACCGGGTGTGATCCCCCTATGATTTTGGTTTGACGAGTGGAGTCTGATATTGATAAACATCATTGTAGGCATCAAGCTCGTCCTCGGATTCGGGCAGCGCCGGGATCAGTCCGGTGCAGTCTGTGGAGGAAGCGGCATTTTTTAAATAATCATAATGGTCAATCAGTTCTTGATTTTTTTTCATTTCTTTTTGTTTTTCTTTATCCAAAATTATCACCTCGGATTTAGTGTATCCATGATGAAAAATTGTATTCAGAACAAAATGTGGTATACTGAATAAAAAATCAAAAGAAATGGAGTGGATAAATTATGAGATTGATCGCAGATACACACGCACATACAATTGCAAGCGGACATGCATACAGTTCTTTGAAAGAAATGGCATATGCAGCATCAAAAAATGGACTGGAAGTATTATCTTTGACAGAACATGCACCTCAAATGCCGGGATCTTGTCAGGAGATTTATTTCCGGAATTTTAATGTGATCCCGCGCGAAATGCATGGTGTGAAACTGCTTCTTGGAACGGAGCTCAACATTATGAATCCGAACGGAGATCTGGATCTTTCAGAATCTCTCTGCAGAAATCTGGACATTGTGATCGCATCGATTCATTCTCCATGTTATGGACTTGATCATACCAGAGAAGAAAATACGAAAGCTTATACGGCAGTTATGAAAAAGCCGTATGTTGATATTATCGGGCATCCGGATGACGGCAGATTTCCGGTAGATTACGAAGTGTTGGTTCAAACTGCAAAGGAGACAAAGACGCTTTTGGAGATCAATAACAGTTCCTTAAGACCGGATGGATTCAGAAAAAATACCAGGGAAAATGTGTTGCAAATGTTAGAATTATGCAAACAATATGAAGTTTGTGTGACAACGGGAAGTGATGCACACATTGACGTGGATGCTGGAAATTTCAGCTATGTAAAGGAAGTTTTGGAATTTTGCAAGTTCCCGGAAGAGCTGGTGGTGACAACAGATTTTAATAAATTAAAGGAGTTTTTGAATAATTATAAAGAATCGTAATATTTCTTTAAAAAATTGAAAATTGTCTGAATCTCTAAAATCTCTATAAAAAAGTGGACTTTAAAAATTTAGTGTGATAAAATGTAAAAGTAGTGACCTGACTGACAAAGGAGAGGTAAGAGATGAGTAAAAAAATCAGAACAGAAGCAGTAGATTACCTGTTTGATGCAATCTTGAGTCTGAAGGACAAAGAGGAGTGTTATACATTCTTTGAAGATATTTGTACCATCAATGAATTGCTCTCACTTTCCCAGAGATTTGAAGTGGCAAAGATGTTAAGAGAGCAGAAGACATATCTGGAGATTGCAGAGAAGACAGGCGCATCCACAGCAACGATCAGTCGTGTGAACCGGTCATTGAATTATGGAAATGACGGATACGATATGGTGTTTGAGCGGATGGAAAAATAAAAGATGTGAAGAAATAAAAATGCCCGGCCAGTATAGCCGGGTATTTTTATTTCTTATGGGAAGAATCTTCGCTGGAAAACGTATCGATCAGTTTTTCAATCATCATTTTTTTTACGTATACGTCAAAACTCAGGCTGCAGATAAATGCCAGAATCTGAAAAGTATCTTTGCTGGTATCGGGAATCTCGGAAAATGTCTCTCCGGCAGTCTCCCAGGCAGAAGCGATATTTTCTTTGAGCGGTTCAAGCTGGCCTTTGCACATGGTGCAGATCTGCTGGTACATATCGGCAAGGCTGTAAGCATCCTTGTCAGAATCCTGACCAAAGCCGGCATCTGTCATCGGCTTTAACAGTGTCTCGATATCCTTGATGGAAAGAATACTTTTAAAATAGTAAATAAAAATCAGAAGGAGCAGATGATCCTTGGAATATTTCTTTTTAACAGGCGGCGGAAGCAGATTGTTCTTCGCGTAATTGTTGATCATGGTCTTGGTCAGAATCTTGTCATCTGCGTAGCGCTTGGTTGAAGAAAGCTGAGTATCCATAAATGTGGTCACCTGATCCATATATAAGTCGATATTCGGAATATCCTCGGGATGAATGTAGTCGATCCGGGACAGACTTTCCAGTATGCTGTTTAAAATATCATTTGTATCAATTGTCATATAATCACCTCGATGTACTTATTATATAGTAATGAAAACCAGATAGTCAAGCAGTATTTATTATTGATATATGATCATAACGAGAGTAAACTAAAAGAAAAACGGGAGGATTTCAGATGTTGAAAGCAGAACTCAGTCGATTTAAGGTAAAAGAAGGAAAATCCGGGAAAGTAGATGAATGGATGGCCTTTCTGAATGAACATATGGAAGATACACTTTTTACCTTAGAGAATGAAAAAATGTTTGTAGAATCGATTCACCGGGAAGTGGTCAACGGAACAGAATTTCTGTATTGGTACTCTGTACAGGGAGAAGGTGGTACAGAGGTGTACGATTCAGAAAGCTATATCGATATCAGGCATCTGGAATATTGGGACGAATGTATCGATGATAGTTATAAAGATAACGATATCTCGGCAGAAGTAGTGATGATTCCTCATAAGATCAGAGATGTTATGAAGTGAATACAGTCATTAAAATCTCTGCTGTTTTGTAAGGAAATGGCGGAGATTTTTTATCTGTTTCCATAATATAGTTGACTTGAACGAAACTATGTTCGATAATAGAGTCATGACAATTAAAGGAGATCAATTATGAGCATTTATGATACACTGAACGAACAGCAGAGGGAGGCGGTCTACTGCACAGATGGTCCGCTTTTGATCCTTGCGGGAGCGGGATCGGGAAAGACGAGAGTGCTGACGCACAGGATTGCATATTTAATAGAAGAAAAGGGTGTGAATCCATGGAATATCCTGGCGATCACGTTTACGAACAAGGCGGCCGGGGAGATGCGGGAGCGTGTGGATAATCTGGTAGGATTTGGATCAGAGAGTATCTGGGTGAGCACGTTTCATTCGACTTGTGTACGGATTTTGAGAAGACATATTGACCGCCTTGGGTATGATACGAATTTTACAATCTACGATACGGATGATCAGAAGACATTGATGAAAGATGTCTGTAAACAGGTGCAGATTGATACGAAGGTATATAAGGAGAGAAATCTTTTAGCGGCGATTTCGGCAGCTAAAAATGAGATGATTTCCGCGCAGGAGTATGCATTGAATGCGCAGGAAGATTTTGGAAAAGAGAAGATCGCTAAGGTATATCAGGAGTATGAAAAGCAGATGCATGCCAATAATGCACTGGATTTTGATGACCTGCTCGTGAAGACTGTGCAGTTGTTTGAGACTCAGCCGGATGTGTTGGAGAATTACCAGGAGCGGTTTCGTTATATTATGGTGGATGAGTATCAGGATACAAATACCGTACAGTTTCAGCTGGTGAGTCTGCTGGCGGGCAAATACAGAAATCTCTGTGTGGTCGGTGATGATGATCAGTCCATTTATAAATTTCGGGGAGCGAATATTAAAAATATTTTGAATTTTGAACAGGAATTTCCCGATGCGACAGTCATCAAACTGGAGCAGAATTATCGTTCTACAGGCAATATCCTGGATGCTGCGAATGCAGTGATCAGCAACAATGTGGGCAGAAAGGACAAGCAGCTTTGGACAGACAACGGCGAAGGAGAGAAGATTAAGTTCTGCCAGTTTGATACCGGATATGATGAAGCAGAATATATTGCAGATGACATTGAAAGGGAAGTAAGAAACGGGGCATCTTACAATGATCATGCGATTTTATACCGGACTAACGCGCAGTCCCGCCTGTTTGAGGAACGGTTTGTGGCACAGAATATTCCATATAAGATTGTCGGCGGTGTGAATTTCTATGCGAGAAGAGAAATCAAGGATGTGCTTGCATATCTGAAGACCATCGACAATGGAAAAGATGATCTGGCAGTCAGAAGGATCATCAATGTACCGAAGCGAGGCATTGGCCTGACTACGATCAATCGAATTCAGGAGTCAGCGGCGTCCAGAGGAATCGGATTCTATGATGCTCTTTTAGGGCTGGATCTGATACCGGGGGTGGCAAGAGGTGCTGCAAAGCTAGAAGGATTTGTGGCATTGATCGAGTACTTTAAGGGAGTGGCAGAAACTTTAAGTCTGTCGGATCTTTTGCAGGAAGTGATCGATAAGACTGGATACATAGAGAGTCTGGAAGCAGAAGGAAAAGAAGAGGCAGAGACGAGAATTGAAAATATCGACGAGCTTCGAAGCAAGGTTGCGGTTTATGAAGAGTCCCGTCTGGATCAGGACGAAAAACCGACGCTTAGCGGATTTTTGGAGGAAGTCGCATTGGTGGCAGACATTGATAGTCTGGATGAGGAACAGGATTATGTAGTTTTAATGACACTGCACAGTGCAAAAGGTCTGGAATTTCCACATGTGTATCTGGCAGGAATGGAAGACGGACTGTTTCCAAGTTATATGACAGTTACATCAGATGACAGGGAGGATATGGAAGAAGAGCGGCGTCTCTGTTATGTGGGAATTACAAGAGCCGAGCAGAAACTGACCATGACCAGCGCTATGCGGCGGATGGTGCGGGGAGAGACACAGTACAATAAAGTATCCCGGTTTATGAAAGAAATTCCATTGGAACTGCTTGACAATGGCAACCGTTCTTCGAAAATGTTTGAAGAAAGACAGGAGATTCCGAAACAGACTGCGTATACGCAGGCAAAACAGACTTTTAAGGCAAAGGCATTTTCTGCGGCTGCGCCAAAACAGTTTGCAGTCAGCAAAGAAAAGGGGCTGGATTATGGTGTGGGTGACCGTGTCCGGCACATGAAATTTGGAGAAGGAATCGTGACACAGATTACGGAAGGCGGCAGAGATTTTGAGGTGACGGTAGAGTTTGACACCGTCGGAGTGAAAAAAATGTTTGCCGGATTTGCCCGTTTGATAAAATTATAGAAATTATGTGAATTTGGCATAAATCAGTAGTAATCTGAAAATGATAGTGTTATAATAATGAAAAGCAAACCTGTACGGCGGCAAGGAGAAAGGACGTGAATATATGAGTAAAGTTGAGGAATTGATCGCAGAGTCAAAACTGAATGAATTACTGAAAAAGAAAGATGATGAAAAAGTGAAAAAGACAGTCATCTGGGTATTGGCGATTGTAGGTGCTGTTGCAGCAGTGGCAGCGATCGCATATGCGGTATATTGCTTCTTTACACCGGATTATCTGGAAGATTTCGAAGAAGATTTTGATGATGATTTCGATGATTATTTCAGTGAGGAAGATCAGGTTTAATCAGAACGAAAAGAGAACAGAAGACAGGATGTGGTCGGAATACACTGCACCCTGTCTCTTTTTTCGTCAGGAAGTATTGCAAAAACAAAGAAAAGATAAGGATAAAAGAGAATGAAAAAAGGACAAGTATTAGAAGGAACGATAGAAAAAGTGGAATTTCCCAATAAAGGAGTTGTCACAGTTGCAGAAGAAGGTAAATCTGTGATCGTAAAGAACGGGATTCCGGGACAGAAGGTAAAATTTTGTGTGAATAAGTTTAAGCGAGGAAATGCAGAGGGGCGCCTGTTGGAAGTGCTGGAGAAATCTCCGCTGGAAACAAGAAAACCGGTGTGCAGCATTTTCCCGGCATGCGGAGGGTGTATGTACCAGACTATGTCTTATGAAGCACAGATGGAAATGAAGGCAGAACAGGTGAAAAACATTCTGAATGAAGCAGTGAACGGTGAATATCTTTTTGAAGGAGTGAAGGCAAGTCCGAAAGAATTTGCATACCGCAATAAGATGGAGTTCTCGTTCGGCGACGAGTATAAGGACGGGCCGCTGACATTGGGACTGCATAAAAAAGGCAGCACGTATGATGTGCTGACAGCGTCAGACTGCAAGCTGGTACATGATGACATGACAAAAATCTTAAATTGTGTGCTGGAATATTTTAAGCAGCGAAATGTCAGCTATTATAAGAAAATGCAGCATACAGGCTATCTGCGTCATTTGCTGCTTCGAAGAGGTGACCGCACAGGAGAAATCCTGGTCAATCTGGTTACAACGACACAGGAAGAACACGATATGTCTCCATTAAAAGAAGCACTCCTTAATTTGGAACTGGAAGGGAAAATCGTGGGATTTCTGCATATTTTAAATGATTCTCTTTCTGATGTGGTTCAGAGTGATGAGACCAGAATCATTTACGGGCAAGACTATTTTTATGAGAAGCTGTTGAATCTGGAATTCAAGATCACGCCGTTTTCTTTCTTCCAACCAAATTCAAGAGGGGCGGAAGTGCTTTACAGTACAGTTCGTGATTATATCGGAGATATCAACGATATGACAGTGTTCGATTTGTTCAGCGGAACAGGGACGATCGCGCAGGTGCTGGCGCCGGTGGCAAAACAGGTGATCGGTGTGGAGATTATTGAGGAAGCTGTGGAGGCAGCCAAAGAAAATGCTGCACACAACGGACTTTCCAACTGTAAATTCATTGCCGGGGACGTATTTAAAGTGTTGGATGAGATTGAGGAAAAACCGGATGTGATCGTCCTGGATCCGCCAAGAGACGGGATTCATCCAAAGGCTCTGCCGAAAATCCTGGATTACGGAGTGGACAAGATTGTGTACATTTCCTGTAAAGTGACCAGTCTGGCACGGGATCTGGAAATGATACAGGCAAGAGGGTATGAGGTAGTGAAGAGCGTGGCAGTGGATCAGTTTTGTCAGACTGTGCATGTGGAGACGATGGTGTTGCTACAAAGGAAGAATATGTAGAAATCCTTGAATTTATGCACTTTGTAGAGTTTTTCAGTTTCAGAAAAATAGGTGAAAATCACAAAGAAAAG